>Ga0335082_10004410_pt1 | contig 15326 bp, 14 predicted proteins | sample Lox_Sample_41_FD_206718 | JGI IMG/M metagenome (GOLD analysis project Ga0335082, IMG submission 206718) | Soil microbial communities from Loxahatchee National Wildlife Refuge, Florida, United States - Lox_Sample_4.1 | ecosystem: Environmental > Terrestrial > Soil > Wetlands | place: USA...
ACGATGTTGGCTGTGAGCCGCTCCATGACCGGACGTGTGTGTCTCCAAATGAAAAGGCCTTCCGACTTCGGAAGGCCTTTTCAGTGAGCCCGAAGGCTCGAGTCTGAGGGGAGGGAAAAAATTCTGGCCTAGTGAATGGCCTCAATCAGCGAAACGAGTAACTTACTTACTTCTTCTTCTTGCCAGCGGCTTTCTTCTTCGCCGGGGCTTTCTTCTTGGTCTTGCCAGCCTTCTTCGTTGCCATAGAGACCTCCTTGTGAACTCGTTGGGAGCCACAACTGCTTGTGCTCCCTCTCCCTCAGACTTCCTCCACCTCGATCAGCCACCCACCACCAGTTTCGCGACGATTATAGAAATGACGCTTCGATCCTGTCAATAGACGAATGGCATTTTGGAAATTTTTTTTTAAACCTGCCTTCCCCTGATTTCGAGGGGAAATACCTCTCTAGAATGCCGTTGAGCAGAGGGGCACGGTTCACATAGCAGAGCGTTCTAGACCAGTATCCACAGGGGTTAGCGCGCGTTGTCCACAACGCTAGATGCACAGCAACAGACGCAGTGCGGCGCGTGCGATGAGCCACGCCGCGCCGGCGACAAGGTCGCGCTGCACGTCGCCGGCGTCCGCCACTTCCTCGGGTGCAGCCTCAAATGCGGAGCTGAGATGCGCGATTGTCGGTGCTGGCGTTCCGCTGAGCACGCTCGATAGTCGCTCGACTTCAGCGGTGGTGAGGGCCCGACTGCGCGCCTTGAAGCGACGCAGTTCACCGCGATTCAACCATATCCCCTCGCAATTGGGACACCGCGCAATACACGCGTCCGCCGCCAACATGCGATCGCGAAACGGCCGCAAGCGGGCGTGGCACCGCGGGCACTCAAGTGGTTCGCGCGCCGGCGTGCTCGGCGTTTTGAGCCCCTGCGGGTTCACTCCGTCGACTCGAGCGGCGGCCGCGGCGGTGACCGGATACAACTCCCAGCGGTCGCACCAAATGCCGCCGCACCGCGCGCATTGATCGAGGAGCACCAGGTAACCAGTGGTGGCGCCGGCGCGCACCTCGTGCATCGGGGTCGCGCACTGCGGGCAGATGAGTGGCACGCGTTACCTCGCGTGAGCCATGGCGCGCAGGATGGCAACGCGCTGCGCGACGGGTGGATGCGTGCTGAGGAGATCCGCCAGGGCACCCTGCCGCCCGTCGATCCGTCGATGCAGCGGGTTGCTGATGAAGAGGTGCGCCGTCCCGCGCGTCGCAGCGCGCAGCGGCGAGGTCGCCGCATCGATCTTCTCCAAGGCGCGCGCCAGACCGAGTGGGTTGCGGGTGAACTGCACGCCCGTCGCATCAGCCAAGTACTCGCGCTGCCGTGATACGGCCATGGCCAGCACGCGCGACAGCAACGGTGTCAGCGCGACGAGCACAATCACCAGCAAGAACGCCAGCGGATTGCCGCGCCGGCGATCCGGGCTGAAGTACACGGCGCGTCGCGCCCAGTCTGCCAGCATGACCGCACCACCCAACAACACCCCCACCACGGTCATCGTCAAGGTGTCGCGGTTCGCGATATGCGCCATCTCGTGCGCCACCACCCCCTGCGTTTCCTCGCGGTCGAGCGCATTGAGCAACCCCTGCGTCACCGCCAGCACGGCATGCTGCGGGTCGCGACCGGACGCCAGCGCGTTGGGCGCCGGATCCGGAATGACGTAGACCCGCGGCTGCGGCAAGCCCGACGCCAGCGCCATCTCGCTCACAATGTTGTAAAGCTGCCGATGCTCCTGATTGTTCAGCTCCAACGGCTCAGCATGCAGCGAGCGCACGACGAGCTGCGCCCCGCGGTAGTATGCGCTCGCGCTCATGGCTGCCGCAAGCGTCGTCACGATCACCGTGATGACGGGAATCGGCTCGCCACCGCGGCTCAAGAACCCACCCCACACGGTGTCGAGGCCCACCCCCAGTGCGAGGAAGAACAGCAGGAATCCACCGATGAGCAGTCGCGTGCGCCGGCGGTTCTGCGCCTGCCGGCTATAGAAATCGACCGCCGCCACCGCTCGTCACGCACGCAGCGACAAATCGACGTGCGGGGTGGCGCGCTCGTCGTCCGCGGCGGCAAAGTACTCGGCGGGCTTGAAGCCAAAGAACGTGGCGACGACGCTCGATGGGAAGACCTCCTGCCGCGTGTTAAATTCCAGTACCGTGTCGTTGTAGAACTGGCGCGCGAACGCCAGCTGGTTCTCCGAGGTCGTGACTTCCTCCTGCAGCCTCAAGACGTTCTCGTTGGCCTTGAGGGCCGGGTAGTTCTCCATCACCGCCAACAGACGGCCGAGCGACTGCGACAACGCATTCTCCGCCGCGGCGCTTTCGCGTACCCCGGCAGCCCCGAGCGCCCGCGCCCGCGCCTCCATGACGCGGTCGAGCGTGTCCCGCTCGTACTGCATCGCCCCCTTCACCGTCTCGACCAGATTCGGGATCAGGTCGTGCCGCCGCTTGAGCTGCACGTCGATCTGCTTCCATGCGCTCTGCACGCGGTTGCGCAAACTCACCAGGCCGTTGTAGGTGACGACTGCCGCGACGATGCCGCCAACAATCAGGACCAGCAGGACGGTGGCCATTCAGCGCTCCTCCCTCTCCACCACACGACGCAAACTCTACGCCCGGCCCGCCCGTCACGCGACCGGTCGGGCCCAAGCCCACCGGCAATTTCACCGCGATCTGTTACCGCAGCGGCGCAAACGCCGCGCGCCCCGGGTACACCGCACGGGGCCCGAGCATCTCCTCGATCCGCAACAGCTGATTGTACTTCGCGGTGCGCTCGCCGCGACAAGCGCTGCCGGTTTTGATCTGTCCCGCATTCACGGCCACCGCCAGGTCGGCGATGGTGGTGTCCTCGGTCTCACCGGAGCGATGCGAGATCACCGTCGTGTAGCCGGCGCGCCGCGCCTGCTCGATGGTCTGCAGCGTTTCGGTGAGGCTGCCGATCTGGTTGAGCTTGATGAGGATTGAGTTGGCAATGTCCCCCTCGATCCCGCGCCGCAACCGTTGCGGGTTGGTCACGAACAGGTCGTCGCCCACCAGCTGCACCTTGCCGCCCAGCTCTTCACTGAGCACCTTCCAGCCGTCCCAGTCGTCCTCACCGAGCCCGTCTTCGATCGAGATGACGGGATAGCGCCCCACCCAGTCGGCATAGTATGCCGCCATCGCACGGCTCGAACGGCGGCTGCCGTCGGACTTGCGGAACACGTACTCGCCGTTCTCGAAGAACTCGCTCGACGCCGGGTCGAGGGCGAGTGCGATCTGCCGCCCGGGCTTGTACCCGGCACGCTCGATGGCCGCCAGGATCACCTCGATGGCTTCCTCGTTCGACTGCAGTCGCGGCGCAAACCCGCCTTCGTCACCCACGGCCGTCGAGTAGCCCTTGCTCTTGAGGACCGCCTTGAGCGCGTGGAAGGTCTCCGCACCCATCCGCAAGCCGTCAGAAAATGTCCGCGCCCCGACCGGGACGACCATGAACTCTTGCAGATCGACGGAGCTGTCGGCGTGCACGCCGCCGTTCAGGATGTTCATCATCGGCACCGGCAGCGTCGTCGCGCCGGGTCCACCGAGATAGCGGAACAGCGGCACGCCCTGCCCCGCTGCCGCGGCCTTGGCGACCGCCAGCGACACGCCCAGGATGGCGTTGGCGCCGAGACGGCGCTTGTTGGGCGTGCCGTCCAGCTCGATCATCAACGCGTCGATCTCCGCCTGACGGCGCGCGTCGCGCCCACGCAGCTTCGGGGCGATGCGACGCACAATGTTCTCGACCGCCTTGCCGACGCCCTTCCCGCCGTAGCGCTTCGTACCGTCTCGCAGCTCCAGCGCTTCGTGGGTGCCGGTCGACGCCCCGGACGGCACCGCGGCGCGGCCGAGCGCACCGTTGCTGAGGATCACGTCCACTTCGACCGTCGGATTTCCCCGCGAGTCGAGTACCTCTCGTGCAAGCACTTTGCTGATCTTCACGACTCTCCCTCGTTTGCCAACCTCGGCGGGCTTCACTAAGATGCCACGAGCCGGATTGCAGTCGATGGCCCTTTTACCGCCCCCTCCCGCGAATTACAAAGGCCGCTTTGCGATCGCCGCGCTACTGCTCCTGTTCTTCGGCGCTACGGCGGTCTACGGCGATCACGGCCTCATGCATCTGCTGCGCATGCGCGGTGAACAACGCGAGCTCGAACGCATGGCGTTCGAGCAGCAGCAACGCAACCAGCAGCTGCGCGAGCGCGTCCAGCGCCTCGAGTCGGACGACCGCTACATCGAGAAACAAGCGCGCGAGCGGTACGGGATGGTCAAGAAGGGCGAGCTCACGTATCGGCTCCTGCCACCTGCCCCGCCGGCGGCACGCTGACGGGATGCCGCGGCTCAGCGCGGCGTCGGCGCGCGCACCGCACCGGTCATCGGCACGAACAGCACGTCGGCCACCGGCTCGATGTCCAGACCATCGTCGTGCTTGCGCCCGCGGATGAGCGACTGCTGGCGGCCTTCGCCGAGCGGCATGACCAGGCGGCCGCCCGGTTTCAATTGTGCGACCAGGCGCTCCGGCACGCGTGGCGCCACCGCGGTCACAATGACGGCATCGAACGGCGCAGCTTCCTCCCACCCGTAGAAGCCATCACCGGCGCGCACCTGTACCCGGCCGTAACCGAGCTTTTGCAGACGGGCACGCGCCGCATCCGCGAGCGCCGCATCGATCTCGATCGTGTACACCTCGCGCGCCAGCTCGGCGAGCACAGCCGCCTGGTAGCCGGAGCCCGTGCCGATCTCGAGGATGCGCTCGTCCCCCTTCAACTCGAGGAGCTGGGTCATCAACGCCACGATCGACGGCTGCGAAATCGTCTGCCCGCCGGCAATCGGCAAGGCGTGATCGACGTACGCCACCATCCGGTCCTCGGGACGGACAAACTCGTGACGCGGCACGCGTCCCAACGCAGCCAGCACACGCGCGTCGGTGATACCGTTCGCCTTCAGCCCGTCGACCAAGGCGAGCCGCGCCGCCGCGAGCTCAGCCACGGTGCTGTGCGGCTCCGAGTGGGGAGACGGGCACCCCATCGTCAGTGCCAGTCCACATAGGACGATACCGACCAGCCAGGCGCGACGCGCGCCGATGAGGCTATGCCTCCTCCGTCGCCACGGTCGCCTCGTATTCGTCGGCAGGCATGAGGTCGTCCAACTCCGACTCGTCGGCAAGCTTCACCTCGATCAGCCATCCGTCGTGATACGGATCTTCGTTCACCAAGTCGACGTGATCACCGAGATCGGCGTTCACCGCCGTCACCGTGCCGCTCACCGGAGCGACCAGCTCCTGCACCGTGCGCACCGACTCGAGCTCACCGAACGGCGCGCCCTGCTCGATCCGTTCGCCCACCTCGGGGAGCTCGACCGCGATGATCTCACCGAGGGTGTCCTGACCGTGATCCGAGAGGCCCACTTCCGCCCGGTCGCCGTCGGCGCGCACCCACAGGTGCTCGCCGGTAAAGCGCAGCACCGTGTCGCCGTCTTGCGCTTCTTGTGCTCGTGCCACGCCGTGCTCATAAGAGCCCCCTTTCTCGCTGTCAAGAGCCCGCGCCCGCCGGTGCCGAGCGCTTGAATCATGCGGCGGCAATCTTTAGCATCGAGGCTTATGACGGCGCGCAATCGGCTGCGGCGAATCCGTGAGGAGCTGGCGCAGGCGTTCCTCGAACGCACCGACGTCATTGACGGCGCCCTCGTCGCACTGCTCGCCGGCCAGCACGTCTTGCTCATCGGCCCGCCGGGCACCGCCAAGTCGATGCTGGCCGACGAGCTCTGCCGCCGACTCGACGGTGCCAGCTACTTTCAGTGGCTGCTGACGAAGTTCACCACCCCGGAGGAGCTCTTCGGCGCCGTGTCCTTGCACGCCCTCGAAAACGACGACTATCGCCGCGTCACCACCCACAAGCTACCCGAGGCACACATTGCCTTTCTCGACGAGGTCTTCAAAGCCAACTCCTCGATCCTCAACTCCATCCTCACCGTGCTGAACGAACGGCGCTTCCACAATGGACGCCAGATCCTCGACGTGCCGCTGATCACCTTGTTCGGCGCCAGCAACGAGCTGCCCGAGGAGGACGAGCTGCAAGCGCTATACGATCGCTTCCTGCTGCGTTTCGTGGTGCGTTACATCGAAGACGACTTCCGCTTCCTGCGCATGCTCCAGGGCAAACCCAACGCAACGCGGACGCTGCTCACCAGCGCCGAGCTGCAGACGCTGCAAGCCGACGCGCGTCACGTCGCCATTCCACAACACATCTTCCGTTGCCTCACCGACATCCGCGCCGAGCTCGGGCGCAAACAGCTGATCGCCTCCGATCGGCGCTACCGCCAGGCGGTCGGCTTGCTGCAAGCGCATGCGTATCTCAACGAGCGGGTCGCCGTCGCCGAGGAGGACCTGTTCTTCCTCGAGCACGTGCTGTGGCACGACCCCAAGGAGCGCGAGGAGGTCAGCACCACGATCCGTCAGCTGCTCCGCGGCTATGAGGACGAGGTGAAGGCGCTGCTCTACCAGACGCAGGAGCTGCGCGACTATGCCCACCGGCAGTGGGACAACAACGATCTGCGCAGCCGCGCCGTCGTCGAGGCCCACACCAAGATTCGCAACATCCTCGCCAAAGTCACCACCATCCTCGAGCAAGCACGCACCGTCGGCCGTCCGGTCGACACCGTGCAAGCCGTCAAGCACGAGATCGAATCGATCCAGCAACGCATGCTGGAAGCGCTCTAGGGGGCATCGCGTCATGGCCCGCGGCACCGGCAGGAAGCGCGACGTGACGGCCCCGGGGGGCGCGCGACCGGCGCCCGTTCCCGCCGCGCCGCTCGCCGGCCGGCGCACGCACTGGATCGAGTGCGACACCTACGACCGCACCGCGCTCGAGCGCCTCACGCGGGACAGCCCCTCGCTGCAAGCGCTCGAGGACAGCGGCGGCAAGCTGCTCCCACACTTCGACGGGTTCCTGCTCGACCTGTTCGCGCTGCTCTTCAAGTTGAACATCGTCGTTTTCGACGTGGACGGCGTGGTGCCGAGCGCCGCCTTCTACCGGCTGCTGCTCGATCAGCTGCGGGCGACGCCGTTCACCGAGCAGCTGCGCCAACAAACCGTGCTCGACGAAACGCGCGCCGGGCTGGCGACGCTGTTGCTGGGCGACCGCCTGCTCGCCCTCCTCAAGTCGGAACGCGTGCTGTCACGCGCCGAGATGCTCGACTTCTGGAACCTCGAGCAGCAGGAGGGGGAGATCGGCGCCGAGCACGCGCAAGCCGACACCGCCGCCGACCTGCGGGCGCAGGCCAGCCCCGCCACCCAGCGCCAGCTCGACGAATTGGCGCAACGCATGCGCCGCGATGCCGAGGCAGCCGAACGCCGGCTGCAGCACCAGGCCGGCCAAGTGCGCGACGCCGTCCGCGAAAGCGCCGAGCGTCACCGCGCGCGCCTCGAGGCCCAGGCGCAACAGGTGCTCCAGGACCTCGAACAGGCCAACCAGGACGCCGACAGCTGGAGCCTCCACCTGGGCAACGGCGAGCGTTCCTCCCCGGGAGCGCAAATCGAGCTGGGCAAGAAGCTCGCCGACAACCCGAAGCTCAAGAAGCTCGGCCAGCTGGTCGGCCGCATGCGCACCCACGCGCTCGCCCTGCGCCGCAAGCTGTTCGAGCGCGCCAACGACGAGCTGTACGACATCGGCGTCGGCGCCCAACTCAGCCGCCTCCTTCCCCACGAGCTGCTGGCGTTGCGCCATCCACTGCTGCGGCGCGACTTCGGCCGTCGCTTGCTCGACGGCGAGTTGCTGCAATATGCCCTGCGCAGCATCGACGAGAAGGGCAAGGGGCCGATGATCGTCTGCATCGACGGTAGCTCGTCGATGGCCGGCGACAAGGAGATCTGGTCGAAGGCCGTATCGCTCACCTTGCTCGACATCGCGCAGCGCCAACGTCGCCTGTTCCGCTCCATCTGCTTCTCCTCCACCGACATGCCGCTGCAGGTCCTCGATCTCAACCGCCGCCAGCGCTACGTGGCCGAGATGGGCAAGATCTTCCAGCTCGCCGAATACTTCCCGGGCGGCGGGACGGACTTCCAGAAGCCGCTCAGCGCGGCGCTCGACTGCCTGCGCCAGGCGCGCTACAAGCGCGGCGACGTCGTCTTCATTACCGACGGCGAATGCCGCGTCGACGGCGGCTGGCTGCGCGAGTTCAAGGACACCAAGGATGCGCTCGGCTTCTCGTTGTTCTCGGTGCTCATCGACGTCGGCTCGAGCTCGCTCGGCGCCCTCAAGGACTTCAGCGATCGCATCACCACGATCACCCAGCTCACCAGCGAGGCCGGGAACGATATCTTCTTGAAGTTGGGATCGTGAGTCGTGCGCGTGAGGCGGGTTCGTCAGAACGGAACGTGGACTTGCCCAGCACGCGCCACGAACACGAGCACGGTCTTTCCCTGTCCATAGTCGTCCCAACGCTCAACGAGGCGAGCGTGCTCGCGGCGACGCTGCGGCAGGCGCGCCAGCCGGGCGTGCGCGAGATCATCGTCGCCGACGGCGGCAGCACAGATGCCACCTGCGCCATCGCCACCGCTCTCGCCGACGTCGTGCTGGCGGCACCACGCGGGCGCGCGCTGCAGATGAATGCCGGCGCGGCCCGAGCCATCGGCGACGTGCTGCTCTTTCTGCATGCCGACACCATCGTGCCACAGGGATTTGCCGCGGCGGTCCTGGCCGCCTGCGCCGAGCCAAGTGTCGTCGGCGGTCGCTTCGACGTGAACCTCGACCCGTCGAGCCCGCTACTGTGGCTCACCGGCGAGCTGATGAATCGACGCTCGCGCCTCACCGGCATTGCCACGGGGGACCAAACGCTCTTCGTGCGGCGCGCGGTCTTCGAGCGCCTCGGCGGCTACGCGGCCATGCCGCTCATGGAGGACGTCGAGTTCAGCAAGCGCCTCAAGCGTGAGGGCCGCGTCGCCTGCCTGCGTCAGCGCGTCACCACCTCGGCGCGCCGCTGGCAGCAGCGCGGCGTCGTGCGGACGATCCTCCTGATGTGGTCGCTCCGCGCCCTCTACTTCTGCGGCGTCTCGCCCGAGCGGCTGCAGCGCGTCTATCGCCACGTGCGCTAGTGTAGGGCGTCAGGCAGATGGTCTCTTGGCGGACTCCGCAACAAGATTCTCCGTTCACCCCGAGTAGGCGCCTGCTCTTGGCGCCGTATCGAGGGGGGGTACCCGCTGCTAGCAGCCCGACGATTCCATGTTCCTCGATACGCCGCCACAAAGACGGCGGCCACTCGGAACGAACGGGGGGCATTCGGTATGCCAATTGTGACCCACTACACTAGTCCGGCCCCTGCCCTACGCAACGCCGGGCGTCGGGTCGGACTCCGGCAGCATGCGCAGCTCGTCGGGGAACTGCTTGAGCTCGTGCAGCAGCTGGTCGATCTGCCGGCAGGTGTCGCGCATGTACTCGTAGAAATGCTTGTGGATCAGCGCGAAGGTCACCGCGTCGCGGAAGGCGCGCGGCCGCCGCAGCGCCGTCTCGATCATCAACGAGATCGTCAGCCACGCACGTCGCGGGCCGGCGCGCAACACACAATGCCACAGCACGCGCCGGAAGATGCGCAGATCCTGCCCGCCCGCCAGCAGCCGCGTCTCGATCTGTACGCCCTTGTGCAGGATGAACTGCATCACCCGGCGACGGTAGTTCTTGTAGCTGTACAGGCGTTGCAGCAGGTGCTTGTAGCCCTCGTACAGCTGCACGCGCGACATGCCGTGCGGCACGATGTTGGTGAACACGAACTGGTCGCCGACCGATTCCGCGATCAACCGTCCCGCCGTCTTCAGGCGGTCGTACAGCGGCGTCTTGGGAATGGCGTTGAGCATGCCGGTCATCGACACCGGGATGCGCGCTGCCTGGATGAACTGGAACTGCTCGTCGAAGATCGACGGATCGTCGTGGTCGAAGCCGACGATCATCCCCGCCATGATCTCCATGCCGGCGCGCTGGATGCGATGCACCGAGTCGAGGATGCTCTCGCGCAGGTTCTGGGTCTTGTGCGTCTCCTGCAGGCTGGCGGCGCGCGGCGACTCGATGCCGATGAAGATGGTGCTGAAGTTCGCCGCGCGCATGAGCTGCAGCAGCTCGTCGTCCTGGGCGATGTTGAGCGTCACCTCGGTCATGAACTCGACCGGGTAGCCGCGCGCCTGCTGCCATTCGGCCACCGCCTGCAGCAGCGCCTTGGCTTCCTTCTTGTTGCCGATGAAGTTGTCGTCGACGACGAAGATGTTGCGTACACCCAGCCGGTGGATCTCCTGCACCTCCGCCATGACCTGCGCCACCGTCTTGGTGCGCGGCCGGCGGCCGTACATGACGATGATGTCGCAGAACTCGCAGTTGAACGGGCAGCCGCGCGCGAACTGGATGGTCATGGTGCGGTACTGCTCGACCTGCAGCAGGTCGAAGCGCGGCAGCGGCGAGTCGTGCATGCTCGGCTTCTCGTGCTGGCGGTACTCCGGCTGCCAGCTGCCGGCGGCGTAGTCGCGCAAGAACTGCGGCCAGGTGTACTCGGCCTCGTCGACGAACAACACATCGACGCGCTCCCGCAGCGCTTCGGGGCAGAGCGACGCAAACGGCCCGCCGGCAACCACGAACTTGCCGCGGCGGCGGAACTCGGCGGCCAGCTCGAAGATGCGTTGCTGGTGGATGACGTAGCCGGTGAGGCCGATGATGTCGGCGTCGGTGTCGAAGTTCACCGGCTCGACGTTCTCGTCGCACAACACCACCTCGTGCCCGCGCGGCGTGATCCCCGCCACCGTCGGCAGCGACAAGTTGGGGAACACGCACTTCTTGTCGAGGCTCGGCAGGATGCGATCAAAGGTCCAGAACGACTCGGGGTTCTTCGGAGCAATCAGGTAGATCTTCATGCGGCAGCACCCACCTTCTTCGACGACGCACGTCGCTGCGGCGGCGTCGGTGACCACTCATACGCGAGATCTGCGGGTGTTGCTAGTCGGGGCTACCCGACACAACGCAACGTTCCTTCAGTGCCGGCACCGGCTGTGCTACGAAGGACGCGCCGTGGGCGTCACATACATACAGGCCAGGGTGAGTAGAGCGGACGGACGAGGTCGCACAGTGCGCGTCCGGTTCCTGGTGGACAGCGGCGCCGTCTACACGGTGTTGCCGCGCCAGGTCTGGCACGCCCTGAAGCTCAAGCCGCAGCGCACGGTGGAGTTCACGCTCGCCGACGGCACGCTGATCACGCGCGGGGTCTCCGAGTGTCGCTTCGTGATCGACCGACAAGCGGCGACCTCTCCCGTCGTGCTCGGTGAGCCTGACGACGGCCCGCTGCTCGGTGCCGTGACCCTGGAGACGCTCGGCCTGATGCTGAATCCCCTGAACCGTGAGCTGCTGCCGATGCGCCTGATGCTGGCGCGGCTCGCTAGAGCAGGCCGACGCGTCGATCAGGGGTTGTCCACCAGACTCACGTTCACTGAACCGCGCCCGGCGCGCACGATCGCGCCGATGACGTAGGCGCGCTCGCGCCGCCGTTTGAGCGCGGCGCGCACGGCGTCGACCTGACGCGGGCCGACGACGAGGATGTAGCCGATCCCCATGTTGAAGGTGCGGAACATCTCGTCGCGCGGCACGTTCCCGAGCCGTTGCAGGAGAGTGAAGATGCCCGGCACCGGCCAACTGCCGAGTTGGATGCGGGCCGCGCAGCCGGCCGGGAAGATCCGCGGCAGCTTGCTGAAGACGCCGCCGCCGGTGATGTGCGCCATGCCCTTCACGGCGCGACGCGGCAAGGCCCGCACGACCGCGGTGTAGATGCGCGTCGGCCGCAACAGCTCCTCGCCGAGCGGCACACGGATCTCGGGAAAGCGGGCGCGCAGCGACAGCCGCGCTTTCTCGAAGCAGATGTGCCGCACCAGCGAGTAGCCGTTGCTGTGCAGCCCACTCGACGGGATCCCAATCAGCACGTCGCCGGGGACGATGCGCCGGCCGTCGACGACCTGGCTTTCCTCGACGACACCGAGGGCGAAGCCGGCAAGGTCATACTCGCCCGGCGTGAAGCACCCCGGATGCTCCGCCGTTTCGCCGCCGATCAAACTGCAGCCGGCGAGCTTGCACCCGCGCGCGATGCCCCGCACCACCGCGGCGGCGACTGTCGTCTCGAGCTTCTCGGTAACGTAGTAGTCGAGAAACGCCAGCGGCTCGGCGCCGAGCGTCAGCATGTCGTTGACGCTCATCGCCACCAGATCGATCCCCACGGTGTCGTGGCGCCGCATCATGAAGGCAATGCGCAGCTTGGTGCCGACGCCGTCCGTCGACGTCACCAACAAGGGACGGCGATAGCCTTTCGGAATCCGACACAGCGCCCCGAAGCCGCCGACGCCGGCGAGCACCTCGGGGCGCATCGTGGCGCGCGCCGCCGCCTTCGCCGCGCTGGCGACGCGATCGCCCGCGACGATATCCACCCCCGCGCTGCGATATGAAACCGACTTCCCCACGCTCGCCCTCCGCCGCTGCCGACTCAGCGAGCGCTTTCCACAGCGCCGCCGCAAATGCAACCGGCGACCGGCTCAGCTGCGATCGCGGCGCGCGTCGAACTCGGCCGCCACGCGCTCGTCGTTGCGCGTCAGCGTCTCGGTGTCGACGTCGGCGAAGCCGATGATCCCCATGTTCGAGTAGGCGCGGCGGATCTTCGGCCCCCACAAGCCGATGTCCTTCATCGTGGGAACGATGCGCGTGAACAGCAGCGAGCGAAACTCGCGCATGCTCTGCGAGCCCTCGACGTACCCGACACATTCCTCCACAGGCAGCCCCACGGCTTCCCACACCTCTTCGGCGAGGAACCGGTCACGCATCAGGTAACAGGCTTCGACGGCGAACTCCTCACGCTCGTCGCGCTCCGGCTGGGTGAGCTGCGGATAGTAGTCGCGCAGCGCCAACCGCCCGAAGGCGACGTGGCGCGCCTCGTCTTGCATGACGTAGGCGTTGACCGCCGCCGCCAGCGAGTTCTTCGCCTGGTCACGGATCTCGGCGAACGCCGCCAGCGCCAAGCCCTCGATGAGCACCTGCATGCCGAGGTAGGTCATGTCCCAGCGCGAGTCCGAGAGCACGTCGTTGAGCAGGCGCTTCAGCGTCGGTGTGATCGGATAGGCCAGCTCGAACTTCTCGTGCAGGAGGCGCGAGTACGACTCGACGTGGCGGGCCTCGTCGATCACCTGCGTGGCGGCGTAGTACTTGGCGTCGACGTTCGGGACCTGTTGCACGATTTTCGCGGTACAGATCAGCGCGCCCTGTTCGCCGTGCAGGAACTGCGACAGCTGCCAGGCCTGCTGGTGGCGGCGGACGTTCGCCTTCTCCTGCTTGGTGAGTCGATGCCAGACGTCCGACCCGAAGATCGACACCGACTCATCGGGCAGCTCCTGCGGGTTTTCCGGATCGAGGTCTTGCGACCAGTCGATGCGGGTGTTGGTATTCCACTGCAGGTTCTTCCCCTTCTCGTAGAGGCTCATCAAGTTGGCGCGCGTGTCCTCGTACTCCCACTTGAAGGTGGTGTCGAACTGCCCGGGGATGTGCCATTCGAGCTGCTCCACGGGAATCGCGTAGCGTTCGGTGGTCATGGGCCCTCCGTGATTGTGATGGGGGATTATCTGCGCATCGGGGGCAGAACACAACTTGCTTCACCAGCTTCTGCGCCAGAGCCGCCCGCGCTACACTCGCGACCCGATGGCCGTCCCACCGACTCGCGCACACATCCGCACCCTCTTCCTGCGCATCCTCGGCGTCATCTTCGTGATCGCGTTCGTGTCGATTCTCGTGCAGGTCGACGTACTCATCGGTAGCCGCGGCTTGCTGCCGGCACAGGCGTACCTCGACGCGCTGCGCGGCTCGGCGCGCTTCATCGACGTACCGACAGTCTTCTGGCTCGACTGCAGCGACCGCGCCCTGCATGCCGTCGCCATCGCCGGCGCGGGCATCAGCCTTGGGCTAATCCTGAACATCGCACCACGATACTGCCTGCTGGTGCTGTGGATGCTGTACCTCTCGTTCGTCAACGTCGGGCAGGACTTCTTCTCCTTCCAGTGGGACAACCTGCTGCTCGAGTCGGCGTTCTTCAGTCTGTTCATCACGCCCGGCGGCGTGCGTCCCAGACACCCGCCGCCGCCGCATCCGATCGCGGTGTTCCTGATGCTCTGGCTGGTCTTCCGGCTGCACGTCGAGTCGGGGGCCGCCAAGCTGCTCACCGGCGATCCGACGTGGCGTGACCTGACGGCGATGGTGAGCTACTACGAGACCGCACCATTGCCGACGTGGCTCGGTTGGTACGCGCACCAGATGCCGTTGTGGGCGCACCAAGGCTGCGCCCTGTTCACGTTCTTCGTCGAGCTGCTGCTGCCGCTGTTCATGTGGGCCCCCAGCCCGGTGCGGGTCATCGTTTTTCTGTTCATGATCGCTATGCAGGTGAGCATCGTGCTCACCGCCAACTACGGTTTCTTCAACTACCTGAGCATGGCCGTGTGCCTGTTCGTGCTCGACGACCGACACCTGCAATGGCTGGCCGCTCGGTTCGGCTGGGGGCTGCCCCCGGCGCCGGCGCGACCGCGGCAGGCGTGGCGCACGGCGCTGCTCGGCGTCACCGCGGCGGTGCTCGTGCCCGCCTCGATCGTCCCCTTCTTGCGCTTCTTCCCGTCGACCGAGGGCCTCGAACCCCGCCTCATGCCGGTTCGCCGCGTGCTCAGCAGCATCCGCTCGATCAACCCGTATCATTTGTTCGCCAGCATGACGCTGGTGCGTCGCGAGGTGGTAATCGAAGGGTCGGACGACGGCGAGACCTGGCAGACATACGAATTCCGCTACAAGCCCGGTGATCCGGACCGCGCTCCGCCGTTCGTCGCGCCGCATCAACCGCGCCTCGACTTCCAGCTGTGGTTCCTGCTGCTCGGCGGACCGCCGCGGGCGCGCTACTTCAACACCTTGCTCGAGCGTCTGCTGATCGAACCGACCGCGGTCGCGCCCCTCTTTGCTCGCGATCCGTTCCCGCTTACCCCGCCACGCGCCTTGCGTCTCGCCTTCTACCGTTACACGTTCACCGACATCGCCACCCGGCGCGCCAGCGGAGCGTGGTGGCACCGCGAGCGGCTCGGCTACTCGACGTCGATCGACGCCGCGGCGCTGCGCCGCTAGCGTGCGCGCGGCTGGACCGGTAGACCGACTGGACGCCGGTGCCACCGCTGGCCGCCACCCACCACTGAGGCGTGCGTCCCGGTACGCCGGATGGTACGCTCGTTGCCATGGACAAGCCGCTGGCGCA
>Ga0335082_10004412_pt1 | contig 15323 bp, 13 predicted proteins | sample Lox_Sample_41_FD_206718 | JGI IMG/M metagenome (GOLD analysis project Ga0335082, IMG submission 206718) | Soil microbial communities from Loxahatchee National Wildlife Refuge, Florida, United States - Lox_Sample_4.1 | ecosystem: Environmental > Terrestrial > Soil > Wetlands | place: USA...
CGGTAGCCGTTGAAAAACGGCGTATGCCGGCCGCCTTCTTCCTTCGTCAACACGTAGACCTCGGCCTCGTAGTTGGTGTGCGGCGTGATGCTTCCCGGCGCCGCCAACACCTGGCCGCGCTCCACATCCTCGCGCTTCACCCCGCGCAGCAACGCCCCGATGTTGTCCCCCGCCTGCCCTTCATCGAGCAGCTTGCGGAACATCTCGACCCCCGTCACCACCGTCTTCACGGTCGGCTTCATGCCGACGATCTCCACCTCTTCCCCCACCTTCACCTTCCCGCGCTCCACCCGACCGGTCGCCACCGTGCCGCGGCCGCTGATCGTGAAGACGTCCTCCACCGGCATCAAGAATGGGCGGTCCAGGTCGCGCACCGGCTGCGGAATGTAGCTGTCCACCGCCTCCATCAACTTCATGATCGCCTGTTCGCCGAGCTCGCCTTTGTCCCCTTCCAACGCCTTGAGCGCGCTCCCGCGCACGATCGGGATATCATCTCCCGGAAACTCGTACTTCGACAGCAGCTCGCGCACCTCCAGCTCGACCAGATCGAGCAGCTCCGGATCATCCACCGCATCCACCTTGTTCATGAACACCACCATCGCCGGCACACCCACCTGGCGCGCCAGCAGGATGTGCTCGCGGGTCTGCGGCATCGGCCCATCGGTCGCCGCCACCACCAGGATCGCGCCGTCCATCTGCGCCGCTCCGGTGATCATGTTCTTCACGTAGTCGGCATGGCCGGGACAGTCCACGTGCGCGTAGTGCCGCTTCTCCGTCTCGTACTCGACGTGCGCCGTGGCGATCGTGATGCCGCGCGCCTTCTCTTCCGGCGCCTTGTCGATCTGGTCGAACGGGACGAAGCTCGCCAGCTTCTTGTCCGCCAGCACCTTCGTGATCGCCGCCGTCAGCGTCGTCTTCCCGTGGTCGATATGCCCGATCGTTCCCACGTTGGCGTGCGGCTTCTTGCGCTCAAACTTTTGCTTCGCCATGGCAATCTATCCGTTACAAGTCTGGTTGAGGGAAGCCCAGGAGCGGAATCGAACCGCCGACCTCCTCCTTACCAAGGAGGTGCTCTAACCGACTGAGCTACCTGGGCACACGGCCCAGCACGCCGCGTCGCGTGCCACCCCGCTCAACTTCAGCTCCTTCTCTTGTACCTCCGTCACTGCTCGTTCACTAGAAAGCGGGAAACGGGATTCGAACCCGCGACCCTCAGCTTGGAAGGCTGATGCTCTAACCAACTGAGCTACTCCCGCCCACTGGGCTTATTTTGCATTCCAACAATCAAACTACCTGGTGGAGAGGGGAGGATTCGAACCTCCGAAGGCATACGCCGGCAGATTTACAGTCTGCTCCCTTTGGCCACTCGGGTACCTCTCCACACGTGGAGCCGATGGCCAGAATCGAACTGGCTACCTACTGATTACAAGTCAGTCGCTCTACCTTTTGAGCTACATCGGCTCGAAATGCCGCGCCACTATCCCATGCCGCTCCGATCCGTCCGTGTGCAGAGAAGTCTGGCGCAAAAAGTGCTTGTTACACGAGCCGCCCTTCCCTGTCAAGCGTCCCTCCCCAACTGCGCCCACGAACCCCAGCGACGTTGTACTTCGTAGACCATGACGGCCACTGCCACCGACGCATTCAACGACTCCGCCCTCCCGACCATGGGAATTGAAACGCGCAGATCGCACGATTTCGCTACGAGAGGGCGCATGCCATCCTCTCCGCCGAGGACCACGACGATCCGCGCCGGGGGGTCCAGCGCATAGAGGTCCACACCATCCCGAGGGCTCATCCCCACGATCCAGTATCCCTCGTCCCTCAGTGCCCGGAGGGTCCTGGCGAGATTGGTGACGCGGCACACCGGAACCACGGCAGCGGCTCCGGCCGCGGCAACTTCGACGGCCGGCGTGACGCCTACCGCGCCGTCCTTAGGAATGACGACGGCGCCAATCCCGACCGCCGCGGCCGTTCGCAGCAGGGCGCCGAGGTTGTGTGGGTCCTGCAGCTGATCAGCGGCAATCAGCAAACGTGGCGAAGATGTGAGCACTTCCGCCAATTCGCAGTAGGGGAACGCACCGAGCTCAGCCACCACCCCCTGGTGGCGCCGAGTGGCGGCTAGCCGAGTCAGCGTCTCCGCGTCACCGCATCGGGTCACGACGCCGTTCACCTCGGCGAGCCGCACTAGGGCGCGGACGCGCGTGGAGGGATGCGCTTCATAGTGAACCGCTTGGACCTGCTCGGGGTGGTGGCGGAGCCATGCCTCGACCGCGTGCGGGCCGTAGAGGCGGCGTGGCGGTTCAAGTCCGCTCGGCGGTCGCCGATTTGCAAAGTCGTGGCGTTTCATTACGATCGGGGACTCGTGCACACGATCAATCGGTACATTCTACGCGAGATCTGGGTGCCGTTTGCTCTCGGCCTGGCGGTCTTCACCCTGATCTTGCTGATCGCTCGCATCCTCAAGCTCGTCGAGATGGTGGTGAACCGCGGCGTTCCCCTGCTCGAGGTGTTGAAGATCTTCTCATACATCTTGCCCGCCTTCCTTGAGGTCACCGTCCCCATGGCGTTGCTGCTGGCTGTGCTGATCGCGTTCGGACGCTTGTCCTCCGACAGCGAGATCACGGCGTTGAAGACCTCGGGGGTGAGCCTCTATCAGCTGCTGCCGCCGGTGGCTGGCTTCGCGGTTGGCGTTTTCCTGGTGGCGTTGGGGCTGTCGGTTTACGCCCGCCCGTGGGGGAACAGCCTGCTCCGCAGCAGTCTCTACGAGATCGCCAAGACCCGCGCCAGCGCAGGCATCAAGGAGAAGGTCTTCAACGACGACTTCTCCGGCCTGGTCATCTACGTCGACCACATCGAGCCACCCGGAAGCAACCTGCGCGGCATCCTCATCGCCGACAGTCGCGACGCAAACCAGCGCAACACGGTGTTCGCGCGAGCCGGCGTGCTCGTGCCCAACGAACCCGCGCACGTCTTGACCCTGCGGCTGCTGGGAGGCAGCATTCATGCCTTCTATCCCAAGGATCGTAGCTACCATCGAACCGACTTCAGCACCTATGACATCACGCTCGATCTGAATACGGCGTTGGCCAACCTGCGTCCACGCGAGCGCAACTCCAGTGAGATGACGGTCCCAGAGCTCCGCGCCGCGATCGCGGCGAAGCGGGCAACCGGCCAGCCCGCGTTCAGCGAGTCGGTCGAGCTCCAACGCAAGTTCTCCATTCCGTTTGCGTGCCTGGCCTTCGCCGCCATCGGCGTACCGTTGGGCATTCGGCCGTCCCGGGCGGTGCGATCGCGCGGTTTCACCATGAGCTTGGCACTCATCTTCATCTACTACCTGCTGCTGACGCTGGCCGAGAGCCTGGGCGAGCGTGGGGTTCTGCCGGCCGCGCTGGCGCTCTGGTTTCCGAACCTGCTGGTGGCGCTGCTGGCCGTCATCCTGTTCGTTCGGGCGGCGCGCGAAACCGCGCTCACCCAGCCCATGTGGCTCGAGGTCCAACTCACGGCGCTGCGGCTTCGGGTCGCGCAGCTCGCCGGCTCGCGCAGCGAGTAGATCGATGCGGCACGCACGCTACAGTCTCGCGTCGGTCCCCAGCCGCTATCTGGTGCGGGAGTTCGTCGGCATGCTGCTGCCCATCGTGATGGCGTTCGTCATTCTCTACCTGATCGTCGATTTCTTCGACCGTCTTGACATCCTGCTCAAGAACCACGCGTCGGCCGGCGCGGCCGTGCGCTACTTCCTGTTCAAGATTCCACTCATTCTCACGCAAATCATGCCGCCGGCGGTGCTCGCGGCGCTGCTGCTGAGTCTGGGCATGCTGTCCCGACGCAACGAGATCATGGCTCTGCGCGCCTCCGGGATCAGTCTCGTCGAGACGGCCGTGCCACTCGTGGCTCTCGCCGCAGTGATGAGCGTCGCGACGCTGGTCTGGAATGAGACCGTGGTGCCCTACTGCACCCGCCAGTTCGAGTATGTGAACAACATCGAGATCCGCAAGCGGGCGCAACGAGCCATTCTGAGTGAGCGCGAGATCTGGTACCACGGGGCCGACGGCTTCTACAACATCGACCACATCGACGCGCGGCGGCGCACACTGTTCGGGCTGACGATCTATCACACCGACACCAACTTCGATTTGCGCAGCATCATTCAAGCGCCGGCGGTAGAATGGACCGACGACGGCTGGCGCGCCACTGGCGCCGTGCAGCGCACGATCAGCGACCGCGGCGAGGTGACGACGACGCCCATCCCCAATGATCAATTGTTGCGTCACGAAACGTTGAACGAGTTTCTCGAAGTGCGCCGTGAGCCCGAGGAGCTCAGCTACCTGGAGTTGCGCCGGCAAATCGACGAGTTGTCCCGCAAGGGCATCGACGCTTCCACCTACTTCGTGGACGCCAATCTCAAGCTGGCCGTGCCGTTCACGACGCTGGTTTTCGCGTGTTTGGCAATTCCCCTGGCGGGTCGGGTGCAGCGCCATCCCAGCCTCGCGGCCATCGTCGGAACCGGTCTCGCCACCGGCTTCGCCTACTGGGTCACGCTGGCGTTGACCAACGCGCTCGGCCACAGCGGCGTCTTGCCGGCGGTGGTATCGGCGTGGGCAGCGAACGTGATCTTTGTGTTCGTTGGCGTCGCGTTGTTCTTGAACAGCGAGTAGCGGCCGCGTCTACCGTTTCGAGTACTGCGGCCGCTTGCGCGCCTTGTGACGGCCGTACTTCTTGCGCTCGACTTCACGGGGGTCGCGGGTGACGTAGCCGGCTTTCTTCAGCGCCGGGCGGAACTCCGCGTTTGCCTCGATCAGCGCTCGTGTGATGCCGTGCCGAATCGCCGCAGCCTGTGCGGAGACGCCGCCACCGCAGACGTTCGCCGCCACATCGTACTGGCCACTCGTCCCAGTCAGTTCGAACGGCTGCTGAATGATCATGCGCGAAGTGGGACGGCCGAAGTAGTCGCCCAACTGTCGGCGGTTGACGATGATGTCGCCGCTACCACTGAAGATCTGCACGCGTGCGACCGCGCTCTTGCGTTTGCCGGTTGCGGAATGTGTCACCTTACGTTCTGTCATGTTCGACTCCTACGCAGAGACCGCGATGGGCTGCTGCGCCTGATGCGGATGCTCCGGTCCGACGTAGATCTTGACCTTCGTCGCCAGTTGGCGGCCGAGGCGGCTCTTGGGCAACATCCCCTCGACCGCCTGCCGCAGCATGCGTTCGGGGTGCAACTGCAGTTCCTGTTGCGCCGTGCGGGTGCGAATGCCGCCGGGATAGCCGGTGTGGCGATGATAGACCTTGGTACTGGCCTTGTTCCCGGTGAGGCGGATGCCCGCAGCGTTGACGACAATCACGAAGTCGCCGGTGTCTTGATGCGGGGTGAAGGTGGGGTTGAGCTTGCCGCGGAGGATATTGGCCACCTGACTCGCCAAGCGACCCAGGACCTTTCCCTGTGCATCAATGATGTACCATCGGCGTGCCGCCAGGCCCTCGGCGCGCTTGGCCATATATGTAGATTTCATCTCAACAGTTCCTCTCTCCGGCTCCCGCGGGCGAAGCAGAGAACCCCTCCTTAGAGGGGTTCTCGTCTCAAGCAATGTGGCGGGGTGGACGGGACTTGAACCCGCGACCTCCGACGTGACAGGCCGGCGTTCTAAACCGATCTGAACTACCACCCCACAAGCGCTCGCTTCACCAAGTGGCGACTTCTCTCGTTGCTCCTCTCAGCCGATTTCTGCCGTGCGATCAATGCGAAGGTCACTCGTCACAGGAATGGGCGGTATCCGATTTGAACGGATGACCCCCGGCTTGTAAGGCCGATGCTCTCCCGCTGAGCTAACCGCCCGCCCGGCGCGGAGCCTACCGTCAGTTCAATGAATCCTTGAGGGTTTTGCCGGCTTTGAACTTCGCTGCGCGGGACGCCGAGATTTCGATGCTCTCTCCCGTCTTCGGGTTGCGTCCTGTCCGCGCCTTCCGTGTCGAGACTGCGAAGGTTCCAAATCCGGAGATGTTCACCTTGTCCCCTTGCTTCAAGGCTGCCACGATGTCGTCAAAGAGCGTATTGACGGCGCGTTCCGCTGTCGCCCGGGGCAAATCCACCTTGCTCGCGACGGATTCGATTAATTCGGCTTTCGTCATGGCAACCTCTTCCTCCACCCAAACGGCGGAGTCGCGCTAATAACAGCCGTCCACCGCGAAGTCAAGAAAGTGTCAGTGGGTAACCACGTCCGTTTCTGCCGGCGGTGGCGGGGGCGCCACGAACGGTGGCGGGGCGCTCTCCTCGATGTGTTCCGGCTTCTTGAGGAAATCCTCGGGGCGCTCGAGCACCAGGGCCTTCCGCAAAACCTGGTCCATATGCTCAACTAGGTGGATGTCGATGGCCTTCAGAATCGCCGGGGGAATGTCCTTGATGTCCTTCTCATTCTCAATGGGAATGAGCACCGTCTTGATGCCGCCGCGGTGTGCCGCCAGCACCTTCTCCTTGAGACCGCCGATGGGCAGGATGCGGCCACGCAGCGTCACCTCGCCGGTCATCGCCAAGTCATTGCGCACCGGAATCTTGGTGAGGGCGGACACCAATGACGTTGCCATTGTGATACCCGCCGACGGTCCGTCCTTCGGAATGGCCCCTTCGGGGACGTGGATGTGAATATCGACACGCTGATAGAAGTCGCGATCGAGTCCGAGCTCCTCGGCCCGCGAGCGGACGTAACTCAGGGCGGCCTGGGCTGACTCCTGCATGACATCGCCGAGGCGCCCGGTTATGATCAGCTTGCCCTTGCCCGGCATGACGGTCACTTCCGTGGCCAGCAGCTCTCCGCCGAGCTCGGTCCACGCCAAGCCGGTCGCAACGCCAACCTTCTGCTCGCCTTCGGCTTTCCCATAGCGATAGCGCGCCGCGCCGAGATACTTGGCCAGGTTCTTCCCCGTCACGACCACGCGCGCCGCCCGGTCCTTCTTCACCACCTCCACCACCACCTTACGGCAAATCGACGCGATCTCTCGCTCGAGGTTCCGCACACCGGCTTCCTTGGTGTAGTGACGAATGATGCCGAGGATGGCGTTGTCGGACAGTTCCAAATTCTCCGGCGCCAGTCCGTTCGCCTCGCGCTGTTTGGTGACCAAGTAGCGCTTGGCGATGTTGAGCTTCTCCATGTCCGTGTAACCGGCGATCCGAATGATCTCCATGCGATCCTGGAGCGGCCGCGGGATTCGTTCCAGCGTGTTGGCGGTGGTGATGAACATCACCTTCGACAGGTCGTAGTCGACGTCCAAGTAGTGATCGTTGAACGCGCCGTTCTGCTCCGGATCGAGCACCTCGAGCAGCGCCGAAGACGGGTCGCCGCGGAAGTCGGTCGACATCTTGTCGACTTCGTCGAGCAGGAACACGGGGTTTCCGGATCCCGCCTTCTTCATGCACTGGATGATCTTGCCGGGGAGCGCGCCGATGTAGGTGCGTCGATGGCCGCGAATCTCGGCCTCGTCCCGCACGCCGCCCAGAGACACGCGCACGAACTTCCGTCCCGTCGAGCGGGCAATCGATTTGCCGAGCGATGTCTTGCCAACGCCGGGAGGACCGACCAGACACAGGATGGGCCCCTTCATTTGGCCCACCAGGGACTGTACGGCCAGGTATTCGAGGATGCGCTGCTTCACCTTTTCGAGCCCGTAGTGGTCGGCTTCGAGGATCTTTTCCGCTTCATTGATGTCGAGCTTGTCGTCGGTGTAGTCGTGCCACGGCAGTGAGATGATCCAGTCGATGTAATTGCGCACCACGGTGGCCTCGGCCGACATGGGCGACATCATCTTCAGCTTCTTGAGCTCCTTTTCGGCCTTCTCCTTGGCCTCGGCCGACATCTTCTTCTGCTTGATTTTGTCTTCGAGTTCCTGGATTTCGTTCTTGAACTCGTCCTTCTCACCGAGCTCTTTCTGGATCGCCCGCATCTGCTCGTTGAGGTAGTACTCCTTCTGCGTCTTCTCCATCTGCTTCTTGACGCGGGTGCGGATCCGTTTTTCGACTTCCAGAATCTCGATCTCGGAGCGCATGTAGCCGAGGACCTTCTCCAGACGCTCGGCCGGATTGATGATCTCCAGCAAGGCCTGTTTATCCTCAAGCTTGATGCCCAGGTGGGCAACGATCGTATCGGCCAACCTGGCGGGATCGTCGATGGACGCCACCGACATGATCATCTCCGGCGGGATCTTCTTGTTCAACTTGACGTAGTTCTCGAACGTCGAGTTGACCGAGCGAACCAACGCTTCGACCTCGGTGGTCTTCTCGCATTGCTCCTCGATCTCCTCCGCCGCAACCAGGAAATACTCGGGCTCTTCAAGGAAGCGGAGCACCCGGGCTCGTTTCTTACCTTCCACGAGCACTTTGACCGTGCCGTCCGGCAAGCGCAGTAACTGCACGACCGTTCCCAACGTTCCGACACGGTAGATGTCGTCCTCCGCCGGGTCGTTCGTCTTCGCTTCACGTTGGGCCGCCAACAAGATGTACTTCTGCTTGTTCATCGCCTCTTCGAGCGCCTTGATGGACTTCTGTCGGCCCACGAAGAGCGGCACGACCATGTGCGGGAAGACGATGATGTCGCGCAATGGGAGCAACGGGACCCGGATGCCGGCTCCGCCTGCTGGAGGGTTGTCTCGCTTGTCGTTCCGAAAGAGCATACTTCCTTTTCCTCTCCCCGCACTCCGCAGACGGGCTAGGCGGTCTCCGCCGCCTTCTGGTACAGCACGATGGGCTGCTCGCGTTTGGTGACCACCTCTTCCGAGATGAGGACTTCCTTAATGGCCGGCTGCGAGGGAATCTCGTACATGACGTCGAGCATGGTGTTCTCGAGGATCGCCCGCAGTCCGCGCGCCCCTGACTTGCGCTTCAACGCCTCACGGGCAATCGCCACGAGCGCTCCCTCGGTGAACTTGAGATGCACCGTCTCCATTTCGAACAGCTTCTGGTACTGCCGCGTCAACGCGTTCTTGGGTTCCCGCAAAATGCGCACGAGGTCCTGTTCCGCCAACTCGTCCAGCGTCGCAATGACCGGCAGGCGGCCAACGAACTCTGGGATCAAGCCGAACTTCAGCAAGTCTTCTGTCTGCACCTCGTGCAGCAACTCACTGACGCTCCGCTCTTCCTTGCGACGAATGTCGGCGCCGAAGCCCATCCCCTTCATGCCTATGCGGCGGCGGATGATCTCCTCGAGACCGACGAACGCGCCGCCGCAAATGAACAGGATGTTCGACGTGTCGACTTGCAGGAATTCTTGCTGTGGGTGCTTTCGGCCCCCCTTGGGCGGTACGCTTGCCGTGGTGCCTTCGATAATCTTCAGCAGGGCCTGCTGAACGCCCTCCCCCGACACGTCACGGGTGATTGACGGGTTGTCCCCCTTGCGCGAGATCTTGTCAATCTCATCGATGTAGACGATTCCGCGTTGCGCCTTCTCGACGTCGTAGTCGGCGTTCTGGAGGAGGCTGAGGATGATGTTCTCGACGTCTTCTCCGACGTAGCCGGCTTCCGTCAAACTGGTCGCGTCCGCAATCGTGAACGGCACCTGCAGAAATCGGGCAAGGGTCTGGGCCAGCAGCGTCTTGCCGGAGCCGGTGGGACCGATCAACAGGATGTTCGACTTCTGCAGTTCGACGTCACCGGTGACGAGTTGAGTATCGATGCGCTTATAGTGATTGTGGACCGCGACCGACAGCACCTTCTTGGCGCGCTCCTGTCCGATGACGTATTGATCCAACACCTTCTTGATATCGGCGGGCTTCGGCACCGCCGACGTCGACGCCAGCCCCTCTTCCTGGTCGCATTCTTCCGCAATGATGTCGTTGCAGAGGTCGATGCACTCGTCGCAGATGTAGACCGTTGGGCCAGCGATCAGCTTGCGTACTTCGTCTTGGCTCTTTCCACAGAAGGAGCACACAAGATTGCCGCTTCGGTCGTCACCGTGCTTGGCCATAGCACCCCTCACACTTTCTTCGTGGGCCTGGACGCGATCACTTCATCGACCAGTCCGTACTCCACCGCTTGCTTGCCGGTCATGAACATATCGCGATCCGTATCCTTTTCGATCCGCTTGAGACTCTGACCGGTATGCTTCACTAGGATGTTGTTGAGTTGCTCACGCACTCGCAGAATTTCGCGCGCCTGGATGTCGATGTCTGCCGCTTGCCCCTGCACGCCCCCCAGGGGCTGATGGATCATGATACGTGAGTGCGGCAGGGCGTACCGTTTCCCTTGGGCGCCGGCGGCCAGTAGCCACGCGGCCATGCTCGCTGCTTGCCCGAGACACAGGGTGGAGATGTCCGGCCTGATGTACTGCATGGTGTCGTAGATGGCGAGACCCGCCGTCACCGAGCCACCGGGCGAGTTGATATAAAAGTGGATGTCGCGCTCGGGATCTTCCGATTCCAGGAACAGGAACTGCGCGGTGATGAGATTTGCGATGTCGTCGGAGATTTGCGATCCCAAAAAAACGATGCGGTCCTTGAGCAACCGCGAGTAGATGTCGTACGCGCGTTCACCCCGCCCCGTCTGCTCAACCACAATGGGAACGAGACTCATGGCCCCTCTATTTCTCTTCGCATCGTGGCGAGATTCTAGCCATTTTCCACAACCTCAGCAATGTTCGACGCGCTTTCGACGGTAGTCAGCTTAGCGCGCTGCACGACGATGTCGACTGCCCGAGTCTGCAGCATCCGCGTCTCGAGCTGGCGGCGCGCTTCCGGGTCCTGATACAACGCCCGCACGCGCTCAGCCGCCGCCCCCGCCGCCGCCGCCAGCGACTCGATGCGTTGCTCGATCTCCGGTGCACTCACGGCGAGGCCTTCCTGCCGCGCGATCGCTTCGAGCAGTAGCGCCATCCTCACTTGCTGCCGCGCCCGCGGCTCCAACTCACTCCGCAGTTGCGCTAGGGCTTGCGACTCGTCACGCGGACGAACACGCTGTTGCCGCCACTCGTCGAGCACTTCCTGCACAAGTGCCTCGGTACGCCGCTCGACCAAGGCCTTGGGGATTGGGATGTCGTGTGCCGCGGCTAGTTGCGTGAGCAAGGCTTCGCGGACGGCTTGATCGGCACGGTGGTCAGCTTCCTCTTCGAGCCGCTGTCGCACGCGCTGACGCAACTCGGCAAGCGTCGCGCACTCGCCGTGGTCCTTCGCGAATTCATCATCGAGCGGCGGGATCTCCTTGCGCGACAACGCGTGCAGACGGACGCGGAACGCCACCGTCTTTCCCGCCAACTGCGTCGCCTCGTGCTCCGTGGGATACGTCACCGCGAACGCAACCTCGTCACCCACACTGGCCGCCAGCAAGTGCGCGTCGAACTCGGGCGGGAACCCGTTCGCACCGACCTCGATGTCGCGACCCTCGCCACGGCTCACCACTCGGGCCTCGACGCGCGCTTCGTAATCGAGGGCCACCACGTCGCCTTGCTGTGGACGCGTCCGATCCGGGATCGGTCTGAGCTGCGCAAAGGAGTGCTGCAGGCGCGCGAGGAAGGCATCGACATCGGCATCAGTCACCGGCGCAACCGGCCGCTCCGCCGTCAGACCGTTGTATCCATCCACCGACAACTCGGGCTTCACCTCAACTGTCGCACTGTAGCGCAGTGCGCCGCCAGGCTTCGCCTGCTCCGTGACGATCTCGGGCTGTCCGAGTGCTTCGATCTTGTGCTCGTCGAGCACTTCCGCATACGAGTGCTGTATGAGCGTGGCGAAGACCTCGGCGCGCACGCGGTCACCGAAGAGGCGCTCCAAGACCGGCCGTGGCACGCGTCCGGGACGGAAGCCTGGGATCTTTGCCGCCCGGCCCAGCTCGACGAACGCTTTGTCGATCTCGGCAGCGACCTCGTCCGCGGGCACCTCCACCTCCAGACGTCGACGCAGCGCGTCCACCGTCTCCACCTCCACTTTGTGTGTCATCTCGTGAACTTCGGCTCTTCTAGGAGGTTAACCATAGCACCACCGCTGATTCAAGAAAATTTGGTGCAGGCAGGCGTCCGCACCAATGCGAGAGGGGGGACTCGAACCCCCACGGGAACCCCACTAGATCCTAAGTCTAGCGCGTCTGCCAGTTCCGCCACTCTCGCAACCCGAGGCTGGTGCTTGTAGCAGGTCCGTCGCAAACGCCGCAAGGCGCCGTCAGCGGGCTCATTGCACGCGTGCCACATCATCGTCGAGAACCTCGATTCCCAAACGGCCGACGATACCGAGCATTGCGGCATGTTCCTCCGGACCACCGACGACGAACTTCACGTGCGTTGCGTCGGCAGGGAACTGGTGCAGGGCCGGGTCGATCGACACCCACCGTCCCAACCACACCTCACACCATGCGTGGTAGAAGAAGGCCCCATCCAAGTACACGGCGCCAGCAATGACCTGGGCCGGGAGACCGATGGCCCGAGCCAGCGCCGCGAACAACACTGCATGCTCGTTGCAGTCCCCTTCGCCCATCTCGAGCACCTGCAGGGCGTTCGGCACGCTGATCGTCGGCACCTTTCGCAGCCGTGTGTACACCCAGTCGTTCAAGAGAGCCGCTGCGGCCTTTGCGTCGTCTGTTCCGCCGACGATCTCTTGCGCCACCGTCCGGATGCGCGGATGGTCGCTCTGCAGGAATGCTGTCGGAGTGAGCTCGGACGCCCACTGCGGATCGCGGCATGGAAGCTGATAGGATGCGAGGCCTTCGACATCCGGACGCGTGATGGTCAGCGTCGCGCCGTTCCGCGTTTGCTCGTCATCCGTTGGAACGGTCTCGAGATTGATTCCAGACAGGTGCAGGCGGAGTGACCGACGGTGCCGCGGGTCATCAATGGGATGCGCGACTGGGACCGCCACGGTGGCAATCAGATCGAGGGCCGTTTGCGTGTCCCAGTTCTGGTCCTCGGCCTCGCTCTTGGTCTGTCGAACCAGGACGAGCCCCATCGGACCTTCCTCGCGAATGACTCCGCCGGCCGAATCAATCCACGCGGTTGTGTGGACGCCCCGGAATTCCTCGTGTATGCGCCACGCGCGCACCTCGGGTATGAGTTGCGGCACCGCCTCCTGCACCTCGACGCGCACGTGAATACGATCGTTCTTCAGGGTCATCGGATCGAAGACCACTCGTTCAATCTCGCGACCCGCTTGCAGTTGGCTCGTCCCCAGGTACGAGCGCAGGGCCGATGGCATGTAGAGCGGCTCACTCAAAGGCAACCGTTGCTCGGACGTCTCTTGACCAGTGCGCAAGGTCAGCCGCAGCCCGGCCCCATCGATGACGCCGGTTGCATCGAGCTGCCCCACGCCACTGGTCAGCGCGAAGTGCACGTCACGAAGGGCAAAGTCGCTCGCCAAGTGTCCCTGCATCAGGGTCCGCACCGTCTGCGGCGCGTCCATCACGGTGATGCGCAGAAGTGATTCCTCCAAGAAGCCCAACCCCTGGCCGTCCTGGGAGAGGCGGTAGTGTGTGTACCCGATCTTGCGCTGCTGGTGATAGACGGCCATCCAGTCGTCGACCGACCGGGCGTCACCAGTCCCAGCAAGCACGGGCGGTGCGCTCGCAACCGAGCTGGGAGTCCACGTGCGTCGCACCCCCCACGCAACCACACTCAGCCAGAAGCAGACGATCCCTATCGATACGGCTCGGCGCACCTTGCCCCTCACAGACGTTCGACTATCTTATCTCATGACGAGGGCATGGATACACCACGATTTGCCGTCGATCGGATGCTCGGCAGACTGGCGGTGTGGTTGCGCCTGCTCGGTTTCGACACCATCTACGAACGCCAGTGGTCCGGATCGACGCTCGTGCGACACGCGGGACTGGACGGCCGGGTCGTTCTTACCCGGGATCGTCGCCTGCTACGGCGACGCGATGATGTGGCCAAGGTCCTCGTTCAAAGCGACCAGTTCCGTCAGCAGCTTCGTCAGGTGTTGCTGACGTTGCATGTCGTTCACATTCCTGGTCTGGGCAGCCGTTGCTCACGATGCAACGAACCGCTAGCGCGGGCCGAGAGAGCAGCGGTCCGAACCCGAGTGCCCCCTTACGTATTCGCGACACACGTCCACTACGTGGAGTGCTTACGATGCCGACGAATCTATTGGCCGGCTACTCACCTGGCGCACATGCGTTCGGAGTTGCAAACGATCGGCATCCAGATCGATCCGAGCCGGACCGGTTGACGCTGGGACCCACCTCGCGCGCCGCAGGGGACGGACGCCTGGAGGCGCTACGGCTGTGGATTTCTCGCCTCTCCCACTGTACCCTAGGCAACCATGGCAACCCCATCGCTGGGCTCCACGGAGTTCGTCCTTGGCTACTGTGAGGCGTGCAACAAGGACGTGCTGACGCACATCGATGTCGACGCTTGCGGCGACGAGACCCGCCGCTGCCTCCACTGTGACGCGCAGATCATTGCAGGACTCCGAACCGTTGACGCGGACGAATTGGAAGCAACGGGCTACGCGCTGGTTGAGGCAAGAGGCTGTGGTGGCGGCGGCGGCTGCGCGGTCGGCGGCTGCGGTATGCGGCAACCGAGCTAACCAAACTCGACCCTAGCGCGAACCGGTCGATCTCGCATAGCGCGGCAAGGCGGGCTGCGGGTGCTTCGGACAGCCCTTGCGCACTCAAGGGCCCCGCGGGCCAGTGCGGGTCTGGCGCCGTCGCAAAGCGCTGGCGCTTCCGCCACGACTTTCGGCTCCGGAGATTCAGCCGTTCGGTCTCTTCGTCACCGCGCGGCCTTGCGGCACAAGCCTTGCTCGCCCGCATCGTTGCCAGGTTTCTACGATTCGAATGCGAGCGATACACCCCACAAGAGGAATCGATGGACCCATCCGGTAAGCGTCCGCTCGCGCGGCGGGGGGGTTTCGACCTGGACGACGAAGATCTCAATCTGGTGCGATTTCAATCCATGACAGGCGGTGAGCCGCGTGGGGGACAGCTCACCGGAACAAAAGCGTTGATGTTAGCCGTCCTGGAAGATGGCATCCGGAGCTATCTCGGTGGCTCGCGGGTCATTGCGCAGGAAGCTGAATTCTGGATTCACTCACCGCGGCGGCACTCACCGTTTTCGTTCGTAGTCGTCTGCGAAATGTTGGGGCTCGATCCGGACGCGGTGCGGCGCACGCTCAAGCGCATGAAGAAGGAGAATGTGTCGCCGCGGAAGGTTCTCCCGCGGGCGCGTCACAACGTACGGATCCCCGGTCGCGTGTACGCTCGGAAGACGAGCTAACCCATCTCCCGGCAGTCTTGCCACCCGCCGCCCAGGCAAATCGGGCGGAGGATTCCAGTACCTCATCGCAACTCGAGAGCCACTCGCTTAGGGAACGTAGTACGTCCCCAACAGGATGAACATTTCATC
>Ga0335082_10004413_pt1 | contig 15322 bp, 15 predicted proteins | sample Lox_Sample_41_FD_206718 | JGI IMG/M metagenome (GOLD analysis project Ga0335082, IMG submission 206718) | Soil microbial communities from Loxahatchee National Wildlife Refuge, Florida, United States - Lox_Sample_4.1 | ecosystem: Environmental > Terrestrial > Soil > Wetlands | place: USA...
CCGAGGAGTCGAGTGTCGCATCGCCGTTGATCACGAGCAGACTGCCCTGGACCCGGCCCGCGAGTGTCACCGAGCCGTTGCGGATCGCCACGTCGCCACGCCACTCGTTGCCGCGCGGGAGCGAGGTACGCCCTACGAGGCGCGTGGTGGTCGGCGCATTGAAGAAGCGGATCGCCTCCTCGGCGGCGGCCTCGGCAAGCCCCGTGGCGGCGCCGGCGGCGAAGCTGTCCGGATTGATGACGATCGCCGTATCCTGCCCGCGCGCCACGCCGGGCAGGAGCGCGAGCAGGAACAAGCCCAGCGACGCGCGCACGCTCATTCCGAAATCGCGCGGGGCGGCTCGAGCCCGAGCCGGCGCATGCGGCGGTAGAGATTCGCCCGATCCGTGGCGAGTTTGCGCGCCGCATCCGCCACGTTCCCGCGTGCCGCCGACAGCGCCCGGGCGATCAAGGTGCGCTCGTACTCGTCCAGCGCATCCGTCAAGTCCGTATCATGCCAGCCCGTCTCGGCGTCGCGTCCGCCGCTGTTCTCGGCTTGCAGGCGGCCGTTGTGCGGCAACACCCGGGCCACATCCTCCGCACCGATCACGGGCACGACAGCCAGGATGGCGAGCCGCTCGACGACATTGGCCAGCTCGCGGACGTTGCCGGGCCACTGATACGAGAGCAGCAGCTCGAGTGCGCCGGTGTCGAAGCGCACCGCGCGCCCGAGGCGGGCCTCCTGCTTGGCCACGAAGTGCTGGACCAGCGGCGCTACGTCCTCGGGCCGCTCACGGAGCGGCGGGATGTTGATCGGTATCACGTTGAGGCGGAAGAGAAGATCTTCGCGGAACCGCCCCTGATGCGCGGCGCGCATCAAATCCTTGTTCGTCGCCGCGACGACCCGCACGTCGACGGTGGTCGTCTTTTCGCTCCCCAGCCGTTCGATCACTCCGGTTTCGAGGGCGCGCAGCAGTTTGGCCTGTGCGTCGGGCCCGAGATCGCCGACTTCGTCGAGGAACAGCGTACCGCCGTCCGCCAGCTCGAACCGACCCAGCCGGCGCTCACCGGCTCCTGTAAACGCCCCGCGCTCGTGACCGAACATCTCCGATTCGACCAGGTCCTTCGGGATGGCGGCGCTGTTTACGCAGACGAACGGGCCCCGGGAGCGCCCGCTTTGACGGTGAATGGCCGAGGCCACGAGCTCCTTTCCGGTGCCCGACTCCCCGGTAATGAGCACCCGCGCCTCCGTCGGTGCGATACGCGTGATGAGGGCCCGCAGGTTTTCCAGCGCCTGGCTGGCGCCCACGAGTGGATCGCCGTGTCCGAGCGCATCGTGCAGCCGCCGGTTCTCCGCGCGCGTTCGCGCCAACTCGAGGGCGCCGCGCAGCGCCACGAGCACGCCTTCGGGTGTGAGCGGCTTCTCGAGGAATTGAAACGCCCCGAGCTTGGTCGCGCGGACGGCATCACCGAGGGTCGCCTTGCCGCTCATCATCACCACCGGAATGTCAGGCGCCCGCTGCCGCAGCGCTTCGAGGGTCTGAAGGCCGTCGGGCCCGGGTGGCATCAGGAGATCGAGCAGGACGGCATCGGGAGGGCGGTCGGCGACGGCATTCAGGGCCGCCGTTCCGTTCGGGGCTTCCTCGGTTTCGAACCCTTCGGCGCCGAGCAGCGCGCCCAGCATGCGCCGGATATTCGGCTCGTCATCGACCACGAGCACGCGCGGGCTCATGTCGGAAACGTCAGCGTGAACGTGGCGCCGCCTCCGGGCGTTTCGCCGGCGTCGATCGTTCCGCCATGGGCTTCGAGTGTCTGCCGCACCAGCGCGAGCCCGAGGCCCGTGCCATCGCCTTTGGTCGTGAAGTACGGCTCGAATACCCGCTGGCGCAGGTCGGCTGGAATGCCCTCGCCATGATCGGAGATGGTCACGATCAGCGGATGAGCGGAGTCCGGGGTCGAGGTTCCGTTGCCGTTCACGGTAATGTCGATTGTTCCCTGGCCATCCATGGATTCGGACGCGTTGCGTAGCAGATTCGAAAACGCGCGGCGCAAGGGATCGTAGTAGCCCAACAGCGAGCGGCGGTCCCCCTGCGCCTGCACGTTGACTTTCACGCCTTCGGGGACCGACGTCCGTCCCAGCTCGAGGAGCAGCTCGACCACGTCCACCTCACTGCGGGGGCCCTCAGCCAGCCGGCCGAAATCCGCGAATTCCCGCGCCAGGCGCTCGAGCCGTTCCGTCTCCGCGGCGAGCACTTCGACGGCCACCTCGGTCCGCCCGACCGCCTGACCGCCCGTCCGCCCGAGTTGATCCACCGCGATCCGCATCGCGGTCAGCGGATTCTTGATCTCGTGCGCGACGCGCCGCGCCACCTCCCGAAACGCCCTGAGCCGCTCCCCTTCGAGCTCGCGGGCACGCGCGGTTTCGATGGCGGACGCGAGATCCCGCAGCGCATCGCGCAGCGCTTCGAACTCCGGCGCACCACGCGGCGGGGGGCCCTCGGGCAGCGGCAGGCGCCTTCTGATCAACCTGGTCCATCCCACGAGCCCATCGATCGGGCGCGACAGCTGGCGCGACAGGTGTCCGGCGAGCCGCACCGCCGCGAACAGCATCACCGCTCCGAGCAGCACGATGACCGCGAGGAAGCCGCCCGCGTAATAGCGGAAGTAGGTTTCCGCCCGGCGCGCGAGGCTGAGAGAATTCGAGACCAGATCGAGATGGGCGCGCACGGCCGCGCGGCCGCTCGCATCGAGCGCGGTCGTGTCCACGTGCTGCAGCATCCGGCGCGTGGAGCCCGCGACTTCTTCCAGCGAAGCCCGGGCGCCTGCCGCAGGCGCATTCACCCGGGCGGCAAGCGCCCATCCGATGACGGCGAGCAGGGTCGGCACCGCCGTCACCGCCGCGAGCACCAGGAAAATCCGCTGGCGGAACGAAAGCGGCATATTGTGGCCTCAATCTAGGGTCAAAGCCGGGGTGCGACAATTCGACACAGGGGGATTGGGATGAAGTCGCATACGCATTACTTGTGGTTCACGACGAAGCATCGCCAGGAGGTCATTGATGTTACGGATACCGTCGAGGAGCAGGTGCGGCTCTCCGGTGTGGCGGAGGGATTCGTGCTCGTCTCCGCCATGCACATTACCGCATCGGTATTCGTGAACGACCACGAGTCGGGCTTGTGGGACGATATCCTGCGCTGGCTCGAGCAGACGATCGCGCCGTGGGACCCCGGGCGATATCACCACAACGACACCGGCGAGGATAACGCCGCGGCGCACTTGCGTAGCCTGACCATCGGTCATGAGGTCATCGTCCCGATCACGCGAGGCAAGCTCGACCTTGGCCCCTGGCAGCGGGTGTTTTACGGGGAATGGGACGGGCAGCGCAGGAAACGTGTCATCGTCAAGGTGTTGGGGGAGTGACCCCTTGTTCATTTTACTGCAAGTTGTTTATTTTCAAGGCACTGAAGATGCAGGGTTGTAGGCTGGAGCTTCAAACATCCGGCAGCGCTTGGCCCTCCGGCATGGAGCCGGGTGCAGTCGTGGCGCGCCGCGGTGAGATCGGCGTCCTGCCCGCAGTCCCTGCCGCACACAACGAGATGGGCGACCAGTAATTGACACGCGTTCTGACGCGAAAGCAGTCGCCATTCACAACTTGCCCGAACTGACGGGCTCCCGCCGCTCTCTGGTTTCAGTACGCAGCCAGAGCGAGGTCGGGGTCTGCTCTGTTTGCGCACTCCGAAGCGAGCACAACACATGATCCAACAGCCGCATGGTCACTTGGTCCGGCCACCCTACAAGGAGCCGCCCGCCCATGCTCCCAACGCCGCCCTGCTGATCGATTTCGACAATGTCACAATGGCCATACGGTCTGACCTCCAAACGGAGCTGAAACGACTGCTCCAGTCGGAGATCATTCGTGGCAAAGTGGCGGTGCAGCGCGCGTACGCCGACTGGCGTCGCTACCCGCAGTACATCGTTCCGCTCTCCGAATCATCGATCGACCTGATCTTCGCCCCTGCGTACGGCGCCAACAAGAAGAACGCCACCGACATTCGCCTCGCGATCGATGCGCTCGAGCTAGTGTTCACGCGGCCGGAGATCGGCACCTTCATCCTGCTCTCGGGTGACTCCGATTTCTCGTCGCTCGTGCTCAAACTGAAAGAGTACGGGAAATACATCATCGGCGTAGGAATCCGCGAATCGTCGAGCGATCTGCTGATTCAGAACTGCGATGAGTACTACTCCTACAATGAGCTCGCGGGACTCACGAAGGAGTCGGAAGCCGTCTACGTAAAGCGCGACCCCTGGGAGCTCGTCGTCGAAGCGGTGAAGCAGATGACGGCACACAACGACGTGATGCGGTCCGATCGGCTGAAGCAGGTGATGCAGGAAATCGACCCTTCATTCAATGAAAAGGACTCGGGCTACTCTCGGTTCAGCAAGTTCGTGACCGAAGCCGCCCATCGCGGCCTCGTCACCCTGACGAAACTCGATAACGGGCAGTACGAAATCGCGCTCGGGCCCCAGGTCGCGGGCGCAGCGGCGCAGCCGCCGACGCGGACCGCGCCCGCGCTGCGTGAGTCCGAACCGGCGCGCGATCGCCACGGCGACCGTCGCCGCGGCGCTCCCTCCGCCGCCTCGTCGCCACAAGCGCCCGCGGCTGCTCAGGTCACGCCCCCCGCGGCGGCGGCGAATGCGGGCGGCTTCTCATTGAGCGACGCGTTCGGCGCGATGAAACAGGCCCTGAGCCGGTTGGGAGCAGCCGATCACCCCGTCGATGCGGAGGAAGTCCGCGAAACGATGGCGGATATCGCCGGGGGGGAAGCCGGTGACTTACAGCCCGACCGCTTCCCCAAGCTGCTGCACGAGGCGCAGGACGCTAACGTGATCGATCTATCGCAGCAGAGTGGTGGTACCTACGGTGTGAAGCTTCACGAGTCCGCGGAGACGCAAGAGGACGCAACGCACGCAGACCATGCGCCCGCCACTGCCGCGCCCGCGTCCGGCGGCAGTCCCGCGTCGACGCCTTCCACTCCCTCGCGCAGCGCGCGGTTCCGCCGCGGCTCGCGCGGCCCTCGTGTCGCGCCCCCCGACATCCCGCGTATTGGGATCGTGGAGATCGACCCCAACTTCCGGCCGCGGGCCGAGCCTGCTCAGCCGACGCCGGCCCCGGTCGAGCCGGTCGCGACGGAATCAGAGTCCCCCCTGCATGAGGAGCGGCATGAAGAACGGCCCTCGCGCGGACGCGGCGGACGCGGTGGACGCGGTGGACACCGCAACGAGCGCGGCCAGGGTCCGAGCGCAGGTTCGCGGGAACGCAACGGCGGCGATCGTGGCGAGCGCAATGGCGGCGGCGAAGGTGGGCCGCGCCGCTCGCGCCGGGGCGGACGCGGTCGTGGTGGACGATCGCGCCGGCCCGAAGGGGGGGGCGACCGCTTCGAGGGACGCGACACGCAGCGGCATGAGTCTCCCGCGACCCCGCTCAGCTCGCCGGTCCAGGCAGCCCCGGCACACGAGCCGACCGAGCGCCCCGACATTGAATCGCGACATGCCGAGCGTTCCGAGGGCCCCACGTCCGGTTCGGCTCACGACGAGGGGGGCGCCGGAGAGTCGTTCTGGTCCAAGGTCAAACGCGGGCTGACGGGCGGCGCCTGACCCCGCTGTCTCCCTCGTTCTACGCGCGACCCGCTGAAGTGGTCGCGCGTCGACTTTTGGGGCATATCGTGATCAGCACCATCGGCGGGAGGCGAGTGGCAGGGCGGATCGTCGAGACCGAGGCGTATGTGGGACCGCACGACCCGGCATGCCACGCGTACGGTGGTCGACACACCGAGCGCACCCACTGTCTCTACGGGCCGCCAGGCATCGCCTACATCTATTTCACGTACGGGATGCATTGGTGCCTGAACGCGGTCACCTGCCGTGCAGGCTATCCCGCCGCGGTCCTGATCCGCGCACTCGAGCCGCTCGAAGGATTGCCGGCCATGCGTGAGCGCCGCGGTGATGTGGCCGATACGGAGCTATGCGCGGGCCCGGCGCGATTGTGTGAGGCCCTGGGGATCACGGGGAGATGGAACGGAGTGGCCCTGCAGCGAGGACCACTCCGAATTGTGCGCGCGGGCAGGACCGGAACGATCCACGTGGTTCGTACTCCGCGGATCGGCGTGTCGGCGGCGCGGGATTGGCCGCTGCGCTACGTCGTGGCCGGCACCCGCTGGGCGTCCCGCCGCGTCAGTGCTGCTCGGTAATGTCCTCGCGCGAGCTGCCGAAGCTGTAGCGCAGACCACCCTGGATGGTGTGCGTCACGCCGCTGATCAGATATCCGGAAGCTCCCGACTGCAGGATATAGTGACCATACAACGTGAGACGCCCCTGGCGCGCTTCGATACCGCCCATGAGCCAGAAGAACGCCTTGGTCGCCGCGGAGAACGTTGCCTGCTCGAGAATCTGTTGATCGGAGGCTGTACAGCCGGTGCACGTCACGGCGGGGTGCAGGATCTCCATGATCGAGAATCCCGCTCCTCCGAACGGCTGTACGGGCTTTTGCACCGGGTACGCGACGATACCCGCCATGATGCGGCGGATGTCCTTGAACGCGATGTTGCTGGGCTCGACCGTGCCGTCCGGATGCACGATGGTGGCATGCCGGTCGTTCAGTGAGAACACTTGTTCGAACGCGACGTACATCGCCGTCCGCTTACGCGTGATCAGCCAGTGGCCGCCGAGCACCGGCTCCGCCGACACGCCCTCGTCGGTGTTCATGACCATGACGCCGCCCTGCCCTCCCCAAAACCATTGCTGCGCCCACCCGGCGCCGCTCTCGACGAAGCGCTTGTTGGACGTCTCCTGGGGTAGCGTCCCACCGGCGGCGAGAATCGAATCACGCGTTTCCTTCGGTATCTCAGGCGCTTGCTCGGTCTTGTGACCGTGGTTCCCCATGACGATCGAGAGGCCCGCGTTGCCAACGTAATTGAGGGGATGGGTCGTCGTACCTGGGCTGGTCGGCGCGTAGTACACGCCGGCCTCGAGCCGCAGCGCGAGAAAATCGTTGAAGAAGATCCGGTCCCCGATGGCACCATGTACCGCGTTCAGGCCGATCGCATAGGGAGTCACCGATCCCATACTGAGCCGGGAATATCCGGCGAGCACGTACAGAATGTTGTGCTCCCCACCTGAGTTGAGAACCAAATTGAAGTCGCCCGGCCGGACGGGCGTCGTTGCCGTCGTTGGCGCGCCAGCTTTCGGAGTGGCCGTGGTCTGACCCCCCGACACTTCGATGCCGAAGTAATCGTTCAGGAAATACCCGAACCGCCCGCCCCACCCGACGCCGTCCTTCAGGTTCCACAGTGGGTCGAATCGCGTATACTGCCCGAACAAGCCCAGCTCAAAATTGTGGGCGTGTTGGGCGCTAAGAGCTGGCGCGGCGGCACAGACCGTCATGGCGCAAATCGTGAGAACCCGCATCGACTACTCCTCGATGGAGACCAGACCGACCATAGGCTCCCGAAACGCACCGAAAATAGGAAATGAGGGCGAAAAAGGCGATAGCTGAAACCTTCTTACTGGCAGGGATTTAAGCCACCGCGCCTTGAAATTACTTGAGGTGGGGTCTGTGACACCCGAACAAACACCAATAAAGGCTAGATCAGCCGCAGTTTTTTCCCTACGTCCTGGAATGCGCGCAGCGCGAAATCAAGGTCCGCCCGCGTGTGCGCGGCGGATATCTGGCAGCGCACTCGCGCATGTCCTTGTGGGACAACAGGATATCCGAAACCGGTCACGAACACCCCGTGCGCCAGCAGGAGATCGCTCATTGCGATGGCCTTGGCCGTGTCGCCAAGGATCACCGGGATGATTGGGGTCTCTCCAGGCAGGGGGTTGAAACCGAATCCCCGTAGCGCGTCGCGGAAATAGCGGGCATTGTCTCGCAGCGACCGCACGAGCTCTGGATGACCCTCGAGATGCTGCACGGCCGCGAGCGCGCTGGCGGCAACGGTGGGGGGAAGGGCGTTGCTGAACAGCTGGGGCCGAGAGCGCTGGGTCAGATAATCCGTGAGCAGTTCCGACCCGGCCGTGAAGCCCCCCGCCGCTCCCCCCAAGGCTTTCCCCAGGGTCGACGTGATGATCGGGACCTCGCCCAGCACGCCGAAATGCTCGGCGGTGCCACGCCCGGTTTCCCCGAGCACGCCGGTGGCGTGCGAATCGTCCACTGCCACGATGGCGTCATACTGTCTCGATAGTGCAATTAGGTCTGGCAACCTCGCGATATCTCCCTCCATCGAGAACACGCCGTCCGTGAAGATCAGCCGCAGCCGGCAATCCTTCGCGCCTCTCAGCTTTTCCTCGAGGTCCTGCATGTCCGAGTGGCGGTACACCGCCGACTGACACTTGCCGATGCTCTTGGCCAAACGAATCGCATCGATAATCGATGCGTGATTCAGCTGGTCGGAAATGACGATGTCCTGCTCGCCCAGCAGCGTGGCGCACAATCCCTCGTTGGCGTTCCAGCAGCTCACGTAGCTGAGTGAGGACGCGCAGCCGACCAGCCGGGCCAGCGCGGCCTCGAGCTCGCGATGAATCGTGAAGGTGCCGCAGATGAACCGCACCGACGCCGTGCCGGCGCCGTAACGCTCGAGCGCGCGGTGACCGGCGGCCACGACGTCAGGGGCGTTCGCCAGCCCGAGATAGTTGTTGGACGACAGAATGAGGACCTCGCCGCGGCCCTCCATTTCGACGCGGGGCGCCTGCGGAGATGCGAGGTAATTGAGCCGCTTGTACACGCCTGCCGCACGAAACTGCTCGAGCTCGCCGCGTAACCGGTCGTCCAGACTCACGCGATTTCCAGGATGACCTTGCCCGCGTCGCCCGAGCGAATCACCGCCAGTGCCTGGTCGATGTCCTGCAACGGAAACTCGTGCGTGATCACCGGACGGGGGTCGAAGAGGCCTGCCGAGAGATAGCGCCGCATCTGGTTCCAGGTTTCGTACATCCGCCGCCCGATCACGCCGTAGACGGTAATGCCCTTGAAGATGATGTCTCGCGCGAAATCGACCGGAACCGCGGTATTGGGAATACCCAGCAGCTGGAGCCTGCCGCCCAGCCGTACCGATGCGAACGCCTGGTGCAGCGCCGGCGGTACGCCGGACATCTCACACACGACGTCTGCCCCTTCCCCGGCGGTCTCCCGCTGGACGGCGGCGACGACGTCTTCCCGGGCAGCGTTGATCACCACGTGCGCGCCCATGCGTTCCGCGAGTCCCAGCCGTTTGGGGTTCACGTCCGAGGCGATCACCTTGACGGCACCCGCCGCGCGCGCGATCCCGACGGCGAAACACCCGATGGGGCCACATCCGACGATGAACACTGTCGATCCGGGGATATCGGCGGTGAGCACCGTGTGGAATGCGTTGCCCATGGGATCCATGATGGCGCCGATCACGGTGGGAATACCGTCGAGCGGGAGGACGTTCGTCTCCGGCATGACGATGAACTCGGCGAAGGCTCCGTCCCGGTCAACGCCGATGATTTGCGTCCTGCGACAGATGTGCCCGTTGCCCGTGCGGCATTGGAGGCAATGCCCGCATACGATGTGGCCCTCTGCCGTGACGAGCTGGCCGGCTTTGATCTCGGCTACTCGTTCGCCGACCGCCACGACCTCACCCGCGAACTCGTGCCCGATGGTCAGCGGCGGGCACAGACGGTTCTCGGCCCAGGTGTTCCAGTCGGCGATATGGAGGTCGGTCCCACACACCCCGGCGTGCCGGACGGCGATAAGCACTTCGCCCGGTCCGGGGCGGGGTTCCGCTACGTCGGTTACGGCCAGACCGGCAGCGCGGCGTTGCTTGCGGATGGCTTGCATGAGGCCGGCTGGAAGATAGCTGTGCTTCCTTCCGGCCGGCCGGATTCTACCTAGGCTGGATGGGGATCGATCGGCAAGGCGAGATGCGGCGGAGCGCCGGCTTCGTCCGCATCGGCGCACCAGCAATACGCCCAGATTCGCGCGGGCCGAAGCAGCTTGCGACCGGCGCTGAGGATGATTCCCAGCGGTTCTTCATCGAGTACCAGGGGAAGGCTCGTCATGACAGTTTCCGGGACAGTGACGAGCGTGTTGAGGCAAAACACCTGCCAGTTACGGCTACATCCAGATGATTACAGCGAAAGGACTTACGAACGTGCTCGGATATGGGCTAGGCCGGATTAGTTAATCCGACACGTTCGCCTGCGTGTCAACGTGACGCGCTGGTTTGGTGGCCAGAAAACCCTCGCCGCGGCGCGCGCGTTTTCTACGCACGACCTCCCAGCCCGCGTACTGCGTCTGGAGCGCTTCCGCGGCCAGTGGGATCACTTCGGGACTCGCGCGGGCGGGCAGAATCAGATGTACACCACCCGCCGGTGTGCGCGTCTGGAGGCTCGCGATGACGCCATGCCGGTCGCCGCGGCCGAGCGGCGCCAACGCCGCCGGGTCGATCACCGCGAGATCGGGGGTCACATCCGGCAGCCAGCCTCCCAGCTGTACGACGAGCGCATGAAACCGGCCGGCGAGCTGTTCCGAGACCGCACGGCTTTCCGCCGCTTCGATGGCCCCGAGGTTCTGATCGAGAAACAGGACCTCGGCATCGTGCGCGGCGAGGAACAACGCGCCCGAGAGTGCGCCGGCACCGACGATCACGACCGTATCGCCGGGCTCCACGCGCCGCGCCACGCTCACGAGGGGAGTGTCGCGGTCGAGGCCCCAGTGCGTGGGCTCGCGCTGCGAGATCCGCAGATTGCGGTAGCGCTGGCGCCAGCGCTTGAATGCCGGAAGCCGCAGCCGTCGCGCGATCATGCGATCGACATGCTCGAGCAGCAGCACCTCGGTCAGGTAGTACTGTCCCGCGGCATTCGCCTCCAGCTCCCGGACGGCCTCGTCGCCGATCTCGAGCAGCTCTTCGCGCATCAAGGAGTTCTTGTATTCCTCGATCCGCTGGAGCATGAACTCTTCGTACTCTTGCTTCAGAGAACGGGGCGGGCGACGGAGCGAGCGCGGAGGCCGCGCGGCTGCGTCAGACAGAGGGGGCGGCGCGGCGCTCAGCATGGTTCTACGTGCACAACCACTTCCCGGAGTTGGAGGTCCTGCTTCAGCCGCTCCTCGACCTCATCCGCGATGGCGTGAGCGTCGGCGACGTTGGCGCCGCGATCCACGGCGATGGTGACCTCCGCGTACCGCACTGGGATCGTCCCGCGGGAGCGGATGCCGTACGCGCTCTTCACGCCGTTCACGGCCTCCGCGCGTTGCTGGATCGTGTCTGGCGGAAGCGCGCGCTCGTCCACGAGCACAGGCACGGCGCGCGACAGAATCCCCCAGGCGACGCGGAGAATGATGAGCGCCACGACGATGGCCACGGCGGGATCAGCCCACCACCACCCGTGGCGGGCCAGCAGCACGCCGGCGATGATCCCCACCATGATGAACGCGTCCACGCGGGTATGCGCCGCGTCCGCGATCAGGAGCTGGCTGGATAGCTCGCGACCCCGGCGCTGCTCGTACCAGGCGACCACCCCTCCGACCCCGAGCGTCAACGTCAATACCGCCAGTTGCAGATCGGTCGCCACGACGGGATGCCCACCCGTGACGAGGTGGTGGATCGCATCGCGGAGCAGCTCGAAGCAGCTCACGACCAGGAACGCGACCACCGCGATCATCCCCAGTGTTTCGAACTTGTCGTGTCCGTATGGGTGATCCTCGTCGGGCGCTTTGGAGGCAATCCGCACGAGGAACATCCCGAGCCCGTTGTTCAGCGCGTCCACCGCCGAATCCAGCGCCCCACCCATGATCGCGAGCGAATTCGCGGAGATACCGATGGCCAGCTTGATCGCGACAACGGCGATGTTCGCCGCGAGGAGGCTGAGGAGCACCCGGCGGACCAGGGCGAAGCGTTGCAGCGGTTGTGAGGACTGAGGGACGGGGGCGCTCGCCGTGCTCATGGGTGCAAGCTTGTAAAACACACGACGTTAGTCAACGGCTCGGAGCGATACGCCCTTCAGATAGCCGCTTTCCGGAACGTTGAGGATCTCGGGGTGATCGGGAGCCGCGCCGGCCCAATGCAACAGCTGCATGCGGCGGCCGCTGTCGTGAGCGGCATCGGCCAGCATGTCTCCGAACACCGCGCGGTTCACGTGGTAGGAGCAGGAGAACGTGAACAACAGCCCCCCGGGGGAGAGAAGCCGCATCGCGCGCAGATTGATTTCCTTATAGCCGGCGACGGCTCGTGCGACGTTTTCTTTCGTCTTGGCGAAAGCGGGAGGATCGAGCACGATCAGGTCGAACCGTTCAGCGTGATGCTCCATCTCGCGCAGCAGGTCGAAGGTGTTCGCTTCTCGCCAGGTGATGTTCTCCAGGCCGTTCAGGGCCGCGGTTTCGCGTCCCCGTGCCAGCGCCTCGCTGCTCGAGTCCACGGCCACGACGCTCGCGGCGCGCCGGGCGAGATGCGCGGCGAACGAGCCATGATAGGTGAACGCGTCCAACGCGCGGCCCGCCGGCGGCATTCGTTCTCCCGCGATTTGTCGATTGACGCGCTGATCGAGAAATGCGCCGGTCTTCTGCCCCGTCCATGGCGCCGCGAAGTAACGCACCGCGCCTTCGCTCACTTCCACGGTCTCGGGTACGGATCCGTAGGCCGGCACGACTTCGAGGGGGAGGCGCTCGTGCCGTCGGATCGCCGCATCGTTGCGAAACAGAACGCCTTCGGCTGCAGTGGCGGCGCGGATGCCCGCCGTCACGTCGTCCCGCAGCGCGTCGAGCCCGGCGGAGAGAATCTGCGCCACGACGAAGCGGCCGTAGCGATCGACGATGAGGGACGGGAGCCCGTCTCCTTCCGCGTGCACGACGCGGTAGGCTGAGTCCGGAATGGCGCCGCGCCGCGCAAGCGCGGCGCCGATCCGCACGGTCCACCAGTCGGCGTCGATCCGCTCGTCGCCCCGTGTAAGCAGCCGCAGGCGGATTTCCGACTTGGGCGAATAGAGCGCCTGTCCGAGCAGCTTGCCGCGTCGATCCGTGACGTGCACGAGCCCCGGACGATCGCGGGGTTCGGCGTAGACATCCGAGCGGTAGATCCACGGATGCCCTGCGTTCCACCGCGCCGCGCCTCGTGCCGAGACGACGGCGGTCTGGTTCACCGGCCCCGGTCGGGTCTGAGCTGGGCCGCCCCGCGCAGATAGATATGTTTGAGATCGCGCGGCGGCTTCGACGTGTAGAGGTGCAGCAGCAGGCGGATGCACCGCGGTAACCCGCTCGGGACGCCGACCTCGCTCGCGCCGAGCAGCGGAACCGACCCCCAGCCGAGGCGGCGCGCGGCGCGGGCGGGATATTCCGCCGTGAGGTCGGGCGACGACGTGAAGATCGCGCTCTCGACGTCGTCCGGCTCGAAGGCGTTCGCCTCCTGGAGCGCACGGATCAACTCTTCAGTCGCCTCGAGGATCGCTTCCGAGGTATTCGCTGCGGCGGTCGTCGCGCCGCGCAACCCACGCAGGACCTTGGTCATGGGAATCCGGGATCAGTTGCGCTTGATGGTGCTCACGGACGCCGGGTTATGGAAGGGGCGCGATCCGGTCGAGCTGTGCCGGGCGGCGGTGACCGGAGGGGCAACCGCCGTCCAGGTGCGCCTCAAACCCGCCGTGCCGCAGGCACTCGCCGAGCTGGGCCGCTCGCTCATCGCGGCGCTGCCGGTTCCGGTACTGGTCAACGACCGGGTGGATGTCGCGCTCGCGATCGGCGCCGCCGGCGCTCATCTCGGTCAGGACGATCCCCCGCTGGATCGCATGCGGCCGCTCGTGCCGTCCGGCTTCCTGCTCGGCGTATCGGTGGGGTCGGCGGACGAGGCGGGGCGTGTGGAGCAGTGGCCCGCCGACTACTGGAGCATCGGGCCGTGCTTCGCGACCTCCCACAAGGCCGACGCGGGCCCGCCGCTCGGGCCAGCGGGATTCGCCGCGCTGGCCCGGCGAGCCCCGGCGGGCATGCCCGTCCTCGGGATTGGCGGAATCACGAGTGCCAATGCCGCCGAGATCAGGCGTGCCGGGGCCGCGGGTGTGGCGGTGATTGGAGCGATCTGGGACGCTACGGACCCCGCCCTGGCCGCGCGCGCGCTGCGCTCTGCAATCGCTTGACCTTGGCGATGGCCAACTCGTGCTCGGAGAACGTGGTCGAGAAAATGTGTTTCCCGTCGGGCTGCGCCACAAAGTACAGAAACGGAACCTGGGCCGGATACAACGCGGCGATCAGGCTCGGTTTGCCGGGTTGGGCAATCGGTCCCGGGGGCAGGCCGGCGTGAAGGTACGTGTTGTACGGGGATTGCACCGCGAGATTTTTTTCCCACACCCGTTTGAGCCGGTGACCGTAGGCGTATACCACGGTCGGATCGGCGTCGAGCTTCATGTGCCGGTCGAGCCGATTGTGGTACACCGCTGACACGAACGGCCGATCCGGATCGTAGCGCACCTCCGCTTCGACAATCGACGCCAGCGTGACGAGCTGGTGACGCGTCAAGCGCAGCGTATCGAGGCGTGCCTGCCACTCGGGCTGCCACTGCGAGAGAAACTCCCGAACCATGAACCCGACCAGCTCGCGGGCGCCGGGATGGAGCGGGATCACGTAGGTCGTGGGGAACAGGTACCCCTCGAGCGTCGTCGCCTCGGGCGGGAGCCCGAGCTGTCGCTTGAGTGTCGAGTCCCGGGCGGCGGCGAGAAACGAGTCGCGCGACATCCCGAGATCCGCGTGTGCCAGGTCGGCGATCTCGGTGAGCCTCAGTCCCTCAGGGACGGTCCAACGCGTCTCGACGCCGTGCCCATGCTCGAGTGCCGTGACCGTCTCACCCCATGGGGCGTCCGCGGCGAACAGGTAGTCGCCGCTCTTCAACGATCGCCGCAGCCCGCGAATCCTGGCGTACAGCCGGAACAACGCGGGCGAGCGGATCACCCCGTGCGCCGCCAGCGAATCGACGGCGGCATCGAGGGTCGAGCCCGGGGGAATGGTCACGGAAACCCGGGCTGCGTTGGGGGGCCCCGAACAGGCCGCGGTGAGGAAGAGGAGCGCCAGAACGCGGAAGGTGGAGCGCGGAACGCGGAACGGGCGTTCCGCCTTCCGCCTTCCGCGTTCTGCGTTATCGCGTGCGCGCATCCATGTACTGTTGCAGCACCAGGGCCGCCGCCATCGCGTCCACGTCTTCCTTGCGGTCTCGCGTGGTCCCCCCCATTTCGCGCACGGCGCGCAGCGCGCGGGCCGTCGTGAAGCGCTCGTCTTGGAAATCTACAAGAAGCCCCGACCGCGAGGCGATCTGCGTGCCCAGGAGGCGAACCTGACGGGCGGGGTC
>Ga0335082_10004414_pt1 | contig 15319 bp, 15 predicted proteins | sample Lox_Sample_41_FD_206718 | JGI IMG/M metagenome (GOLD analysis project Ga0335082, IMG submission 206718) | Soil microbial communities from Loxahatchee National Wildlife Refuge, Florida, United States - Lox_Sample_4.1 | ecosystem: Environmental > Terrestrial > Soil > Wetlands | place: USA...
TCGCGCGCGGCAACGCGATCCGGAACCCGTCGCGGACCGCCTCGACCGCCGCCGCGCTGATGATCGGGCTCGCGCTCGTCACGGTCGTCTCCGTCCTCGCCGCCGGGATCAAGACGACGTTCGAGAGCGCGGTCAACGACGTCTTCCGCGCCGACTACGCGCTCACGTCGCAGGACGGCTTCACGCCGCTCTCGATCGCGTCGGCGAACGCGCTGAAGACGGTGCCCGGAGTCCGCGTCGTCTCCGGCGTGCGCGCCGGCCAGGCGAAGGCGTTCGGCAGCCGGATCGGCCTCACCGGCGTCGCGGGGGACATCTCGCGCGTGATCGACGTCGGCTGGGAGCAGGGTAGCCAGGTGACGCCGGCGCTTCTCGGCAAGACGGGCGCGTTCACGTCGAAGGACTACGCGAAGAAGCACGACCTGACGCGCGGCTCGCCGATCGTCGTCCAGCTGCCAACGGGCGTGAAGCTCCACCTCCGGATCCGCGGGATCTTCACGCCGCCGAAGGGAGGCTCGCCGTACGGCGACGTGACGATCTCGACGCAGCTCTTCGACCGCGTCTTCCAGAACCCGCAGAACGTCTACACGTTCGTGCTCATGGACGGCGGCGTCAACGCGGTGAACACGGCGAAGCTCAACGCGGCGCTGAAGTCGTATCCCGACGCGAAGATCCAGACCGAGGAGCAGTTCAAGGCGAACCAGCTGCGCGGCATCGACCAGCTGCTGCGGCTGCTCTACGTGCTGCTGTCGCTCTCGATCATCGTGTCGCTCTTCGGGATCGTGAACACGCTCGTGCTGACCGTGTTCGAGCGGACGCGCGAGCTCGGGATGCTGCGCGCCGTCGGCATGACGCGCGTTCAGGTGCGCCGGATGATCCGGCACGAGAGCGTGATCACGGCGCTGCTCGGCGCCGCGCTCGGGATCCCCGTCGGGATCGTGCTCGCGCTCATGGTGGGGAAGGCGATCTCGTACCCGGCCTTCACGATCCCCGTCGGGACGCTCGTCGTCTTCGTGATCGCGGCGATCGTCTGTGGCCTCGTCGCCGCGATCTTCCCCGCGCGCCGCGCCGGCCGGCTGAACGTCCTCGAAGCGCTCCAGTACGAGTAGCGGCGTCCGCTACGCGAACGGCCGCTGCTCGCGCGTAACCGGGTAGCCGGCCCAGATCATCCGCGTCACCGTGCCGTCCGCGCCGCGCTCGACGCGCAGCACCTCGCCCTGCTCCGGGCCGGAGACGGTGCGCCAGCGGTCGTCGCCCTCCCGCTCGTAGACGGACGACGGCCGCCAGTCCGGGATGCCGACGATGCGACCCTCGAGCTTCCCGTCGCGCCAGCGGAACGTCATCTGCGTCCCTTCGAGCCACCAGATCCCGAGCATCGACTCGACGTCGACCGGCGGCGGCTCCTCGAAGCGCCACGGCTCGGGCGCGACCGGCCAGACGTCGACGGTGCGCGCGATCAACTGGACGACGAGCGGCTCGACCTCCGCCTCGCTCGAGTTCGTCAGCGCGGCCGCGCCGATCCCGTCGGACGGCGAGACGAGGACGCCCGCGATGAAGCCCGGCATTGCGCCGCCGTGCCCGGCCAGGATCCGCTCGCCGTCGCGACGCAGGGCGAGACCGAGGCCGTAGCCCGACGTCCAGCGGTCGTGGTCGGCGATCGTCTGCACGGTGCGCATCTCCTCGACGGTCGCGCGCGAGAGCACCGACTCGTCCGGCGACGCGAGGAACGCGGCCCAGCGACAGAGGTCGCCGACCGTCCCCCACATCTGACCCGCGGAGATCCAGGCGCCGGTCTCGACGCCCCGCTCCGGGACGGCGCCCTCGCGGAACGCGTCGACGAGATAGCCGACCGCGGCCGGCTGCTCCGGCTCGAACGTGATCCGGCGCAGCCCCAGCGGCTCGAGGATCCGCGTGCGCACGTACTCCGTGTACGGCACTTCCGATGCCCGCTCGACGACGATGCCGAGCAGCGCGAACGCGAGGTTCGAGTAGTGGTAACGCGCGCCGGACGGGAGCACCTGCTCCGCGTCGCCGAGCGTCGCGACGAGCTCCTCCGCCGGCGCGAAGCGGAGCGTGAGCCACCCGTCGTCCTGCGTCTCGCGCTGCATCCCCGAGGTGTGCGACAGAAGGCCGCGGATCGTCGGCGCGTGCGCGGCGCCGGGGATGTGCACGTCGAGCGTGTCGTCGAGGCCGAGCTTCCCGGCGTCGCGCAGGTGCATCACGGCCGCCGCGGTGAATGTCTTCGTGATCGAGCCGACGCGGTACTGCGTCTCCGGCGTCGCGTCGCGCTTCTCCGCGACGTCGGCGGCGCCGACCGCGGTCTCCCAGACCGTGTCGCCGTCGCGGACGACCGCCGCGGCGACGCTCGGCAGCCGCTTGTCGCGCTGCTCCCGCCGGACGAGCCCGTCGAGCTCGGAGGCGAGCCGGTCAGGCAGGGACACGAGCGATCCCGAGCGCCGCCGGCGCGAGCTCCGCGGCGCGCTCGACGTCTTCGTCGGTGATGTCGAGGTGCACGACCGCGCGAAGGATCGTCGGGTGAACCGTCGGCGACAGACGGACGCCCGCGGCCTCGAGCCTTCCCATCGCCTCGGCCGGCGTCAGCCCGAGCGGCCCGACGTCGAGGAAGACGAAGTTCGTCTCGACCTGCTCCGGGTCGACCGGAAGCCCGGCCGCGGCCCACGCGTCGCCGAGGCGCCGCGCCCGCGCGTGGTCGTCGGCGATCCGATCGACGTGGTGGTCGAGCGCGTAGATGCCTGCTGCGGCGACGATCCCGGCCTGACGCATCGCGCCGCCGAAGAGGTGCTTGCCGCGCCGCGCGGCGACCATCAGCTCGGCCGAGCCCGCCACGATCGCGCCGAGCGGGCACCCGAGGCCCTTCGAGAAGCAGAGCGTCACCGTGTCGGTGCGCCTGCCGATCTCCGCGGCCGGCACGCCGAGCGCCGTCGCCGCGTTGACGATGCGCGCGCCGTCGAGGTGGACGCGGAGGTCGAGCTCGCGCGCGGTCTCGACGATCGCGTCGAGCTCGTCGAGCGGCCAGACGCGCCCGCCCGCGGAGTTGTGCGTGTCCTCGAGCGAGACGAGTCTCGTGACCGGCATGTGCCCGCTCGACCAGTCGCGCATCGCCGCGCGGATCTGCTCCGGTGCGATCCGTCCGCGGTGGCCCGGCAGCCCGCGCATCACGAGCCCGCTGAAGACCGCCGGCCCGCCCTGCTCGTTGATGAAGACGTGCGAGTTCTCCTCGGCGAGCACCTCGTCGCCCGGCCGCGTGAGGATCCGGAGCGCGATCTGGTTCGCCATCGACGCCGTCGGGAGGAACACCGCCGCGTCCTGACCGAGGAAGGCCGCTGCGCGCTCCTCCAGCTCGATCACCGTCGGGTCCTCGCGCTCCTGCTCGTCGCCCACGACGGCGTTCGCGATCGCCTCGCGCATCGCCGGCGTCGGCTGGGTCATCGTGTCGGAGCGGAGGTCGATCACGGCCCGGACGCTACCGGAGGCTGCGAGGATGGCGCGACGATGCGCTTCGGCATCCAGCTCCGCACCCTCGACGCCTTCGCCGACCCGCGCGAAGTCGTCCGCGTCGCCGTCGCCGCCGAGGAGGCCGGCTGGGAGGCGCTGCTCGTGTGGGACCACCTCCGCTGGGCCGCGACGGGCCAGGCGTCCGGCGACCCGTGGGTGACGCTCGGCGCGTGCGCGCAGGCGACCTCGCGGATCCTCCTCGGGACGGCGGTGACGCCGCTGCCGCGGCGGCGGCCGCAGATGGTCGCGCAGCAGCTCGCGTCGCTGTCGCTCGCGAGCGGCGGCCGCGTGATCTTCGGCGCGGGGCTCGGCGGGCATCCGGGCGAGTTCGAGGCCTTCGGCGAGGACGCGGACGAGCGGCTGCGCGCGGCGCAGCTCGACGAGGGTCTCGAGGTGCTCGCCGCGCTGCTGACCGGCGAGCCGGTCGACCATCACGGGGAGCACTACGTCGTCGACGGCGTCGCGCTGGCCCCGCCGCCGCTGCGTCCGATCCCGATCTGGATCGGCGCGCGGTCGCCGCGTGCGCTGCGGCGCGCGGCGCGTTGGGACGGCTGGGTCGCCGACGGCTCCGACGACGTGCGCAACAAGCTCTCGCCGGACGAGACCGCCGCGCTCGTCGCGGGGCTCCGCGAGAACGGCGCTCGCGACGGCTTCGACGTCTCGTTCCTCGGCCTCGCGGCGCAGGCCGACCTCCCGGCGTACGCCGCCGCCGGCGTCACGTGGTGGCTCGAGAACGTCCGCGACGACCCGCCCGCGGCGCTGGAGCGCGTGCGGCGCGGGCCGCCGGGCGAGACCCTGCCGTAACCTGGAGCCGTGGACCTCGCTCTTCTCGAGGAGACGCTCGCCGCGCGCGGCGAGCCGGCTTACCGCGCCGGGCAGGCGTGGGAGTGGGCCGCGCGCGGCGCCGCGGGCTACGACGAGATGACGAACCTCCCGCGCGCGCTCCGGGACGAGCTCGCGGCCGCGGTGCCGTTCTCGACGCTGACCGTCGAGACGCAGCGCGAGGCGCGCGACGGCACGGTGAAGGCGCTCTTCCGCACGCACGACGGCCATCCGGTCGAGGCGGTGCTGATGCGGTACCGCGACGGGCGGCGCACGCTCTGTCTCTCGTCGCAGTCGGGCTGCCCGCTGACGTGCACGTTCTGCGCGACGGGCGCGATGGCGTTCGGCCGCAACCTCACCGCGTCCGAGATCCTCGACCAGGCCCTCCACTTCCGCCGCATCGAGCCGGTCGACCATTGCGTGTTCATGGGGATGGGCGAGCCGATGCTGAACCTCGACGAGGTGCTCGGCGCGGCGCGACGGCTGCCCGACGTCGGCATCACGTTCCGGCGCACGACGATCTCGACGGTCGGGTGGCTGCCCGGGCTGACGCGGTTCGTCGACGAGGTCGACGAGCCGATCCGGCTCGCACTCTCGCTGCACGCGCCGGACGATGCGCTCCGCTCGCAGCTGATGCCGGTGAACGAGCGCTATCCGCTCGAGCGCGTGCTCGCCGAGTGCCGCCGCTACGTCGCGCTGCGGAACCGCCGCGTCTACGTCGAGTACGTGATGCTCGCCGGCGTGAACGACGCGCCGGAGCAGGGCCGCGCGCTCGGCGCGCTCCTCGGGCCGGACGACTTCAAGGTGAATCTGATCCCGTACAACCCGACCGGTCTTTTTGACGGCTCGTCGCGCGACCGGATCGCCGCGTTCAAGGCCGAGCTCGACCGCGCCCGCGTCCCGGCGACGGTGCGGCTCACCCGCGGCCGCGATATCGAGGCCGCGTGCGGCCAGCTCGCCGCAAGCCCGAAGCGGGCAGCTACCGTCAAGGCGTGACGCGCAGGCGCAAGCGCCGCATCGTCCTCGCGTTCGCCGCCGCGGTGTACGCGGTCGGCACCGTCGTCGCGCGGAGCCTCGGCTACCGGATCGGCCCGAACACCGTCGTGCGCTGCCGGCGCGGGCACCTGTTCACGACGATCTGGATCCCGGGCGTGTCCGTGAAGTCGGTCCGGCTCGGCTGGTGGCGCATCCAGCGCTGCCCCGTCGGCCCGCACTGGTCGATCGTCGTCCCCGTCCGCGACGCGTCGCTGAGCAAGAAGGACCTGCGGCGCGCCCACGACACGCTCGACGCGCGGATCCCCTAAGCCCCACCGGCGATCTTCCACGCGGGGAGACCGAAGAGGTCGCCCCGGCGAAACTCCGGATGCTCGACGAGGAAGTCCTCGGCGTCGCCGGCGTCGCTCGAACCGACCGCGTCCGCGAGCGCATCGGCCCACCGGCGCGTCAGCGCGTCGTCGTATCGGTCTGTCGCGTCGAGTGCAGCGCAGTTCGCCGCCGTGCGCTCGACGATGAGCCGGCGGCCCTCATCGGCCCCGAGGCGACGGAGGAGCACGAACGAGATCCGGAGGTGCTCCTCGTGGCTGATGCTCCGCCCGAGCTCACACGCGCACCACGCGTCGGTGAGCGTCTCGTCGTCCACGGGCACCTACACCGCGCGGTGGAGGGCGCGCCGGTTGTCCCACGCGTGGCCGGCGACCGCGACGAGGAGCAGCACGTCGCCGAGCACGATCGCGACGTCGCCGAGATTGAACGCGTAGCCGCCGCCGACGAGCGGATCCGGGACGCCGCTGCTCCACACGAGCCCGGAGAGCGCCATCCCGAGCGCGCCGCCGGCCGCGATGCCGGCGCCGATAGCCGCCGCGCGCGACGCGACACGCGGTACGACCGCGAGCACGAGCGTCGCCAGCGCGACCATTCCGACGAGCGCGCCGGGCGATCGGACGTGGTGATACGGCGTCGGCTCGAGCGCCTCGTGCGCGAGATCCGTCGCGACGACCGCGACCGCGGCCGCGGCGGCGACGAGCCGGCGCACGCGCGTCGTCCCCATCTCAGTCGCCGAAGCCGAACTTCACGACGGGGTTCTTCGCCGCGCGCACCTCGTCGAGGCGCTTCACCGGACGCGAGTGCGGAGCGTCCTTCAGCAGCTCCGGGCTCTCGGCCGCCTCGCGCGCGATCGCGAGCATCGCGTCGCAGAACGCGTCGAGCGTCTCCCTCGTCTCCGTCTCGGTCGGCTCGATCATCAGCGCCTCCGGGACGATGAGCGGGAAGTAGACCGTCGGCGGATGGAAGCCGTAGTCCATCAGGCGCTTCGCGACGTCGAGGGCGGTGATCCCGTAGTCGCGCTTCAGCGACCGCGCCGAGACGACGAACTCGTGCATGCAGAGGCGGTCGAACGGGAGGTCGTACGCGTCCTTCAAGCGCGCGAGGACGTAGTTCGCATTCAGCACCGCCGCCTCGGACATCTCGCGCAGGCGCGGCCCGTACATGCGCATGTACGCGTACGAGCGGACGAAGACGCCGAACGGGCCGGTGAACCCGCGCACCTTGCCGATCGACTTCGGGCGGTCGAAGTCGAGCCGGAACGTCCCGTTCTCGTCCCGTGCGAGCGCCGGGAACGGGAGGAACGGCTCGAGGATCGCGCGCACGGCGATCGGGCCGCCGCCGGGCCCACCGCCGCCGTGCGGCTGCGAGAACGTCTTGTGCAGGTTGATGTGGACGATGTCGAAGCCCATGTCGCCCGGCCGCGAGATGCCGCAGACCGCGTTGAGGTTCGCGCCGTCGTAGTACATGAGCGCGCCGGCGCCATGGAAGATCCGCTCGATCTCCTCGATGTTCTCGTCGAAGAGGCCGAGCGTCGACGGGTTCGTCAGCATCAGCGCCGCCGTGCTCTCGTCGACCTTGGCGCGGAGATCCTCGACGTCGATGTTGCCGCGCTCGTCGGTCTTGACATGCGTGAGCTCGTAGCCGGCCATCGTCACCGACGCGGGGTTCGTCCCGTGCGCGGTGTCGGGGATCACAACCTTGCGGCGCTGCTCGCCCTCGCCCCTGTCCTCGAAGTACGCGCGCACGAGCATCAGGCCGGTCAGCTCGCCCTGCGAGCCGGCCGCGGGCTGGAGCGAGACTGCGTCGAGGCCGGTCACCTCCTCGAGGATCCGCTCGAGACGCCACTCCAGCTCGAGCGCGCCCTGGGCGCCGTCCTCCTCCTGGTGCGGGTGGAGGCTCGCGAAGCCGGGGAGCGTCACGAGCCGCTCGTTGACGCGCGGGTTGTACTTCATCGTGCACGAGCCGAGCGGGTAGAAACCGGTGTCGACGCCGAAGTTGCGCGTCGAGAGCTCGGTGAAGTGGCGGATCAGCTCGAACTCGGGCACCTCGGGGAGGCGCGGCGGATCGGTGCGGCGGAGCTCGTCGGGGATCTTCGGCGTCGGCAGCCCGTCCGCGCGCGGGATCGCGGACGCCCGGCGCCCGTCCTGCGACTTCTCGTAGATCAGCTTCATCGTCCGACCTCGGCGAGCACGTCGACGAGCCGGTCGACGTCGGCGGGCGTGCGCCTCTCGGTGAGCGCGACGAGCAGGACGTCGTCCATGCCGGCGTAGTCCCGGCCCAGCGCGTACCCCGGGTGCACGCCGCGCTCGCGCGCGTCTCGGATCACGTCGCTCGCGTTCCGTCCGACCCGAACGGCAAACTCCTTGAACGTTGTCCGTTCTGAAAACACCGGCTCGAGCCCCGCACGCTCCTGGAGCTGCTGCTTGGCGTACGCGGCGAGCGCGAGGCAGGTCTCCCCCACGTCGCGCAGTCCCTGCGGGCCCAGCCACGTGAGGTACACGAGGCCGGCGAGCGCGAGGAGCGTCTGGTTCGTCGTGATGTTGGAGGTGGCCTTCTCGCGACGGATGTGCTGCTCCCGCGTCTGCAGGGTGAGGACATAGCCGCGCTCGCCCGCGGCGTCTACCGTCTCGCCGACGATGCGTCCCGGCATGCGCCTGATGTAGTCCTGGCGCGCCGCGAGGAACCCATAGTGCGGGCCGCCGTACGAGGGCATGTTCCCCGCCGCCTGTCCCTCGCCGAGGGCGATCGCGCAGCCGTAGCGGCCCGGCGCCTCGAGCACACCGAGCGACAGCGGGTCGACGTGCACGATCGGTAGCGCGCCGGCGTCGTTCGCCGCCGCCGCGAGGTCGGGGGCCGGCTCGAGGCAGCCGAAGAAGTTCGGCTGCTGGAAGATCACGGCCGCCGCGTCCCTCGCCGCGTCGCGAACCTCGTCGGGGTCCGTCGTCCCGTCGCGGTGCGGCACCTCGACGACCTCGAGGCCGAACCCCGGCGCATACGTCCGGACGACCTGGCGCACCTGCGGGTTCGTCGCCTCGGTCACGACGACGGTTCCGCGCCCCGTCGCGTGCTTCGCGATGTAGCACGAGTCCGCGGACACGGTCTCGCCGTCGTACCCCGACGCGTTCGAGACGTCCATCCCCGTGAGCTCGCAGATCGCGGTCTGGTACTCGAAGATGGACTGCAGGACGCCCTGGCTCATCTCGGGCTGGTACGGCGTGTACGCCGTCAGGAACTCGCCGCGCTGGAGCACGGCGTCGACGACCGCCGGCACGTAGTGGTCGTAGATGCCCGCGCCGAGGAACGACAGCTCCCGCGTCGTGTCGACGTTGCGCGCCGCGAGCTCGCCGAGGTGCGCCGACAGCTCCTGCTCGGAAAGTGCCGGCTCGAGCTCGAGCGCACGGCCGAACCGGACGCCGGCAGGAATGTCGCGGAACAGCTCCTCGACCGATCCGACGCCGATCGTACGGAGCATCTCCGCGACGTCGTCCTCGGTGAGCGCGAGATACGGGTGGCTCACTGCTCTGCCAGCAGCTGCCGGTAGGCCGCGACCTCGAGGAGCGTCTCCACCTCGCCGGGGTCGCTCAGCCGCACGCGGATGAGCCAGCCCGCGCCGTACGGATCCTCGTTCACCGTCTCGGGCGCGTCGACGACCCCTGCGTTCACCTCGAGCACCTCGCCGGAGAGCGGCGAGATCAGATCCGAGACGGCCTTCACGGACTCGACCTCGCCGTAGGAGGCGTCCTTGCGCACCGCGTCGCCGACGGACGGCGGCTCGAAGTGCACGAGCTCGCCGAGCGAGTCGGCGGCGAACCAGGTGATTCCGAGCACGGCCTCGTCGCCCTCGATCCGGGCCCAGTCGTGCTCCGGGTGGTACTTCAGGTCGTCCGGATACGTCTCCTCCGCTGCCACTCATACCTCCCTGTGGTAGATCGGCTTCTTCACGACACGCGCCTTCCGGGACTTCCCGCGGACGTCGATCGTGAGCTCGTTTCCCGGCTCCGCCCGTTCCGACGGGACGTAGCCCATCCCGATTCCGACGTCGAGCATCGGCGAATGCGAGCCCGACGTCACCTCGCCGCCGCCCTCGATCGCCATCCCGCCGCGCGGTACCGCCTTCTCCTCCATCACGAACGCCACCAGCTTCCGCGCCGGCCCGTCCTCCTTGACCCGGCGGAGCTCCTCGACCCCCGCGAACTCCTTTCCGAGCGCACACGCCCAGCCGAGCCCGGCCGAGATCGCGTCGGTCTCCGGCGTGATGTCGTTGCCGTGCAGCGGGTAGCACGCCTCGAGCCGGAGCGTGTCGCGCGCGCCGAGCCCGCACGGGACGATCCCGCGCGCCAGCACGGCGTCCCAGAGCCGCACCGCATCATCGGCGTCGCACACGAGCTCGCAGCCGTCCTCCCCCGTGTAACCGGTGCGGTTCACCATCACCGCGACGCCGTCGACCTCGGCCTCGGCGAACGTGAAGCGCGGTGCCTCGGGCAGGCCGAGCCGCTCGATCGCCCGAGGGCCCTGGACGGCGAGCATCCCGCACTCGTCCGACATGTCACGGACGTCCGCGCCGGAGATCTCCTGGTCCTTCAGGCGCGCGAAGTCGGTATCCCGGTTCGACGCGTTGACGACGAGGAGGTACCGGAACTCGCCGAGCCGGTACGCGATCACGTCGTCGACGATGCCGCCCCGTTCGTTCGTCAGCAGCGTGTACTGCGCCTGTCCGGGCGCGAGCCGGTCGAGATCGTTCGAGAGGAGCGCCTGCAGGAACTCGTGGGCGCGGGGTCCCTCGACGTCGAGCTCGCCCATGTGGGAGACGTCGAAGACACCGGCGTCGGTCCGCACCGCGCGGTGCTCCTGGATCACGCCCTCGTACTGGACGGGCATCTCGAATCCGGCGAATGGCACCATCCGCGCCCCGAGGGCGACGTGCCGGTCGTAGAGCGGCGTGCGATGGAGCATCTGCGCCATGCACGCCCGATCCTAGTGTCTCGCCGGGCGCGGGCGACCCCGGTACCGCGGCTACGTGTCGCGGAGGAACGAGGGCACGTCGAGCGCCTCGTCCGAGACGTCGAATCCGACGCCGGCCGGGGCCGACGAGGGGATCGGCGCCTCCGTCCCGGGCTCGCGGCGGCGGCGCCTGCGCTGCGCGCCGAAGCCGGTCGCGATCACCGTCACGCGCACCTCGTCCGCGAGCGCGTCGTCGATGACGGCCCCGAAGATCACGTTCGCGTTCTGGTCGGCCGCGCTCGTCACGACCTCGGCAGCCTCGTTCACCTCGAAGAGCCCGATCTGCGGCCCGCCGGTGATGTTGAGGAGGATCCCGGTCGCGCCTTCGATCGAGGCCTCGAGCAGCGGCGAGGAGACGGCGGCGCGCGCCGCCTCCGCGGCGCGTCCCTCGCCCGACGCGATGCCGATGCCCATCAGCGCGGAGCCGGCGTCGCGCATGATCGTGCGCACGTCGGCGAAGTCGAGATTGACGAGGCCGGGGACGGTGATCAGGTCGGTGATGCCCTGAACGCCCTGGCGGAGGATGTCGTCCGCCATCCGGAACGCCTCACCGAGGGCCGTCCGCTTCTCGACGACCTGGAGCAGACGGTCGTTCTCGATCACGATCAGCGTGTCGACCCGGTCGCGGAGGTTCTCGATCCCGAGCTCCGCCTGCTGCGAGCGCTTGCGGCCCTCGAAGGCGAACGGCCGGGTGACGACCCCGACCGTCAGAGCGCTCAGCTCGCGCCCGAGCTCGGCGACGATCGGTGCACCGCCGGTGCCGGTGCCGCCGCCCTCACCCGCGGTGACGAAGATCATGTCGGCGCCCTTCAGCGCCTCCTTCAGCTCGTCGCGGCTCTCCTGCGCGGCGGCCTGCCCGACCGCCGGATCGGCGCCCGCGCCGAGCCCCCGCGTCGCCTTCGACCCGATGTGGATCTTGACGTCCGCGTCGCACATCATCAGCGCCTGGGCGTCCGTGTTGACCGCGATGAACTCGACCCCCGAGAGGCCGGCGTCCACCATCCGGTTGACCGCGTTCGTGCCTCCGCCGCCGACGCCGACGACCTTGATCACCGCAAGGTAGTTCCCCGACTGATCGCGCATGCTCATGGGGCTGACACCTGAACCTTCAGTGGAGGATTGGGGCGGTGCGAACCATGTCGCGCCGCAGGGTACGTGCGCCTTATCTGGCTGTCAATGAGAGGTTGACGCTTCAAACCCTCACCCTCCAGTTGAGAGTTGAGGGTCTGCTCCCGCGACGGGACGGCGCGGGACGCTGACGTCGAGATACGTCGCCCCGTCGGGCAGCGCCCGAAGCGCGCGGCGCGCGATCGCGAGCTTCAGCCGGACGTCGGTCGGATCGCCGAGGCGGAGCTCGAGGCCGGAGCGAAGGCGGAAGACGAGATCGCCGTGCCCGAACGCGGCGATCACGATCCGGGCGGGGAAGTGACCGGCGAGCGCGAGCGAGCGCGCCGCGGCCCCGCCGTGATCGGCGTCGAGAAAGTCGCCGGTGGCGACGTCGGTCGCGGTCGGCACCCAGATCCGGGCGAGCGAAGGGTCGCTCCGCGGCGGCAAGCTGGCGACGACCCGCCCTCTCGCCGAGACGAGCCAGCTCTCCTTCCCTCGCCGGAGCACCGCCACGCCTTTCTCCGGGACGACGATCACGCGAAGCGTGTGGGGAAACGAGCGGTCGTATGTCGCCGTCAGCACGGCCGGGAGCGCGTCGACACGACGCTGCACGGAGGTGCCGTCGACCGCGAGCAGACTCGTCCCGAGGATCGGCGCCAGCGCCCGCTGGACCTGCGCCGCGACGCCCGGCGGCGCTCCGGACACCTCGATGCGCTGGACGGCGAAGACCGAGCTCTCGCGCGCGCCGACGTACGCGATCCCGCACGCCGCGAGGATCGCGAGGCCGGTCAGGAACGAGCGCCGCGACGGCAGCAGCCGCCGGACGCGCCCGTCCGAGGCGGCTTCGCGCCGCCCTTGGGGAAGCGCAGCCACGGCCGCGCGGACGCGCGGCTGCCGACCTCGACGCTTGGCGGCCACGGGCCAAGGTTCGCCGCGTGCCGAGACGCTCCTACCCGGGCCCGCCGTCCACCCTCCCAAACCCCCCAAGGGGGCGACGAGGGCCCCTGCAGTCACGCTAACCGAGGAACCGTGCCGGGAAGGTCGAGGCTTCCCGGCAGCTTCGTCACGGCAGCGGCGGGATCTCCAGGTCGCCGAGCAGCTCGACCTCGTGGCGGAGCTCGACGCCGAACTGCTCGTGGGCGCGGCGCCGGGCCTCGACCATCAGCGCGATCGCATCGGCGGTTCGCGCGCCGTCGGCGTTCTCGATGAAGTTCGCGTGCTTCGGCGAGATCTGCGCGCCGCCGATCCGGTGGCCCTTGAGCCCGCACGCCTCGAGCATCCGGCCCGCGCTCAGCTCGTGGTCGGGGTTCTTGAACACGCTCCCGAACGTCCGCCGGTTCGTCGGCTGCGCCGCCTTCCGCACCGCGTTGAGCCGGCGCACCTCCGCCTTGATCTCGTCCGGCGGCCGGGGCGCGAGCCGGAGCTCCGCCTGCACGACGACCTGCCCGTGCCGCAGCTCCGAATGGCGATACGACAGCCCGAGCTCGGCGGGCGTCAGCCACCCGCTCCCACCCGCCGTCGCGACGAGCGCGCGCTCGAGCACCTGCGAGAAATCGCCCCCGTATGCGCCCGCGTTCATCCATACGCCGCCGCCGATCGTGCCCGGGATCGCGCACGCGAACTCGAACCCGCCGAGACCCGCGTCGCGTGCGCGGTGGAGGCACACCTGATTCGCCGCACCGCCGCCGGCGCGCAGCAGGTCGCTCTCGGCGGACACCGCCGCGAGCTCGCCCGCGAGCCGGAGCACGAGCGCCTCGACTCCGTCGTCCGCGACGAGGAGATTCGAGCCGAGCCCGACGACCGCGACCGCGAGCCCGCGCTCCGCCGCCCACTCCAGCAGCTCCGAGAGCTCCGCCTGCGACTCCGGCCGCGCGAACGCCGCCGCCGGCCCTCCGGTGCCGAGCGTCGTGAATCGCGAGAGCGGGACGCCCTCCTCGACGCTCACGCGAGCGCCTCCAGGAGCAGCGCCGCCGCGCGGTCGACGTCGCCGGCGCCGAGCGTGACGACCGTGTCGCCTTCGCGTGCCCACTCCGACACGATCCGCGCGCCATCCTCGATGCTCGGCGCCCAGCCGAGCGGCATCCCGGGGCGCACACGCGCGAGCTCGTCGACGATCAGCCGGCCGGTGACGCCCGGGATCGGCTCCTCGCGCGCCGGGTAGATCTCCGTCACGCAGACCGCATCCGCCCCGGCCAGCGCGACGGCGAACTCGTGCGCGAGATGACGTGTCCGCGAGTAGAGGTGCGGCTGGAAGAGCACGAGGATGCGGCCGCCGTCGCGCACCGCGGCGAGATCCGCCGCCAGCTCCGCCGGATGGTGCGCGTAGCTGTCGAGCACGCGCACGCCGCCGGCCTCGCCCTTCTCCTCGAGGCGCCGCCCGGCGCCCCGGAAGCCGACGATGACGCGCGCCGCATCCTCGCGCGCGACACCCGCGAGCTCGAGCGCGGCGAGCGCAGCCGATGCATTCCGGCGGTTGTGCTCCCCGGGAACCGCGAGCTCGAGCGCGACCGGCTCCAGCTCGTCGCCGCGAACGACCCGGGGCACGTTCGCGAGCCACACCTCGAACAGCGCGGCCACCTCTGCCCGCGATCCGAACGTCGTGTGATGGTCGAGATCGACGTTCAAGAGGACGGCGATCTCCGGCCGAAGCTCCGCAACCGAGCGGTCCGACTCGTCGCCCTCGACGACGAGCCACCCCTCGCCCGCCCGCGCGTTCCCGCCGAGCTGCGGGATCTCGCCGCCGATGAGGAACGCCGGGTCGAGACCGAGCCGGTCGAGGCAGAACGCGATCATCGCGCACGTCGTCGTCTTGCCGTGCGCGCCGGCGACCACGATCGAGCGGCGAAGCGAAACGAGCTCCGCGAGGAGATCGGCGCGCGGACGGCCCTCGACCCGGTCGGCGAACGCCGTCGAGACGTAGACCTCCGCGTCGGCCGGCGGCGCGGGGGGATCCGGCGAAAGCTCGACGGTGATCCCGTCGAGGTGCGCAAGGTACGGCGTCTCGGTGCGATCCCACCCGGAGACGTCGGCGCCCCACGTGTGTGCGAGCAGCGCGTACGCGCTCATGCCGGCACCGCCGATTCCGGCGAGCCAGAGCCGCCTACCGGCGAGCGGTCGCGAGGGAGACGAGCTCATCCGCGATGTCCTCCGCTGCGTGTGGCCGCGCCGACGCGCGCATCGCCGCGCCCATCCGCGCGCGCCGTGCGTCGTCGGACAGGAGCTCGGCGACGAGCCGCGGCACCTCGCCGTGCGCGCGTACGTCCGGCACGACGACCGCACCCCCAGCGCGCGCGAAGTACTCGGCGTTCTTCGTCTGGTGATCTGCCGTCGCCTCGGGATAGGGCACGAGGATCGCCGGCTTTCCGGCGGCCGCGATCTCCCAGACGGAGCCGCCGGCGCGCGACACGACGACGTCGGCCGCGCCGAGCGCCGCGCCGTAGTCGTCGACGAACGCGAGGAGCTTGTAGTCGGAGCGTGTCGCCCGTCCGCGGAGCGCATCGTACTCGCCCTTCCCGCAGAGATGGAGCACGGCCGGGCCCGAGTCCGCCCAGGC
>Ga0335082_10004415_pt1 | contig 15318 bp, 14 predicted proteins | sample Lox_Sample_41_FD_206718 | JGI IMG/M metagenome (GOLD analysis project Ga0335082, IMG submission 206718) | Soil microbial communities from Loxahatchee National Wildlife Refuge, Florida, United States - Lox_Sample_4.1 | ecosystem: Environmental > Terrestrial > Soil > Wetlands | place: USA...
ACCGGCAATCCGTTCACGGAGGGATCGAGGGAGCTCTTCGACCTCGCGGGGCAGGGCAGGATCGACGTCTTCTTCCTCGGCGGCGCGCAGATCGACGGCGAGGCGAACATCAACCTGGTCGAAGCCGAAGGCAAGCGCTTTCCGGGTTCCTTTGGTTCGGCCTTTATGTACTTCACCGCGGGCAAGACGATCCTGTTCCGGGAGGAGCACTCCCCTCGCGTTCTGGTGAAGAAGGTCGACTACGTGTCGGCGCCGGGCTGGTCTGCGCCCGAGGTCGTGCGCCGCGGCGGGCCGGTGGCGCTGCTGACGGGTAAGGCGCTCTTCTCGTGGCAGAAGGACAAGCGCCGGTTCAGGCTGGAGAGCGTGCATCCCGGGTCGAATGCGGAGGATGTGAAGGCGAATACCGCGTTCGAGTACGACGCGCCGGCGCGTGTCCCGGAGACTGCGGCGCCATCCGCGGAGGAGATCTCCCTTCTTCGCGGCCCCGTCCTCAAGGTGATCGCGGAGAACTATCCGGACTTCGCTCGCCGCGTGTGGGCTGAGCGCAGTTCGGTGTCTGGCTAGGGCGTTCGCTTCTAGCTCATCCCTTGCTAACCGCGAGCGCTAAGAAGCGTCGCATGCCACATCCGACCTCCGTCAAAGGCGTCCTCCTCCTCGAAGGACAGGTTGTCTTGTTGAAAAACGAACGCGACGAATGGGAACTGCCCGGCGGCCGCATCGATCCGGGTGAAAGTCACGCGCAGACGCTTTCCCGGGAGTTCAACGAAGAGCTCGCGATCAGCGTCCAAGTTTCCGCGCTCATCGATTCGTACGTGTTCGAAGTCATTCCAGGGCGCCACGTCGAGATCATTACCTACGGCTGCACGCTCTCGGGCGCCTTCGCGCCGAAGCTGAGCGACGAGCACAAGGAGCACTGCCTTTGGCGCGTGGATCGCCTGTCGGAGATCAATCTTCCGGTAGGCTATCGGCGCTCGGTCGAGCGGTGGGCCGGCGCCGTCCAAACCGCTCCTGGCCAAGATTCATAGTCCGGAGGACTTCGTGATTCGCGCTTACGCCCTGACTCTCGCGGTGACCTCCAGTGCGCTGGCCATCCCGGTTTTCGCCGGCGACCTCGCCAAGTTGCCGACCGACAAGGCGGGATTCCAGGCGAAGCTCGGGACCTACGTCAGGGTCGGTGGCCGGATCGACGATGCGCAGCGGCTCCTGGAAGGCGACCGATTTCGCTGCGAAGTGAAGATGGATGCCAGGGAGTTGTACGTCGTCTGCGATCGAACGGACGGCGCGGCGAGCTCGTCCGCGCAGGTGCGGTACCAGGTGGTGATGAGGACCGACGGAACGACGATTTCGTCGATGCAGGCGACCGTCGGTCGTACGGGGCCGTGACTCCGGCCGCCTAGCTCCCCGCGGGCCACTTCAGCGACCGCCCCACCGCCTCGCGCCACCCCGCCATCAGCGCCTCGCGCCGCGCTGCGTCCATGCGCGGCTCGAACCGCCGCTCGACCTGCCACTGGGCGGCGATCTCGTCGCGCGACTTCCAGAGGTCGACGGTGAGCCCGGCCAAATAGGCCGCCCCGAGCGCCGTCGTCTCCAGCACCTTCGGCCGCACGACCGGCACGCCGAGGATGTCGGCCTGGAACTGCATCAGCAGGTCGTTCGCCGTCGCGCCGCCGTCGACGCGAAGCTCCTTGAGCGGCTTGCCCGAATCCTTCTGCATGGCCTCGAGCACCTCGGCGCTCTGGAACGCGATGGATTCCAGCGCCGCGCGCGCAATATGCGCGCGCGAGGACCCGCGCGTCAGGCCGAAGATCGCGCCGCGCGCCTCCGGATCCCAGTGCGGCGCGCCCAAGCCCGTGAACGCCGGCACGATGTACACGCCGCCCGAGTCGAGCACGCTGTTGGCGAGCGCCTCGATCTCGGCGGAGGACTTGAAGAACCCGAGCTCGTCGCGCAGCCACTGCACGACGGCGCCGGCGACGAAGACGCTCCCTTCCAGCGCGAATTCCTTCGACTTCACGTACGCGCACGGCGTGGAGACGAGCCCGTGAGTCGACTGCACCATCTCGCCGCCGGTGTGCAGCAGCATGAAGCAGCCGGTCCCGTAGGTGTTCTTCGCCATCCCCGGCGCATGGCAGGCCTGCCCGAACATCGCCGCCTGCTGGTCGCCGGCGACGCCCGCGATGATCAGCGGCTCGCCGAACACGCCCTTGGGCACGATGCCGAAGGCATGCGCCGAAGGATGCACGTCGGGCAGGATCGCGCGCGGCACGCGCAGCAGCCGCATCAGCTCCTCGTCCCAGTCCTGCGCGTGCACGTTGTAGAGCATCGTGCGCGCGGCGTTCGAGACGTCGGTGACGTGGGTGCGATTGCCGGTCAGCTGCCAGATCAGCCAGGTGTCGACCGTGCCGAAGGCGAGCTCGCCGCGCTCGGCGCGCGCGCGCGCGCCGGGGATCTGGTCGAGCAGCCAGGCGACCTTGGTCGCGCTGAAGTACGGATCGACGACCAGCCCCGTGCGCTCGCGCACGAGGCTCTCGGCGCCCGCCGCCTTCAGCTCGCGGCAGGCCTCGGCCGTGCGCCGGTCCTGCCAGACGATCGCGTTCGCGACCGGCTCCCCGGTCTGCCGGTCCCAGACGATCGCGGTCTCGCGCTGGTTCGTGATCCCGATCGCCAGCACGTCCTTCAGCGGCACGCCGGCGCCGGCGAGTGCGTCGCGCGCCACCTTGCGCTGCGTGGCGAGGATCTCGCGCGGATCGTGCTCGACCCAGCCCGGCTGCGGATAGACCTGGCGGAACTCTTCCTGCGCGGACGCGACCGGCACGCCGCGCTCGTCGAACAGGATCGCGCGCGAGCTGGTGGTGCCCTGGTCGAGCGCGAGGATGTGCTTCATGCGCGCATTCTAGGCGGGCAGCGCGGCATAGCGCGCGGCGAGGGCCTCGAAATCCCGGCGCGAGCGATCGGCGTCGAATCCCGAGCCCAGCTCCTCGGCCAGCAGCGCCGCAGCGCGCGGCGCGGCCGCGGCCGCCGCGCGCGCGTCGAGGAACAGCAGCCGCGAGCGGCGCGCGAGCACGTCCTCGACCGTGCGCGCGTACTCGTAGCGCGCGGCGAAGCGCACCATGGCCTCGGTCAGCCCAGGCGCGAGCTCGCGATCGGCGCCGGGCAGCGCGGCGAGCTCGCCGGCTTCGCTGCCGTAGAGATGCGGCCCCGGCAGCTCGCCGAGCGGGTGCCCGGCGGACGCGGCCGACGCGCCGGCGAGCGGCAGGTCCGCCGTCACGCCGGCGGGGCTCGGCGGGAGCAGGCCCGCCTTCATGCAATGCGCGAGCACGTCCTCGGCCATCGCGCGATAGGTGGTCCATTTGCCGCCGGTGACGGTGACCAGCCCCGAGCGCTCGACCAACACCGCGTGCTCGCGCGAGAGCGCCTTGGTGTCGCCGGGATCCTCGTTCGGCGGCTTCACGAGCGGCCGCAGGCCGACCCACACCGAGCGCACGTCGGCGCGCCCGGGCGCGCGCGCCAGGTAGCGCCCGGCCTCGGTCAGGATGAACTCGACCTCGTCGCGGAACGGCTCGGGCTCGCGCGCGAGGTCGTGCCGCGGCGTGTCGGTCGTGCCGAGGATCGTCTTGCCGAGCCACGGCACGGCGAACAGCACCCGCCCGTCGCGCGTGTGCGGCACGAGGATCGCGTGCTCGCCGGGCAGGAAGCCGCGGTCGACGACCAGGTGCACGCCCTGGCTGGGCGCCACCATCGCGCTGCGCGCCTCCCGGTCCATGCGGCGGATCTCGTCCACCCAAACGCCGGCGGCGTTGACGACGCAGCGCGCGCGCAGCTCGAGGCGCGCGCCGGTCTCGCGGTCCTCGGCGACCACGCCGGCCACGCGCCCGGACTCGTGCAGCAGCGCGACCGCGGCGCAATGGTTGACCACGACGGCGCCCCGCGCGATCGCCGTGCGCGCGAGCGCGACCGCGAGGCGCGCGTCGTCGAACTGCCCGTCCCAGTAGCGGATCGCGCCCGCGAGGCCTCGCGGCTGCAGGCCCGGGCCGAGGCCGGAGGCGCGCGCCGCGCCGAGGAACTCGGTCCGGTGCAGCCGCCGCTCCCCTGCGAGCAGGTCGTAGACGACGAGCCCCGCGCCGTAGAACGGGCCCTCGAGCCAGCGGCCCTTCGCGCCGTAGAGCGGCAGCAGGAACGCGAGCGGCCGCGCCAGGTGCGGCGCGTTGCGCAGCAGGATCGCGCGCTCGCGCAGCGCCTCGCGCACGAGCGCGACGTTGCCCTGCGCCAGGTAGCGCACGCCGCCGTGCACCAGCTTGGTGGCGCGCGACGAGGTGCCCTTGGCGAAGTCCTCGGCCTCGACCAGCGCGACCGACAGCCCGCGCGCGGCGGCGTCGAGCGCCACGCCGAGGCCGGTGGCGCCGCCGCCGATCACGACGAGGTCCCGCGCCCGCGCTTGCGCGAGCTGGCGCCGCAAGTCTTCGCGCGAGGGCTGGTTGATCACATGCGTCGGTTTCGCGTTCGCCGCCGATCGAGGGCGGCGGCCTATTGTGCGGGAAAAGAAACCCCCGGCGGGCCTTTCGCCCGCCGGGGGGCACTACCGGGATGCCGAGGAGGAGGAGACTTCACGCGGCAGCCCGATCGGCTCTTGACAGCGGCTGAATCTGCTTCGGCAGGGCGTAGGCGCGGGCGTGGCATTCACGCCGCCACGACTACTTCGACGCCCGCCTCCTGCAGGATCGGCACGAACGAGGCGGGCACCGGCTGGTCGGTGAACAGGACGTCAACCTGGTCCAGGTGCGACAGCCGCACCATCGCGCTCCGGTTGAACTTGCTGCGGTCGGCCACCAGCCAGATCTCGCGCGCGTGCTCGATGATGGTGTGGGCGACCTTGACCTCCCGGTAGTCGAAGTCGCGCAAGGTTCCGTCGCCGTCGATGCCCGAGATGCCGATGACGCCGATGTCGACCGCGAACTGCCGGATGAAGTCGATCGTCGCCTCGCCGACGATGCCGCGGTCGCGCGAGCGCACGATGCCGCCCGCCACGATCACCTCGCAGTGCGGATTGTCGGAGAGGATTGCCGCGACGTTGAGGTTGTTGGTCACGACGCGCAGGCCGCGCTTGTGGAGCATGGCGCGCGCCACCGCCTCGGTCGTGGTGCCGATGTTCAGGATCAGCGACGAGCCCTCGGGAACGCGCTCGGCCACGCACTGCGCGATGCGCCGCTTGCCTTCGGCGTTCATGCCCTGGCGCCGCGCGTAGGCGATGTTCTCGATCGACGACGGCAGCGTGACGCCGCCGTGATAGCGCGTGAGCAGGTTGGCTTCCACGAGCAGCTTGATGTCGCGGCGCACGGTCTGCGTCGTGACGTCGAGCAGCTTCGCCAGCGCGTCGACAGACGCGTGGTGATGGCGGCGAACCTGGTCGAGAAGCTGCTGCTGGCGCGGATTCGGCGTCACGTCCTTGATCGCTCACCATTTACTGCACCGCAGTAATGCATATCGCATTGCGCAATTTAAATCGACAAACGATCGAATAAGATCAGACTCGATGTTCGTATCGGTTGCTTTAGCATCATGTTGACGCTATCTTTGCCCGAACCGGTTTCATTTGGCAAGCGCTTCGGGAGTTGGACTTGAAGAGACCGCTGCACCGTCGCCATGCGCCTGTCGCTTGAGCAGATCTGCCTGCGCGAGAGCGGCGAGGACTACCTGCGCGCCGTCGACCTGTCGCTCGATCCCGGCACGCTCAACGTGCTGCTCGGTCCGACGCGGGCCGGCAAGACCTCGCTGCTGCGCGTCATGGCCGGGCTCGACCGCCCGAGCTCGGGAAAGGTGCGGGTCGACGGGTCGGACGTGACCGGCGTCGGCGTGCGCGCGCGCAACATCGCCATGGTCTACCAGCAGTTCGTCAACTATCCCTCGCTCACGGTCGCCGGCAACATCGCCTCGCCGCTGAAGCAGTCCGGGCGCGTCGCGGCGGCGGAGATCGAGCGCCGGGTTCGCGCGACCGCCGAGCTGCTGCGCATCGACCACCTGCTCGAGCGCTACCCGGCCGAGCTCTCGGGCGGTCAGCAGCAGCGCACCGCGATCGCGCGGGCGCTCGCCAAGGAGGCCGACCTCCTGCTGCTCGACGAGCCGCTGGTCAACCTCGACTACAAGCTGCGCGAGGAGCTGCGCACCGAGCTGCGCGCGCTGTTCGACCGCCGCGGCACCACGGTCGTGTACGCGACCACCGAGCCCCAGGAGGCCCTGATCCTCGGCGGCAAGGTGGCCGTCATGGACGAGGGGCGCGTCCTGCAGTACGAGCCCGTGCTCGAGGCGTACCACCGGCCGAAGCTGCAGCGCGTGGCCGAGGTCTTCAGCGACCCGCCGATCAACCTGCTGCCGGTGCGCCTCGACGGCGACGCCTGCCGGGTCTCCGAGGACGCGCGCTTCCCCCGCCCGGAGCACATGCGCGGCGTCCCCGCGGGCGATTACCACGCGGCGCTTCGCGCCGAGCACGTCGGCATCGGCGAGCAGTCGAGCGGCGCTGCGGCGCTCGACGCCAGCGTGCAGCTGGCCGAGATCAGCGGCTCCGAGACGTTCGTGCACGCCAGCCACGGCGCGCTGACGCTGATTTCCCGGCTCGAGGGCGTGCACCCGTTCCGGCTCGGCGAGCGGGTCACGCTGGGCTTCGATCCGCAGCGCGTCCTGCTGTTCGACCTGCGCGGGCACCTGATCGCGGCGCCGCGCGCGTCCGAACCCCCGGGGGCGGCCTGATGGCGCGCATCGAGTTCAGGAACCTGGCGCATTCGTACCACGCGGGCGCGCCCGGCGCTCGACCCTACGCGCTGCAGCCGATGAACCAGGCCTGGGACGACGGGGGCGCCTACGCGCTGCTGGGCCCCTCGGGCTGCGGCAAGACGACGCTGCTCAACATCATCTCCGGCCTGATCCATCCCAGCGAGGGACGGGTGCTGTTCGACGGCGTGGACGTCACGGACCTGCCGACCGCGCGGCGCAATATCGCGCAGGTCTTCCAGTTTCCGGTCATCTACGACACGATGACCGTGTTCGACAACCTCGCGTTTCCGCTGCGCAACCGGCGCACCGCCGCGCCGGAGTTGAAGCGCCGCGTCGAGCAGGTGGCGCACATGCTCGAGTTGAGCGCCGACCTCGGCAAGCGCGCGAGCGGCCTGTCGGCCGATGCCAAGCAGAAGATCTCGCTCGGGCGCGGGCTGGTGCGCAGCGACGTGGCGGCGATCCTGTTCGACGAGCCGCTGACCGTCATCGATCCCCACCTGAAGTGGACCTTGCGCCGCAAGCTCAAGCAGATCCACCAGGAGCTCAAGCTCACGCTGATCTACGTCACGCACGACCAGTCCGAGGCGCTGACGTTCGCCGACCAGGTGATGGTGCTGTGCGAGGGCCGCGTGCTCCAGCTCGGCAGCCCGACCGAACTGTTCGAGCATCCGGCCCACACCTTCGTCGGCCATTTCATCGGCAGTCCCGGCATGAACCTGCTGCCGTGCACGATCGACGCGTCCGGCGTGCGCGTGGACGGGCACGCCATCGAGCTCGAGCCCGCCTACGCGGAACGTGCACGTGACGCGCGCCGCGCAGGCGGCGCGCTGGTCATGGGCATTCGCCCCGAATTCGTTCGCTACCGGCGCCACGCCGAAGCGGGCTTCCTGCCGGTGGAGGTCACGGCGGTCGAGGACCTCGGCAACTACAAGATCGCGACGGCGCGGCTGGGGGCGCAAGTCGTGAAGATGAAGCTCGGCGAAGCCACGAGCGTGGCGAGCGGGCCGGGCTGGCTGTCCTTCCCGCGGGAGTGGACGCGGCTGTACGTCGACGGCGCGGTGCTGGGCTAGGGGGGCGGCGTTGAACAAGACCCACGACAACCGCGCCTGGCTGCTCGTCCTGCCGGTGGTCCTGCTGGTCGCCTTCAACGCGGTCATCCCGCTGATGACCGTGGTGAACTATTCGGTGCAGGACGTGTTCGACGCCACGCACCGGACGTTCGTCGGCGCCGACTGGTACCGGGACACCCTGCACAACCAGCGCCTGCACCACGCGCTCGAGCGGCAGTTCGTGTTCTCCGGGCTGGTGCTGCTGATCGAGCTGCCGCTGGGCGTGGCGATCGCGCTGATGATGCCCAAGCGCGGCGGCTGGGCGACGTCGCTGACCCTGGTCCTCATCGCGCTGCCGCTGCTGATTCCCTGGAACGTCATCGGCACGATCTGGATCGTGTTCCTGCGGCCGGACATCGGCTTGCTGGGCCACTTCATCGACCACACGCTCGGGATTCATTTCGACTATCCGACCGTGCCGATCCAGGCGTGGGTCTCGGTGATGCTGATGGAGGTCTGGCACTGGACGTCGCTGGTGGCGCTGCTCGCCTACGCGGGCCTGCGCGCGATTCCCGACGCCTACTACCAGGCGGCGCACATCGACGGCGCGTCGCCCTGGGCGGTGTTCCGCTACATCCAGCTGCCGAAGATGCGCGGCGTGCTGACGATCGCGATCCTGCTGCGCTTCATGGACAGCTTCCTGATCTACACCGAGCCGTTCGTGCTGACCGGCGGCGGGCCCGGCGACTCGACCACGTTCCTGTCCATCTACCTGGTCAAGCTGGCGATCGGCGAGTTCGACGTCGGGCGCGCCGGGGCCTTCTCGATCATCTACCTGCTGATCGTGCTGGCGTTCAGCTACGTCTTCTATCAGGTGCTGCAGCGCGTGGGCACGGGAGAGGCGAAATGAAGCCGCGGGCGCGCGACGTCGGCCTCGTCCTCTACCTGGCCGTCCTGCTGCTGCCGATCTACTGGATGCTGAACATGTCGCTGCGCGAGAACAGCGACATCATGTCGGAGCTCGCGTTCTTCCCGCACCGCCCGACGTTCCACAACTACCTGCAGATCCTCACGGACCCCTCCTGGTACATGGGGTACGTCAATTCGTTCGCCTACGTCAGCATGAACACGATCATCTCGCTGGTGGTCGCGCTGCCGGCGGCGTACGCGTTCTCGCGCTACCGCTTCCTCGGCGACAAGCACCTGTTCTTCTGGCTGCTCACCAATCGCATGGCGCCGGCGGCGGTGTTCCTGCTGCCGGTGTTCCAGCTCTACACGGCGCTGGGGCTGATCGACACGCGGCTCGCGGTCGCGCTCGCCCACACGCTGTTCAACGTGCCGCTGGCCGTCTGGATCCTGGAGGGCTTCATGTCCGGCGTGCCCAAGGAGATCGACGAGACCGCGCTGATCGACGGCTACTCGCTGCCGAAGTTCTTCCTCACCGTCTTCATCCCGCTGATCCGCGCGGGCGTCGGCGTGACGGCGTTCTTCTGCTTCATGTTCTCCTGGGTCGAGCTGCTGTTCGCGCGCACGCTCACCGTGACCGCGGCCAAGCCGATCGCGGCGGTGATGACGCGCACGGTCAGCGCGTCCGGGCTCGACTGGGGGCTGCTGTCCGCGGCCGGCATGCTCACCATCGTCCCCGGCGCCCTGGTGATCTATTTCGTGCGCAACTACATCGCCAAGGGCTTCGCCCTCGGCCGCGTGTGAGGAGGAACCGCCATGTCCCTCGGCTGGATGGTCTGGACGATGCCCACCGCGATCTTCTTTGCGTCGATCGCGGCAATTCTCGCGGCGATGACGGCCTGGCAGATCCTGGCGCCGAGCGCGGAGCGGCGCGGGTTCCTGCCGATCGCGACGACGCCGGGCGACCGCCTGTTCATCGGACTGCTGGTGAGCGCCTACGCGCACCTGGCCTGGCTCGGGCTGACGCACGCCAGCCTCTGGGGCGCCTTCGCGATCTCGGCGATCTGGATGGGAGTGGTGATGCGCTGGGGATGACCGCGCGCGCGACTGACATTGCGCCGCCCGGTGTCGAGGCCTTCGCACCGGCGGCGCAAGCCGGGAAACCGGCGCGATTTCGAGGGCCATCAGAGAGGAGCGGATATGAAAAGTACGGCAAGAAGGAGAAACCTGCGGGGGCTCGCCTTGAGCTGCATCGCCGCGTCCGTGCTGGCGGCCTTTTCGGCCCCGGCGCTCGCCGACGAGGCGGCCGCCAAGAAATGGATCGACAGCGAGTTCCAGCCGTCGGTCCTGAGCAAGGCGGACCAGATGAAGGAGCTGCAGTGGTTCATCAAGGCGGCCGAGCCCTACAAGGGCATGACCATCAAGGTGGTTTCGGAGACCATCCCGACGCATGCCTACGAATCCAAGGTGCTGACCAAGGCGTTCGAGGAGATCACCGGCATCAAGGTCGTGCACGACACGATCCAGGAAGGCGACGTCGTCGAGAAGCTGCAGACGCAGGTGCAGACGGGAACGCCGATCTACGACGCCTACATCAACGACGACGACTTCATCGGCTACCACGCGCGCTACCCGTACACGCGCAACCTGACGAAATGGATGGCCGAGGAGGGCAAGGACGTCACGGATCCGTACCTCGACCTGCCCGACTTCCTCGGCCTCGCGGACGCAACCGGATTGAAGTCGCGCGGTTTCGACGGCAGCCTGTGGCAGCTCCCGGACCAGTCGTTCATCAACGTCTACTGGTTCCGCGAGGACTGGTTCGAGCGGCCCGACCTGAAGAAGCGCTTCAAGGCGAAATACGGCTACGAGCTGGGCGTGCCGGTCAACTGGTCGGCCTACGAGGACATCGCCGAGTTCTTCACCAACGACGTCAAGCAGATCGACGGCAAGGCGGTGTTCGGCCACATGGACTACGGCAAGAAGGCGCCGGACCTCGGCTGGCGCTTTACCGACGACTGGCTCGGGATGGCGGGCGCCGGCGACAAGGGCGTGCCGAACGGCTATCCGGTCGATGAGTGGGGCATCCGCAACGAAGGCTGCGTCCCGGTGGGCTCGAGCGTCAGCCGGGGCGGCTCCGCCAACGGCCCCGCCGCCCAGTACGCGCTGCGCAAGTACATGGAGTGGCTGCGCAAGTACGCGCCGCCGGGCGCGCTCGGCATGGACTTCTACCAGTCGCTGCCCAGCCTGGCGAAGGGCAACGTAGCCCAGCAGATCTTCTGGTACTCCGCGTTCACGGCGAGCATGGTCGAGCCGCGCAGCAAGGGCAACAACACGGTCGACGCGAACGACAAGCCCCTGTGGAGAATGGCGCCGACGCCGCACGGGCCGTACTGGAAGGCGGGGATGAAGGCCGGCTACCGGGACGAGGGGTCCTGGACCCTGCTGAAGAACGTGCCGCTCGAGCGCACCAAGGCGGCCTGGCTCTACGCGCAGTTCATCACCTCGAAGGTCGTGGACCTGAAGAAGTCGCATGAAGGGCTCACGTTCATCCGCAAGAGCACGGTGATGGACAAGACGTTCGACGACCCGACGGGCGAGAAGTGGGGCGGCCTGATCCAGTTCTTCCGCGGCCCCGGCATCAAGTACTGGACGCCGACGGGGCTGAACGTGCCCGACTACGCGAAGCTGGCCCAGCTGTGGTGGCAGAACATCGGCGAAGCGGTCGCCGGCGAGGTCACCCCCGAGCAGGCGCTGAACAACCTCGCGGAGGCGCAGGACGAGGTCATGGAGCGCATCGGGAAGTCCGGCCTGCAGGGCGCCTGCGGTCCGAAGCTCAATCCGAAATCGGATCCGTCCAAGTGGCTGTCGAGCGAGCACGCGCCGTGGAAGAAGCTCGCCAACGAGAAGCCGAAGGGCGTCACGATGCCCTACAAGAAGATCATGGAGGAAATGCTGAAGGGGCAGCTGCCGCTGTAGCGCGTCGGCAGCAGCACCGGTCGCGCAGGGGCGCAGTCGAGTCGGCTGCGCCCCTTTTATTTCAGGCGACGGTGATAATATTGCGCGCTCCATGCCCTTGCCCGTTTCCGAGATCGAGCGCGAGCTCGTGCACACGCGCCGCGTGCGCTACGAAGGCTACAAGCGCTCGGACGGCCTGTGGGACATCGAAGCCCACATCACCGACGTCAAGAACCACGACTTCACGCTGAAGACGGGCGTGCGCCGCGCGGGGCTGCCGGTGCACGACATGGTGGTGCGCATCACGATCGACGGAAGATTCAACGTCGTCGACGCGGTCGCGGTCTCCGACGCGGTGCCCTATCCGGGCGGCTGCGAGCAGGCGGCGCCGCAGTACAAGCGGCTGATCGGCCTCAACCTGGTCAAGAAGTTCCGCGACGGGCTGAAGGAGCGCCTCGGCGGCGTGCAGGGCTGCACGCACATCACCGAGATGCTGGGCGCGCTGCCGACCGCGGCGATCCAGACCTTCGCCGGCGAGATGCGCGAGGACCGCCCGACCGGCCGCAAGCCCTTCCAGCTCGACCATTGCCTGGCGATGGACACCCGCGGCGAGACCGTGAAGCAGTGGTACCCCGAGTGGTACGCGAAGAAGGAGGAGAAGGCGGGCGCATGAAGATCCACGAATACCAGGGCAAGGAGATCTTCCGGCGCTACGGCGTGCCGACGCCGCACGGCATTCCGTGCTTCAGCGTCGACGAGGCGGTCGCGGCGGCCGGCAGTCTCGGCGGCAAGGTCTGGGTGGTGAAGGCGCAGATCCACGCCGGCGGGCGTGGCAAGGGCGGCGGCGTGAAGGTGGCGAAGTCGCTCGAGGAGGTGCGCGCGAACGCGAAGAAGATCCTCGGCATGCAGCTCGTCACGCACCAGACCGGCCCCGAGGGCCAGAAGGTTCGGCGGCTGCTGGTCGAGGAAGGCGCCGACATCGCGAAGGAGCTCTACGTCGGCCTCGTCGTCGACCGCGTCTCGCAGCGCGTGGTCCTGATGGCCTCGTCCGAGGGCGGCATGGACATCGAGGAAGTCGCGGCGAAGACGCCCGGCAAGATCCACCGCGTCGCGGTCGACCCGCAGGCGGGGCTCGCCGAAGGCGACGCGCGCGCGGTGGCGAAGAAGATCGGCGTGCCCGAGGGCGCGCTCGGCGACGCGGCGAAGCTGCTGCAGGGCCTGTACCGCTGCTTCTGGGAGATGGACGCGTCGCTGGTCGAGGTCAACCCGCTCATCGTCACGCGCGGCGGCCGCGTGCTCGCGCTCGACGCCAAGATCAACTTCGACGACAACGCGCTGTTCCGCCACGACGACGTCGTCGCGATGCGCGACCTCGACGAGGAGGACCCGCTCGAGATCGAGGCCTCGAAATACGGCCTGTCGTACATCTCGCTCGACGGCAGCATCGGCTGCATGGTGAACGGCGCCGGCCTCGCCATGGCGACCATGGACACGATCAAGCTCTACGGCGGCGCGCCGGCGAACTTCCTCGACGTCGGCGGCGGCGCGACGGCCGACAAGGTGACCGCCGCGTTCAAGATCATGCTGTCCAATCCCAAGGTGAAGGCGATCCTGGTCAACATCTTCGGCGGCATCATGAAGTGCGACACGATCGCCACCGGCGTCGTGACGGCGGCGCGCGAGGTGAAGCTCTCGGTGCCGCTCGTGGTGCGCATGAAGGGCACCAACGAGGACCTCGGCAAGAAGATCCTGAAGGACTCGGGCCTGCCGATCATCTCGGCCGACAACATGGCGCAGGCGGGCGAGAAGGCGGTCGCCGCGATCAAGGCGAAGCAGGCGAAACCGAAGCCCCGGCCCAAGGCCAAGCCCAGGAAAAAGCCCGCAAAGGCGAAGAGGAAGGCGGCGACGAAGGTGAAGAAGCGGAAGAGGAAATGAGCATCCTCATCGACAAGAACTCGCGCGTCATGACGCAGGGCATCACCGGCAACACCGGCCAGTTCCACACGCGCACGAGCCGCGACTACGCGAACGGGAGGAACTGCTACGTCGCGGGCGTGAACCCGAAGAAGGCGGGCGAGAGCTTCGAGGGCATTCCGATCTACGGCACGGTGCGCGACGCGAAGGATAAGACCGGGGCGAACGTCTCGGTGATCTACGTGCCGCCGCCGTTTGCCGCCGCGGCGATCTGGGAAGCCGTCGAGGCCGACCTCGACCTCGCGATCTGCATCACCGAGGGCATCCCGGTGCGCGACATGGTCGAGGTGCGCGACCGCATGCGCAAGCAGAACCGCCGCACGCGGCTCCTCGGCCCCAACTGCCCCGGCGTGATCACGCCGGGCGAGCTCAAGATCGGCATCATGCCCGGGCACATCCACAAGGCGGGACGCGTCGGCGTGGTGTCGCGCTCGGGCACGCTGACCTACGAGGCGGTCGCGCAGCTCACCGAGCTCGGCGTCGGCCAGTCGACCGCGGTCGGCATCGGCGGCGACCCGGTGAACGGGCTCAAGCACGTGGACGTGCTGCAGCTGTTCAACGACGATCCCGGCACCGACGCCGTGATCATGATCGGCGAGATCGGCGGCTCGGACGAGGAGACGGCGGCCGAGTGGGTTAAGAAGCACATGAAGAAGCCCGTCGTCGGCTTCATCGCCGGCGTCACCGCGCCGCCGGGCAAGCGCATGGGCCACGCCGGCGCCATCATCTCCGGCGGCAAGGGCACCGCGCAGGAGAAGCTCGCCGTCATGTCGGCCTGCGGCATCAAGGTAACGCGCAATCCGGCCGAAATGGGCAAACTGCTGAAGTCGGTCCTCAGGTAGGCGGCGGCGGGCCGTGCTGCGCCGCTGGCTCGATCGCGCGGTGGTGGCGATCCGGCCGAATTTCCCCGACACGATCCTCGAGGCCGCCGCGCGGCAGGAAGCGCGCGGCGAGACCGGCGCCGCGGCGGCGAGCCTCGAGCGCGCGGTAGTCCTGCGCCGCGACGGCGGCGCGTGGGTCGACGCCGCCGCGCTCGGCTGGCGCCTTGCGCGCCGGGAGCTCGCGCAAGGCCGGACCGAGCGGGCCGAGCGCCTGACCGACCTCGCGCTGCGCGCCGCGCCCGACGCGGTGGAGGCGCTCTGCCTGCGCTGCGGGCTGCGCATGCGCCGCGAGAGCCTCGACGAGGCCGAGGCCGACGCGCGGCGCGCGATCGCCGCGGACCCGTCCTCGGCGGCGGCCGCGTACTCGCTGGGGCTCGTGCTGCGCGCGCAGGCGCGCGTCGACGAGGCGCTCGAGGCGTTCTCGCGCGCGACCGCGCTCGCGCCCGGCCGCTTCGACCTCGAGCCCGCGGAACTGCTCATGATGACGCTGTCGGATGCGGTCAGCCCGCAGCGCGCCTTCGAGCGACACCGTGACTTCGGGCGGCGGCTGGAGGGGGCAGTGGCGCCGCGGTTCGCGTCCTGGCGCGGTACGCGCGAGCCGGAGCGGCGGCTGCGCGTGGGATTCGTGTCCTGCGACTTCAACCGGCACCCGGTGGCGTGGTTCCTGCTGCCGCTGCTCGAGCGCGTGGACCGGCAGCGCATGGAGACCGTTTGCTACTCGACCGGCGACCGGGTGGACGAGGTGACCGCGCAGGTGAAGGCGGCCGCGGGCGCCTGGCGCGAGG
>Ga0335082_10004417_pt1 | contig 15317 bp, 12 predicted proteins | sample Lox_Sample_41_FD_206718 | JGI IMG/M metagenome (GOLD analysis project Ga0335082, IMG submission 206718) | Soil microbial communities from Loxahatchee National Wildlife Refuge, Florida, United States - Lox_Sample_4.1 | ecosystem: Environmental > Terrestrial > Soil > Wetlands | place: USA...
GAACGGATTGGGCGTGCCGGCCTTCACCACCTGAAGGACGTGCGCTCGTGCCCGGAGCGCCTGGTAGGTTTCAGCCCGGAAGTCAAAGCGCAGCGCTTCCAAGCCAAGACGTTCCTGTACAAGACGCTTTACTACAGCCCGGCGCTCGACTCCGAGAAAGTGGAAGGCGAGCGTGTTATCCGCGACCTCTTCGAGTTGTGGATGTCCAGGCCCGAAAGTCTGCCGCGCAGTTACCGTGAGAAGGCGGAGCAGGAAGCGTTGCCGCGCGTGGTTTGTGATTACATCGCCGGCATGACCGACAACTTTATCTACGAGCAGTACGAAAAACACTGCGGAATCCTGAGCACAAAGAACACCCGCTGACCGCGGGCGCTCTCCTCGCTGTACTATTTTTTCTTGGCCGCTACGCTCGTGACCACGTCATACAGCACGCGAAATCCGTGGCGCACTTCCTCGATCCGGATGCGTTCGTCGTTGGCGTGTTCCGAATCGTTCTCTTCCTGCGTAGCGGTATGCGGATTGAATCCATACGCATGAATTCCCAGCGGGCGGTAGCGCTGGTTCTCGTTGTAGCCGCTGTTGAGCATGGGCGCAACCGGGGCTCCGGGAAAATAGTGCGCCGATACGCGGCGGATCGCTGCATACAGGGCTGTGCTGGTGGAGGCGTAGTTCGCGGTGCGGAAGTCCGAGCTTTGCGGTTCGACGGTGACATTCGGATCGTTGACCACGCGGCGAATCGTCTCCAGGAACAGTTTCGGGTCGTTCCCTGGGAGAAGGCGGACATCGAGGTTGGCCCAGGCTTCCGAGGGAATCACATTGGTTTGCTCCGAACCTCCCAGCATGGTGATAGAAATCGTGTCGTGCAGCATGTAATTCAGCATCTCGTCGCGCTCCGCTTCCCGTTGGAAATTCTTCTCCCAGATGGCGCGCCGCACATTACGAAACTGGGCTGCGCGCGCTGGCCGCTCCGATGGCGCCATCTCGTGCAGGAACTCCTCCACCACCGGCAGCAGTTTGATGGGCGGGTGGTACGCCCGGATGCGGCTTAGGGCAGCGAGCAGTCGATTGGGGGCGGAGTCGGCAATGGGACGCGATCCGTGGCCCGGTTGCCCGTGTGCGACGACGTGCAACCACAGAGGGCTTTTCTCACCCACATCCACGCCCACGTACTTCAGGCGGCCATCCGCCAGACGGATGTTCTCTCCGCCCTCGTTGATCATGAACTCGGCATTGCCGAGCAGATCGCGCTGGTGTGCAATGAACCAGTCGGTGCCCGCCCCGTCGACCTCTTCGTCGCTGACCGCAAGAAAGATCACATCGCGGTCGAGGGGCAAGGTTTCGCGCTTTAGCATTACCGTGACCAGCAGGTGGGCGATGGCTTCGTCCTTCATGTCCTGCGCCCCGCGGCCATAGAGGGAGCCGTCCACGATTTCCCCGCTGAACGGCGGCACTTTCCAATGGGAGGGGTCACTGGTTACCACATCCATATGGTTCAACAGAACGATGGGCCGTCGCGCGGGTTCGACCGTGTGTCGCAGACGGGCCCACAAGTCGGCCCGTCCGGGGGAGTATTCGAACACCTGATTTTCAATGCCTTCGGCATCGAGGATCTTTTTGAAGAAAACCGCGCCCCGCATTTCGTTGCCGGGGGGATTTGTCGTATCGATGCGGAAATATTCCTGCGACCACTGCACCGCCAGGTCGGCATACTGGTTCAGGCGCTCGGCTGGAATTCGATCGGACAAGAAGGTGCTCTCCGGACCGTTCTTCTGTTGGCCCGCCGCCTCGGGCAAGGTTGAAATGGCGACTACCAAGGCCAGCGCGAGGCAACCGGCGATCCATCTTCCTTGGGGCATTGTCTGTGAGTCTCCTAAGTCCAACTCTGCGCAGTTTTTATACCTGCGTTGACCAAATTTACTCCCGTTTCAACTTGCGACAGGCTACAATGTTATTGTCTAACAATAACTTAGCGATGCGGCGGTTTGGCATCTCACCTGTTACAGCAGAGGGTGGAAGCCGCGCCGCTGTCGCGTGGTCACGTGGTAACGGTTAAGGGGCTATCCAACCAATCTTATACAGGATGGAATCGAAACACGCGATATGCGTGTGGAGTGAAGCTCCCAGAATGCTCACTCACCCGGAGGAAGTGGAAATGAAGAATCGTGGATTTGTAGCCTTGCTCGTTGCCCTCGTACTGGCGCTGCCGGCCTGGGCGCAGACGAGTGCAAGTTCGCAAGATCAGAGTAGTGCCAGCTCGACACAAACAACTTCTACAGCGCCCGCTGCGACCGAGAGCGCGACCGGAAAGCCGCTGCAGCCCCCGCCGCATGAGGGTTTCTGGGGTCATCTGAACCCGTTCGCCCGCAAGAAATATGTGCAACGTCAGACCCAGCCGATCCGCGACCGTCTGAACGAACTCGACGAGCTGACCGCGGCGAACAGCAAGATGATTAAAGACGTCGACTCGCGCGCCCAGCAGGGCATTCAGCTGGCCTCGACCAAGGCGAACGAAGCCGATCAGCACGCCATCGAAGCCGGCAACAAGGCTACGGCTGCGCAGCAAACCGCTACCCAAGCCAACACGCGCCTTACCACGGTCGAGACCGTGGTCGGCAACATCGACCAGTACAAGGCGACCAACCAGACCGAGATCCGTTTCCGGCCCGGTCAGAGCGTGCTGAGCAAGAACGCCAAGACCGCTCTCGATGACTTGGCGACGCCGTTGAAGAACCAGCGCGGCTACATCATCGAAGTGCAGGGCTTTTCGTCCGGTCATGGACAGGCTGCGATCGCCGCCTCCCAGAAGATGGCCGATTCGGTCGTTCGTTACCTGGTGCTCAACCACGAGATTCCGGTTTACCGGATCTATGTGGTCGGTATGGGCAACGCGCCTGTGAACACCGGTGACCAGGACAAGACCGCGAAGCGCACCAGTGGCGGGCGAGTCGAGATCAGCCTGCTGAAGAACGATCTGGAGCAACTGAGCGCATCCTCAGCGGCTCCTCAGCCGTAAGTTTTGTAACGGCGACGGGTTCACGCCCGTAGCCCTCCCCCAGAAAAGCCTCCCGCGCAAGCGGGAGGCTTTTTAGTTTGTGGCGTGATCTAAGAATTCTCTCACTCTGAGCGAAATCGGCGGGTGGCCCACCTTTCCGGCTGAAGTATAACTCTGGAAACGAGCATTCGGTTTCAATCTGGGGGTGCCCCACCCTTCGCGGTTTTCGAAGGGTGGGACCGAGCCCGAAGCCACTGGTGCATGGAAAACAACGACTCCGAAGTCAGTCGAATCCCACCCTAGCCGCAAAGAACGCGGCTAGGATGGGGCACCCCTCAGTCGGTTAGAGCGATAGAAAACCCTGGGGTTGGGCCACCCGCCCGGCTCGACTAGGCCGGGCCACCCCATCAGTTTCGTTGGAAGTTCTGCTTAGACGACCGCTGTAGTTTCCTGCTTGAGCTTCTCCGCCTGGTAGTGAGTGACCAGGCCTTCGACCAGCGGCTGCAGTTTGCCGTCCATGACCTGTTCCAGTTGATGGATGGTCAGCCCGATGCGGTGCTCGGTGACGCGGTTCTGCGGAAAGTTGTAAGTACGGATCTTCTCGCTGCGGTCGCCAGAGCCCACCATTTGTTTGCGCTCTTTGGCCAGGGCTTCCTGCTGCTTCTGCATCTCCATTTCGTACAGGCGGGAGCGCAGCACGCGCATGGCTTTGTCGCGGTTCTTGATCTGCGACTTCTCGTCCTGGCAGCTGACCACCGTGTTGGTAGGGATATGCGTGATGCGCACGGCAGAGTAAGTCGTGTTCACCGACTGCCCGCCGGGACCTGACGAGCAGAAGGTATCCACGCGCAGGTCCTTGGCTTCGATCTTGATGTCGACGTCTTCCGCCTCAGGCAGCACGGCCACTGTCACAGCCGAGGTGTGGACACGTCCCTGCTGCTCCGTGGCCGGCACGCGCTGCACGCGGTGTACGCCGCTTTCGTATTTTAGGCGCGAGTAGACCCGCTGCCCCTGAATCATGGCGATGACTTCTTTCAGGCCGCCAACGGCTGATTCTGAAGTTGAAAGCACCTCCACCTTCCAGCCCTGGGTTTCGGCGAAACGCGTGTACATGCGAAACAACTCGGCCGCGAAAAGTGTAGCTTCGTCGCCTCCGGTACCGGCGCGGATTTCGAGAATGATGTCTTTCTCGTCGTTCGGATCTTTGGGCAGCAAGAGCACTTTCAGCTCTTCTTCAACGGCGGCAAGCCGCGCCTGCAACTTATCCAGTTCTTCCTGCGCGTAGGCCCGCATCTCGGGATCTTTTTCGTCGGCCAGCATGGCCTTGCTCTCCGCGATGCCCCGCGTCAGGTCCTTGTATTCCCGGTATCTCTCGACAATGGGGGTGATTTCGCTGTGGGCCTTGGCGGTCTTCTGGTATTTCGCCGAGTCATTTACGATCTCCGGCGAGGCGAGGGCGTGTGTCAGCTCCTCGTAGCGGGCTTCGATTTGGTCGAGACGTTCGAACATAAAAGCCGTCGTTGGTCGTTGGTCTTTGGTCGTTGGCCAAGAATCAGGCCGCAGATTGGCGGAGTGAGTTGATCAGGCCACTCAAAGCTCGTCCGACCTTCTCGGCGATCCCCGCAAGCTGATTGCTTTGCTCCTTCGATAGATATTGTAATTCCTCGGCGATCAGAAGTTGGGTTTCGAGCTCCAGCAAGGACCCTCGCGCATGAAACAGAAATTGTGCAAATTCTTTGTCCGAGCTGCGTCCCTTGCCCTCTGCGATGTTACTGGGTACCGAAACGGCGGCTCGACGAACCTGTTGGCTGAGGCCGTACACTTCGTGCTTTGGAAAGCCGGCCGTGATCCGATAAATCTGAGCGGTCAGCTTCATAGCATCCTGCCACACACGCAAGTCCCGAAATGACGACGATGGCATGCGAGCACCTCCATCGACCATTTACTGTTTAGCGCGTTGGATTGTATGTGACGAATGACCCAAGATCAGGCGGGGTTTGCCAACGACCAAGGGCCGACGACCAACGACGCCGCAAGCCCTAGGCAATCACCAGCTCTCCCCCGCGTTCCTTCTCCAGCGACATGGCGTGGTCCAGGGCGGTAATCGCGCACTGGGCCTGCTCATCGGAAGGAGCCTGGGTGGTGATCCGCTGCAGCCAGAGGCCGGGCGCGGTCATCAGCGCGAACAGCGAGCCGCGGTGCTTGGCGGCGAAGCGAATGATCTCGTACGACAACCCGGTGATGACCGGCAACAACGCGATGCGCAGCGCGAAGCGCGCCCAGAACGTGGTTACGGGGAACAGCATGTACACGAGGATCGAAATGATCATCACCGTCATCAGGAAGCTGGTGCCGCAGCGCGGATGATAGGTGGTGTACTTCTGAACCTCGGAGATCTCGAGCGGATCGCCATTCTCGAAGGCAAATACCGTCTTATGTTCTGCGCCATGGTACTGATACACACGGCGGATGTCCGGCCAGAGCGACGTTGCCCAGATGAACAGCAGGAACAGCGCCAGCCGCACCGCCCCATCCACCAGGTTGAACATGATCTGGCCACCGAGCGCAGGGTCCATCTTCTTTAATTCCGTGGCCGCGAGCAGCGGCAGGTACTTGTACATAAAGATGAAGAAGCCCAGCGAGAAGATGATGTTCACGGTCGCAATCCAGCCGCTGATCTCCAGCTTCTTTCCTGGCGGCTCAGCCGGATCGGGCTTCGGCTGCAACTCTTCCAAAGCCACGTTGGCGGAAAACTTCAAAGCGCGGAAGCCGAGGGTCATGGCGTGTCCCAGCGTGACCACCCCACGAACCACGGGCCAACCCATCCATTTGTGCTTCTCGGAAAGGCGCTCCAGCGGCTCGGAATACGTCTCAACCTCGCCCGAAGGTTTGCGGCAGGCGATGGCCCAGGCGTGCGGGCTGCGCATCATTACACCCTCAAGCACCGCCTGCCCGCCAACCAGCGTCTCCTCGCCGCCTTCGAGGGCGGGCAGAAGCTGGACGGCGGTCAAGAATCGCCACAATGTTCGCCAAAACCGCATGATCATTGGATGCCCTGCAGACCTTCCGGAACCATGTGTAGAGTACCACAGAGCGTCTAACAATTTAGGATAACCGTAAGTCGAGGCTTCTGCGCTATTTAGGACCTATAGCCCATGCAGGCACTGGCAGAAACGGCAGAGCGAATTGCCGCCACCACCAAGAAACTGGAGAAGGTCGCTCTGGTCGCCGACTACTTCAGGCGGGCGGGCCGGGAGGAGGCCGCCGCCTCGGCTGTCCTGCTTTCGGGCAAGCCGTTTGCTGCCTGGGAGGAAGCGACCCTGCAGGTTGGTGGGGCGCTGCTGTGGCAAGTGGTCGAGGACCTGTCGGGAAAAACTGAGCAGGAGTTGACCGCAGCCTATCGCAAGCTGGGCGATCTCGGGGCGGTAGCGGCGGAGCTGCTTCCCCATCGCCCGGGTGGCCGCCTGACCGTCGTCGACGTACAAACTGTATTCCGTCAGATTGCGGCCGCACGCGGCTCCGCAACAAAAGGGGCTCTGGTGCGGGAGCTGCTCTCGCGGGTGACGCCGCTTCAGTCCAAGTACATCGTCAAGGTCATTACCGGTGATTTGCGGATCGGGCTGAAGGAAAGCCTGGTCGAGGAGGCGATCGCCAAGGCGTACGACGCAACTCTGCCCGAGGTGCAACGCGCCAACATGCTCCTGGGGGACATCGGAGAGACCCTGCGCCTGGCTGCGGGAGGCACGCTGGCGAAGGCGAAGATGCGTCTCTTTCATCCGCTCGGTTTCATGTTGGCGAGTCCGGCCGCCTCCGCAGAAGAAGCTCTGGGCTACTTTGCTGACGCTCTGGTTGAGGACAAGTATGACGGAATCCGCGCCCAGGCCCACGTGGCGGATGGGGAAGTAAAGATTTTTTCGCGCACGCGAGACGAGATCACCGAGTCGTTTCCGGAGCTGCCCGATGTGCTCGCTGGCCTGCAAGAGGACGCGATTCTCGACGGCGAAATCGTCGCCTGGAGCCCATCGCCCGGCAGCGAAAATGAACTGGGGCGAGCCTTGCCGTTCAGCGCCCTGCAACAAAGGTTGGGGAGGAAGAAGGTCAGCGAGGACCTCATACGGGATGTTCCCGTCGCCTACTTGGTCTTCGACCTCCTGTACGCGCGCGGCGAATTGTTAATCGACTGGCCGTTGAGCGAGCGGGCCAAGATTCTCGATCATCTCCTGGCGCAGCGTACAAGCACAGGACGGGCGAGGACGCCTGTCCCTCATCAGCAGCAGTTAATTTTCGCCTCGGAGGGGCTAGAGCGATCTGCCAAGCTGATTCGCGCGCCGGTATCTAGCGCCGCGTCGGCCGCAGAGCTTGATCAACTGTTTGACGCGGCCCAGGCGCGCGGTAACGAAGGTCTGATGATCAAAGACCCCTTGTCGGTCTACAACCCGGGCCGGCGAGGGAAATCCTGGCTCAAACTCAAACGCGAGCTGGCGACCCTGGATGTGGTCGTCACGGCGGCGGAACATGGCCACGGCAAGCGCATCGGTGTGCTCAGCGACTATACGTTTGCGGTGTGGAATGGTGACCGGCTGGTCAACATCGGGAAAGCATACTCCGGGCTCACGGACACCGAAATTGCAGAGATGACGAAGTGGTTTCTTGAGCACACGATAGACGATCAGGGCTTCCGCCGGATCGTTGAGCCCAAGATCGTGCTGGAGGTCGCATTCAACAACATGATGCGGTCCGACCGTCACAACAGTGGATACGCGCTGAGATTTCCGCGCATCGTGCGGCTACGCCCGGACAAGTTGCCCGCGGATGCGGACACTATCGAGAGGGTAGAGGAGATCTTCCAGAGCCAGCAGCGCACGGAACAGCCGATCAGGCCGGCCAAGACTGGGGACTCCGGGAGTGGAAAATGAAAAACGGCAGGGCCGACCCCCTGCCGTATTCGATGTAGAATTCTGCCTTACTTGGTGCGGTTGACTGCCTTTCTGAGTTCAGCCCCGGGAGTAAACTTAGCAACTTTCCGAGCAGCGATTTTGATGGTGGCGCCCGTCTGTGGGTTCCGTCCGTTGCGGGCCTTTCTCTGTGAAACCGAGAAGGTGCCAAAGCCAATCAACGCTACCCGATCTCCTTTTTTCAACGCAGCGGTCACACTCTCCACTGCAGTGTCGATTGCGGTTCCGGCTTGCGCTTTACTGATGCCGGCACCAGCAGCAATGCGATCAATGAGATCGGCTTTGTTCATCGTCTCTCCAGGCGGGTCTCTTTGTCCTCAAAAAGCGCGGGGGAGGGAGCGTTCCCTGAGTTTAGAAACCCGGCGCAGCTATTTAGCTCCGGTGTGAGAAGAAAGTCAACTGTGGAAATCCGCGCCGGATGCCTGATTTGGTGCCGTGTCATAAAACCTGACACCGGAAAGCCGCATCAGGGGGATCTTCAAAACCGCTCCCCCGATGGATTCTGCTCGGCCCTCCCAGTAACGTTAGTAATCTTTTGCCCATACTCTCCGGTCACTAGAATCGAAGGTTAGCGCGGGGTTAGCGGTGGGCCCTTTCGCGGGGGTGCTTGCCTGCGGTGAGATCCGGCTAAATCTTTGCAGCGCCAAGGGTAATTCGAAACCGCCCTCCCACTACCAAGTCACAGGTGCACAAGAATGAAGTGTAGAGTGATCGCGGTCCTGGGTACGCGGCCGGAAGCCATCAAACTGGCACTGGTCATCCAAGAACTCCGTCGCCGCAGCGACGAGTTCGAAACGGCAGTAGTTCACACCGGTCAGCATCGCACGATGCTCGACCACGCCCTCAAGCTCTTCAATATCAAACCCGACTTCGACTTGGACGTCATGCGTCCCAACCAGACGCTGAGCTCCCTGACGGCACGCGTGCTCGATACCGTCGAGAATGCCTGCAATCGCTTTCAGCCGCACATGGTGCTGGTCCAGGGCGACACCACGACCGCGTTTGCCTCGGCGCTGGCGGCTTTCTACTGCAAGATCGCGGTGGGCCACATCGAAGCGGGATTGCGCAGCCGGGACATCTATAACCCATTCCCGGAAGAGGTCAACCGGCGGCTGGTCTCCGTGATGACTGAGATCCACTTTGCCCCGACCGCTCTGTCGCGCGACAACCTGCTGGTCGAAGGCGTGCCCAGCGACAAGATTGTGGTCACCGGCAACACCGTGGTGGACACTTTGCGAGCCCTCAGCAAGCTCGACCATTCCTGGGAGAACACGCCGCTGGCTGACATTCCCCGGGACACCTCGCGCCTGGTGCTGGTCACTTCGCACCGCCGCGAATCCTGGGGGTCGGACCAGGAGAACATGTGCCTGGCGTTGAAAGACCTGGTGAAGAAACATCTGGACATCCGCGTGATCTATCCCGTGCACATGAACCCGAATGTGCGCAACACCGTCAATGCACTTCTACAGGACACCGACCGGATCCACCTGATCGAACCGCTCGGCTATCTCGATTTTGTCAGCCTGCTGCAACGCTGTTTCCTGGTGCTGACCGACTCCGGCGGGATTCAGGAGGAAGCACCAACCTTCCGTAAGCCGGTGCTGGTGTTGCGCAAAGTGACCGAGCGTCCCGAGGCCTCGCAGTTCGGCATGGCCAAGATCATCGGCATGTCGCGGGAAGGAATCGTGAGCGAAGCCGACCGCCTGCTGACCGACGCGGACGCCTATCTGGATATGTCAGAGGGTGAAAACCCTTACGGAGACGGGCACGGTTCGGAGCGGATCGTAGAGGCGGTGGCGCGCTGGTTCCAGAAGAGAACGCCTCTGTTGGAGCCGGACAAGGAGTTCAAGCTTCCCCCTAAGCCGCAGCCGCGACGCCGTAAGACCGACCTCGTGGAAGCCGCCAAGGCAGCCGGCGTGGGCAAGGAGTAAAGCCGGCATTGTGTCGCAACTGTGATGGCGCATCATGATTTATGTACTGTACGTCATCGTTTCGGTCATATGTGTTTACACGGTCCGTCACTACTGGTTCACCCTGAACCGGCTGTTCGGATTCCAGCGCCACCCCTACATCGACATTGATACCGCCGACTGGCCGCCGGTCACCATCCTGGTGGCGGCGCATAACGAAGAAAAGGTTGTGGCCAACATTCTCAGCGCGTTGATGACCGTCAAGTACCCAGAAGACAAGATGCTGGTCGTACCGGTCAACGACCGTTCCACGGACCGCACCCGCGAAATCATCGATGAATTCGTAGACCGCTTTCCGGGACGCATCCGGCCCTTCCACCGCACGCAGGGAAAAGGGGGTAAGGCGGCGGCCCTCAAAGATGCAATGGAGTTGGTCGATACCGAGGTGATCCTGATCTTCGATGCCGACTATATCCCCGGCGCCGGACTGATCAAGCAACTGGTGGCGCCGTTCTTCGATCCGGAAGTGGGCGGGGTCATGGGGCGCGTGGTCCCCATGAATTGCGGCACGAATTTGCTTACCCGGCTACTCGACCTGGAACGCTCCGGCGGCTATCAGGTGGACCAGCAGGCGCGGATGAACCTCCGTCTGGTACCGCAGCACGGCGGGACGGTGGCTGGAGTGCGGCTTAGTGCGCTTGGAGAAATCGGCGGCTGGAACGACAACACGCTGACCGAAGACACCGATCTGACCTATCGCCTGCTGCTACACGGCTGGAAGACGGTGTACCAGAACCGCTCGGAGTGCTACGAGGAGGTCCCGGAAACCTGGCAGGTGCGGATCAAACAGATCATGCGCTGGGCCAAGGGCCACAACCAGGCCATGGTGAACTACTCCCTGCACTTACTTTTCGGCAAACACCGCGCCACCCTGCGGGAGAGACTCGACGGCACGCTGCTGCTCGGCGTTTATATTATGGCGCCGGTCACCATGCTGGGCTGGATCCTGGCCCTGGCGGTCTTTTATCAGGGGGTGACCCCCCTGCACGGGATCGTGGCCATTCTCTCGGTAACTGCCTACGCAGCTATCGGCAATCTGGCAGCGTTTTTTGAGATTGCCGCTGCGGTGCGGCTCGATGGATCCCGCAAGCGGATTTGCCTGCTGCCCTTTCTTCTTCTTGGATTCACGGTGAGCATCTTTTCCGTCACCCGGGCCGCATTCAGCCAGGTCAAAGACGCCCTGACCGGAGCCGAGTTCCACTGGGACAAGACCGAGCGCTTTCGGAAGGTGGCATCGTGAGCGGCCTCTTGGCAGTGATGATTTTGTGTTTTCTGGCCGGACTGCTGTTCCTGCTGCCTCTGATTCCCGCGATTTGGGAGTACCGGAATAAGTCGGACGCTTCGCCCTTGACGGTCGTGCAGCAGCACACTGGAGAGATCCGCTTCTTCGCCGACGGCTTTCGCTCCTACCTCAAAACGCTAGAGCCGATTCTGCGGCAGAGTGTCCGCTCCGGGGAAACCACCACGGGCACCATGGCGGATGGGACCGAGTACATGGTGTTCGGGCGCGGCGACTCGGCACTGATGCTGCCGTTCAAAGACCAGGCTGAAGGTTGTCAGGCCATGATTGCCGCCGGCACGGACCTGATGTTGCCGTCGGAAGCCAGGTTTTCCAAGGACATCTACACCGCCGGCAGGTTGATCGGGGGCACACAGAATCGATACCGCGCGGTCCTGGCCGAAAAAGACGTTCACCTGGGCCGTGGAAGTACCGTAATGCGCTGGATCCATGCGGCGGGAAGCTTCATTGCCGATCCTGGCTGCAAGCTCTATGGCCGGGTATCGTCCGACCGCGGAATCCGCTTGAGCACCGATTGCACTTTCCTGCGTCTCAACGCTCCGCGCATTAAGACAGGTGAGGGCGAAATCACCGCGGAGACATCGGCAGTTCAGCCTGGAAATTCGGTGGAAAACCGATGGAACACCACGCGCACGCTGCAGGACGGTGATCTCGAAATTCCCGCCGGCGAAGTCGTTCGCGGGAGCCTGGTAGTAAGGGGCCGGCTGCAGATCGGCGCAGGCGCACGGGTTTGCGGCAGCGTCAAGAGTGAGAAGGAAATGGTCCTGCAGGCGGGGGTTCGGGTGGAAGGCAGCCTGATCAGCGCGCGGCAGATGCGCGTTGGCCGGGACTGTCTGATCCATGGGCCAGTGATCGCGGAACACACCCTGCGCGTGGAACAAGGGACGCACTGCGGAACTTCACAAACACCCACAACCGTCAGCGCACCGAACATCGAGATTGAGCCCGATGTGGTTGTCTTCGGAACTTTGTGGGCCCGTGAGCAGGGCCGGGTGGTGAGCCGGACATGAAGCCAAAAATCGTTCTCGGCATCTGTGGCCTTCTCCTGATCTTCGGCCTTTTAGCCTGGACTGGACGGACCCATGCCGGCGTGCCCCTTGACCGCTTGCTGCTGCTGATGCCGGACAATACCAGCCTGGCAGACCCCCGGGTTGCACTGTGGCTGGATGCGGCAAGTGAAGAGGGGCTCCATGTCGAAGCGATACATGACTCCGATTTCGTTCGTCCCTTTTTCGGCCAGCCCGCATGTGCCGGCGTGATCCTGCCGGATACGATCCATACCCGAGCCAGCGATTCCTTTATCGCCGCCATCCGTCGCTTCGTGCTCAACGGCGGACAGCTACTGCTGGTGTACGACGCTGCGACCTTGACCCCCGAGGGTAAATATCCGCCCGGTTGGTCGAGGCTCTCCGACCTGGCAGGCACCGATTACGCGCTCTACGACCAACTGCACGACGGCACTATCCGGTGGGGGAGTGTGGCGGCAGACCGGGCAACCATGCAACGAATGAGCATCCCGCCGGGAAAGTACTTCCCGTTCCAGGCGACGCCCACCGCGACTCCAACCGGAGGAGCAAGCGGTGAGGTTGAGTCGCAATTGCGGCGCTACAAGTTCGGCGAACTCGACTACCCCAGTTTTGTAACGTCGGGAGAATCCTCCGGCCGGGTCCTCTTCCGCTCGCCGGCCGGCATCGCAGCCAGTGAACACAGCTTTGGAAAAGGTTCGGTGCTGTTCGTCAACTTGCCGTTGGGTTACCTCAAAGCCAACACGGATGGCTTGTTGCTGCATACATTTCTTCAGTACTTCGGCGCACACGTTTTATCGCTGCCGGTGTTGTTGGGTGTGCCGGACGGGGTCGGCGGTCTTGTCCTGAACTGGCACGTCGATTCCAATGCCGCCATCAAGCCGCTCGAAGAGTTGAAGTCGTGGACGTTGTTGCAGCAGGGAAAATTTTCAGTTCACGTCACAGCTGGTCCGGACGCAGAGAGGCCTGGCGACCATTTTGGCTTTGACGTGCCCCACAATCCTCTCAGCCAGAAACTGATTCGCGAGCATGTGGAGCGCGGGGACGAGGTCGGCAGCCACGGCGGCTGGATCCACGATTACTTCTCCTTCCACGTGGATAAAGACGATCCCAAGCAGTTGGAGAAGTTCCTGATCTGGAACAAGGAAGCACTGGAGGCGGTGACGCACAAGCCGGTCGTGGAATACTCCGCCCCTAACGGCAATCAGCCGCAATGGGTCACGCATTGGCTCGATACCCACGGGTTCGTCGCTTACTACTACACCGGCGATTCCGGAATGGCGCCCACTCAGGGGTATCGCGACGGAGTACGGGAAGGACAAAACGTGTGGGCTTTTCCCGTCTCGCATCTGAACCAGGACGCCGCCTTTGAAGAAATGGTGAAGGACGGATACCCGAGCTCCGAAATTCAAGCCTGGTTACTGGCAATGAGCGACTTCGCAGCGAACTTCCGGACCTCCCGCCTGGTTTACTTCCATCCTCCGGGGATCGTCGGCTACCGCAATGCCATTGACAACTGGATGCGGGAGACTTCCCGTCTTGAAAAGAACGGGCGTTTCCGCTGGTACACGATGAAGGAACTGGCCACCTTTCTGAACAGCCGCAAGCAAGTCCATTGGGAAGCCCTGACGGAGGGTGGAAAGGTCGTGATCGAGGCTGCTCATCCCCAGAGCCTGGAGCACCAGACCTGGCGGTTGCAGGCGGAAAAGTTTTCCGAACCGGTGGTGGTTCACGGAACAGCCCAGGTGGTTCGCACGGAAGACGGATGGATAGTGGATGCCGGGCCTGGACAAGAACTGAGATTCGAAAGCAAGGTGTTGAACCCATGATGAAGGCGCCTCAAACCTATCGCTTCCTCGCCATCGTGGTCCTGCTGTTGGGCCGCGTTTTTCATCTTTCCGCGCAGGCCCAGGCGGATGCGGCCTCCACTGCTCCACCGCCGGCAGGCGAAGCGGAGGTCACTGCCGCGCCTGCGGAAGCCCAAATCAAACTGTTGACGAACTTCCTTGAAGGCGGCGGCAGCTACCAGACGCTCACCAACGGTTTCGGCTCCTGGAGTGGCGGCTACAGCCGCGCTGTGTACCAGAACGGAAAGAACATCTGGGATGCGGAGATCAACGGCCAGCGCCAGTTTGGGGACGCAGGCGTGTATTTCGCCGTTGGGGACACCTACAACTTCAACTCCGACTGGTATGGCGCCCTGACCGTTGGAAGCAGCGCGGGAGGATTCTTCTGGCCGCGTTTCCGCACGGATGCGTTCATCAACAAGAAATGGCTGGAGCGAAAGCAATGGATCACGACCGCCGGCTTTGCGTATATCGCGGCCAAAGACCCGCACCGTGACCACAACTTCTTTTTGGGATCAACCTACTACTTCGAAAAACCATGGATCGTGGAGGGAGGCGTTTACTTCAACGTCAGCCACCCGGGAGCAGTTCTCGCCCCGGCCGGCTTTGTGGCCGTGACCCAGGGCCGGGACAAGAAGCAGTACGTCACCGTACGTGCCGGCTTTGGAGAAGAGGCCTACCAGTTGATTGGGCCTTCCGCCACCATCAGCCAGTTCAACAGTGGAACCCTCACCATTACCTGGCGAAAGTGGATCGCGCCCGGCTGGGGCTTTAACGCAGTGGGCGACTATTATCACAACCCGGCCTACGACCGGGGAGGAACCAGTTTTGGATTTTTCAAAGAGTTCTGAGATGCGCGGGCGCATTGCCCAGGCGGTTCACCGGCGGCCACCGGCTGATCCCGTGCGCTTTCGCGGACATCGCGGCGGTGTCATCTCCATGCATCGTGCCCTGACCCATTTCCGGCTGGGGCCGATGAACGTGCTGACGTCGGTCTCGCTATTTCTGCTCTTTTCCTGGATCTGGGTCGTGCAGCTGCCGCAGGTGTGCAGGTTCTGGAGCAGCATCTTCGCCATCGGTTTGCGAAACCTGCCTCTCGATGCGCGCCTGGCGTTAGAGGCACATCGGTGGGGAGCCCTTCACCTGGACATTCCCTACTTGCGAATCGAGCCGGTGTTGCCAACCTTGGAAGTGTGGTCGCTGACCTGTGCCGCCACATTGCTTCTCC
>Ga0335082_10004418_pt1 | contig 15315 bp, 16 predicted proteins | sample Lox_Sample_41_FD_206718 | JGI IMG/M metagenome (GOLD analysis project Ga0335082, IMG submission 206718) | Soil microbial communities from Loxahatchee National Wildlife Refuge, Florida, United States - Lox_Sample_4.1 | ecosystem: Environmental > Terrestrial > Soil > Wetlands | place: USA...
GGTGACGCCCCGTCGTACCGGCCGCTACGCCGGCTTCGGCTCCGGCTTGAGCTGCACCGACTTGAACTCGAGGAACTCCTCGAGCCCGTACTTCCCGAGCTCGCGCCCGTGGCCGGACTGCTTGAAGCCGCCGAACGGCGCGAACATGTTGAATGGCCCCCCGTTGATGTCGACCTGGCCGGTGCGCAGCCGCTTCGCGACGCGCAGCGCGTGCGCGTCGTCCTTCGACCAGACCCCGCCGGCCAGGCCATAGAGCGTGTCATTCGCGATGCGCACCGCGTCGTCCTCGTCCCGGTAGGTGATGATCGACAGCACCGGCCCGAAGATCTCCTCCTGGGCGATCGTCGAGCCCGGTTTCACCTTCCCGAACACCGTCGGCTTGACGTAGTAGCCCTTCGCCAGCCCCGCGGGCGCGTCCGGGCCGCCGGCGAGGAGCTCGGCGCCTTCGTCGATCCCCTTGCGGATGTAGCCGCGCACCCGCTCGCGCTGCTGCGCCGAGACGAGCGGCCCCAGCCGGGCATCGTCCTTGAGCGGGTCGCCGAGCGTGTACTTCTGCGCTTCCTCGGCGGCGAGCTTCGCCGCCTCCGCGTACTTCGACTCGGGCACGAGCAGCCGCGTGTGCGCGCTGCACGTCTGGCCGGAATTGAGGAAGCAGGCGCCCAGCGTCCCTTTCACCGCCGCCGCGAGGTCGGCGTCGTCGAGCACGATCGACGCGCTCTTGCCGCCGAGCTCGAGCGCGACGCGCTTCACGCTCTGCGCGGCGAGCTCCGACACGCGCTTCCCGGCGCGCGTCGAGCCGGTGAACGACACCATATCGACGGCGGGATGGCCGGCGAGCGCCTCGCCGACGACCGGCCCGTAGCCGGTGACCAGGTTGAACACGCCCTTCGGCAGGCCGACCGACTCGACGATCTCGGCGAGGATGAACGCGTTGAGCGGCGCGACCTCGGAGGGCTTCAGCACCACCGTGCAGCCCGCGGCGAGCGCCGGCGCGACCTTGGCGGCGATCTGGTGCAGCGGGTAGTTCCAGGGCGTGATGCACACGACCACGCCCACCGGCTCGCGCATCACCAGCGAGTTGCCGACCTTCTCCTCCCACTTGAAGTCCCCGAGCATCTTCGCGTACATGCCGAAGGTGAAGGTGGGCGACCCGGCCTGGATCTTCGTCGCCAGCTTGAGCGGCATCCCGACTTCCTGCGCGATCGTGCGGCCGATCTCCTCCGACCGGGCCTTCATGCCCTCGTTGATCTTCGCGAGGAACGCGGCGCGCGCCGCGGGCGGGGTCGCGCTCCAGGCCTCGAACGCGGCGCGCGCGGCGGCGACCGCGGCGTTCGCGTCGGCAGCGTCGCCCTCTGGGATGCGGGCGATCACTTCTTCGGTGGCCGCGGCGTGCACGTCGATGGAGCCTTTGCCGTGCGGCGCGACCCACGCGCCGTTGATGTAGAGCTTGTCGCGGACTTGCATGGGGACCTCGTGGCGGGATGGCGGAATGGAGCGGCGGCTATTATAGGCGCGTGCCGTCGCCCGAACCGCCGTCATGACGCGCGTGCTCGCAGCGCTTGCCGCGGTGCTCGTCGCAGCCTGCGCGCGAGCGAACGACCCGCTCCCCGCGCTCGGCGCCGACCCCGCGGTCACGGTCTCCGGCATCTCCTCCGGCGGCTTCATGGCGGTCCAGTTCCATGTCGCGCATTCGAGCACGGTGAAGGGCGCCGGCGTGATCGCCGGCGGCCCGTTCTACTGTGCACAGGGCAGCGTCTGGGCGGCGCTCAGCAACTGCACGAACCCGACCGCTTGGACGCCGGTGCCCCCGGTGGAACTCCTCAAGGCCGACGCTGAGGTGCTTGCGCGCGGCGGGCTCGTCGACCCGGTGGCGAACCTCGCCACCACGCGGGTGTGGCTCTTCGCCGGCATCCTCGACCGCGTCGTCGAGCCGCCGGTGGTCGAGGCGACGCGGCGGTTCTACGCGCTCTTCAAGCCGCCGCCGGAGAACGTCGTGCTGGTGGCCGACAAGCGCGCGGGCCACGGCATGATCACCGCCGACGCCGGCATCGCATGCGAGCTGACGGCGGCGCCCTACATCAACGACTGCGACTTCGACGCGGCGGGCGAGCTGCTGAAACACCTGCTCGGCCCGCTCGAACTGCCGGCGCCGAACGCGACCGGCCGCATCCTCCGTTTCGATCAGAAGCCGTTCGCGGACGGCGACGCATTCGCGATCGGCATGGGCGATTCCGGGTACCTCTACGTCCCGCAGGCGTGCGACGCCGGCGGGTGCCGCGTCCACGTCGCGCTCCACGGCTGCCGGATGAGCGTCGAGCAGATCGGCGAGCGGTTCGTGCGCGAGGCAGGCTACAACCGGTGGGCGGACGCGAACCGGCTCGTCGTGCTCTATCCGCAGACGACGCCGCGCAATGGCGCCGGTTTCCGCGGCTGGCGGTGGAGCTTCGTGTTCAATCCCCGCGGCTGCTGGGACTGGTGGGGCTATACCGGTCCGCAGTACGCGAACAAGGCGGGGCCGCAGATCCGGGCGCTGAAGGCGATGATCGATCGGCTCGCGGCGCCGCGCGGGCGCTAGGCGAGCGCCGGCTTCACCCGCTCGTAGGCGAGCACCGCGTCCTTCAGCAGCTTGGGGATCGGCACCGACTGCCGTGTCTCCGGGTCGGCGTGGACGTACACGAGCTCGCCCGAGGCGATGGCGTCGCCGCCGCGCCAGACCTCGAAAGCGAAGCTCATCGACGAGCGCCCGAACCGGAGGACGCGCGCGCCGACGCCGATCTCGTCGTCGTAACGCGCCGGGGCGTGATACTCCACGGTCGATCTGACCGTGTAGAGCCGCATGTAGATTTCGGCGAGCTCCCGCTCGCGGCCGTGCCCGATCGCACGCCAGTACTCCGCGATCGCGACATCGAAGTACACGAGATAGTTGGCGTTGAACACCACGTGCTGCATGTCGACCTCGGCCCACCGCACGCGCAAGGTGTGGACGAGGGTGAAGTCGTCGCGCTGGGCGGGCACGGCGCTCAGTCGTGATCGATCCGGAGCGCCTCGAGGAAGCGCGACACGAGGTTGTAGGCGCCGACCGTGGCGGTGAGCTCGACGATCTCCCGGTCGTCGAAATGGCGCCGCACGGCGGCGAATACGTCGTCGGGTACCCGGATCGCGCGCGTCATCGCATCGGCGTAGGCGAGTGCGGCGCGCTCGCGTTCGTCGAAGAGCGCCGTATCGCCGGCCCGCAGGCCGGCGATCTGCGCCTCGGTCACGCCTTCCTCCTGCACGAACGGCAAATGCGCCTGGAACTCGTACTCCGCCGCGTTCAGCACCGCCACGCGCATTATGACCAGCTCGCGCACCCGCGCCGCGAGGCCCGATTGCTGCCGGATCGCGGTGAGGAACGCGAGCCAGCCTTCGGCGACCGGCGGGCTCTGGAGCAGCATGCGATAGAGGTTGAGGAGCTTGCCGCCGCGCTCGGCCTTGATGCGCGCGGCGAGCGGGGCGATGTCGGCGCGTCCGGTGTCGGCGTAGGGGATGCGGGCCATGTCGTCCTCGTCGGGGAGCGCGGGAGTATATAGTGCCGATCGCCTCCCCATAATCGCGCTCATGTCTTCACTACCTTTCTGCGGACTCGGCGAGCTCGCGGCGGCGATGCCCGACGGCGCGACGGTGGCGGTGCCGAACGATCCGTACGGCGTCGCGGTCGCGGCGACGCGCGCGATCGTGCGGCGCGGCGCGAAGCGCCTCCACCTCGTCTGCGTCCCGACCAGCGGCATCCAGGCTGACGTGCTGATCGGCGCGGGCTGCGTCGCGACGATCGAGACTTCCGCCGTGGCCCTCGGCGAGCACGGCACCGCGCCGCGTTTCGCGCACGCGGTCCGGGACGGCAGCCTGCGCGTGATGGATGCGACCTGTCCGGCGATCCACGCGGGTCTGCTCGCCGGCGTCAAGGGCGTGCCGTTCATGCCGCTGCGCGGCGTGATTGGCTCCGACCTCGTCGCCCACCGTGCCGACTGGAAGGTAATCGAGAATCCGTTCGCCGCGGGCGATCCGATCCTGCTCGTCCCGGCGATCCGGCCCGACATCGCGCTGTTTCACGCACCTCGTGCCGACCGTCACGGCAACGTCTTCATCGGCCGCAGCCGCGACCTGCTCCGGATGGCGCAAGCGGCGCGCGAGAGCTTCGTCACCGTCGAGGAGATCGTCGACGGGAGCCTGCTCCAGGATCGGGATCGGGCCGCGGGGGTGATCCCAGCGGTCTACGTCTCGCGGATCGCAACCGCGCCACGCGGCGCCGCGCCGCTCGCGCTCCCGGGTCACTACGATCCGGACGCCGCGGCGCTCGCGCGCTACGCGCAGGCGGCGAAGACCGCCGAGGGCTTTCGCGCATGGCTCGAGGCGTGGCTGGCGGTGGAAGCGGCAGCGGCATGAGCGTCTCGCCGGCCGAGATCCTGATCGCGACCATCGCGCGGCTGCTCGCCGGCTGCCGCAACGTCGTCATCGGCAACGCGTCGCCGATCCCCGGATCGGCGGCGCTCCTCGCGCGCGAGCTCGCCGGTGGCGCGCTCCGGCTGACGATCCTCGGCTCGCGCAAGCACACCGACTTCACCGACGGCGGCGTCGAGACGTTCGACCGCGCCGCGCAGGGGCGGGTCGACGCCTTCTTCCTCGGCGGCGGACAGATCGACGGCGAGGCGAACATCAACCTCGTCGGGGCGGGCGCGTACCCGCGGAGCGACGTCCGCTGGCCGGGGTCCTACGGCTCGGCCTATCTGTACTTCCTGGTGCCCAAGGTGATCCTCTTTCGCGAGGAGCACACGCCGCGGGTCTTCGTGCCGAAGGTCGATTTTGTCTCGGCGCCGGGCACGAGCCCGCCGGGCGTGTACCGCCCGGGCGGGCCGTGGAAGCTCCTCACCGGGCGCGGGCTCTTCGCGTTCGACCGCGCACGCAAGCGGTTCGCGCTCGAGAGCGTCCATCCGGGACACACGGTCGAGGAGATCGTCACCAACACCGGCTTCGACTTCGACCGGCCGGCGGCCGTGCCGGGTACCCCGGAGCCGACCGCGGACGTGCTCGCGCTGATCCGGGGCCGCGTCCGCGACGAGATCGCCGAGACCTATCCGAAGTTCGCGGCCGGTCTGGCGGGTTGACGTGACCCGCCGCCGCAAGCCGCCGGCCGCACGGCCGCGCAAGCGCACGAAGACCGAGGGCGGCGGCGTGAACGCCCTCGACCCCGGGATCCTCCGCGAGCTCGCCGGCTACAACATCCGCCGCGCCGAGGTGCACATGCGCCAGCAGTTCGAACGCGAGATCGGCGTGAAGGGCCTGCGTCCGCCGGAGTTCTCGACGCTGGTGCTGATCGGGGTGAACCCGCTGGCGACGCAGGCCGAGATCGCCCACGCGCTCAACATCCAGCGCCCGAACATGGTCGGACTGATCGGCGGGCTGGAAGGGCGCGGGCTCATCAGCCGCACCGTGTACGAGCACGATCGGCGCAACCACATTCTCGAGCTCACGCCGCGCGGTGCGGCGTTGCTCGAGGAGGCGGCACGCGCGGTGCGCGAGCTCGATCGCCGCGTCACCGCCTGCTGGACCGACCGCGAGCGCGACCAGGTCGTCGCCCTGCTCGCCCGGCTCTGGGACCCGGACCTGAGGGGGACTTGACAGGCGGGGCTAATAGTTATAAAATATAACTATTGTAGCAAAGGGCCCACACCGAGGAGGATCGACGATGCAAGCCCGCACGCCCGCGTCGCTGCACTTCGAGCGCCAGGACGCGATCGGCATCCTCCGCCTCGAGCGCGCCGCCAAGCGCAACGCGCTGAACGATCCCACCGTCGAGGGGCTCCGCGACTTCTTCGCGGCACCGCCCGAAGGCCTGCGCGCCGTCGTGCTGCACGGCGCCGGCGAGCACTTCTGCGCCGGGCTCGATCTCTCGGAGCTCCACGCGATTTCGGCCGCCCAGGGCGTGCTCCATTCGCGGATGTGGCACGACGCCTTCGCGCGCATGCAGTTTGGCACCGTTCCCGTCGTCGCGGTCCTGCACGGTGCGGTGGTGGGGGGCGGGCTCGAGCTCGCCTGTTCGGCGCACGTGCGCGTCGCCGAGCCGACTGCCTTCTACGCACTCCCTGAAGCGCAGCGCGGGATCTTCGTCGGCGGCGGCGGTTCGGTGCGCCTGCCGCGGATCATCGGCGCGCACCGCATGGCCGACATGATGCTCACCGGTCGCGTCTACTCGGCCGAGGAAGGCCACGCGCTCGGGCTCTCGACCTATCTCGAGGCGCCGGGACAGGGGCTCGCGAAGGCCATCGAGCTCGCGCGGAAGATGGCCGCGAACGCGCCGATGACCAACTTCGCCGTGATGCACGCGCTGCCGCGGATCGCCGAGCTCGGGCAGGACGCAGGGCTCTTCATGGAGTCGCTGATGGCGGGCATCGCGCAGAGCGAGCCGGAGGCGAAGTCGCGCATGACGAGCTTCCTCGAGAAGCGCGCCGGCAAGGTCAGGAAGGACTGACCATGGCCGCGACGCCCGTCCGCCGGGTTCCCGTCGGCGCACCGGAGGTGTTGCTCGAACGCCGGGCCGACGGCACGACGCTCCTCCGCTCGCCCGAGCCGCTCGCCGCGCACCCCGCGAAGCTCACCGCGCGCTTCGCGCACTGGGCGCGCGAGACGCCCGACCGGGTGTTCATCGCCGAGCGCGATCCGAGCGGCGAGTGGCGGAAGGTCGGCTACGGCGAAGCCTTCGCACGGTTCCGCGCGATCGCGCAGGCGCTGCTCGACCGCAAGCTCGCTCCGGAACGGCCGGTCGTCATCCTCTCGGACAATGACGTCGAGCAGGCGCTCGTCGCGCTTGCCGCGCTGCACGTCGGCATCCCGTTCGCGCCGGTGTCGTCGGCGTACTCGCTCGTCTCGACCGACTTCGAGAAGCTGCGTTACGTCGTCGAGCTCCTCACGCCAGGCCTCGTCTTCGCCGCCGACGCGGTGAAGTTCAGGAAGGCGATCGATGCCGTCGTCCCCGCCGGCACCGAGGTCGTGGTCACCCGCGGCGAGATTCCCGGCCGCAGGACGACGCCGTTCGCCGCGCTCGAGGCCGCCCGCGCGACCGACGCGGTCGACCGGGCCCACGCCGCGGTCGGTCCCGACACGATCGCGAAGTTCCTGCTGACGTCGGGTTCGACCGGCCACCCGAAGGCGGTGATCAACACGCAGCGCATGCTCTGCTCGAACATCCAGATGATCGCGCAGACGCTCCCCTTCGTGCTCGATCCGCCGCCCGTCCTCGTCGACTGGCTGCCCTGGAACCACACCTTCGGCGGCAACCACAACTTCAGCCTCGTCGTCTACGGCGGCGGGACGCTCTACATCGACGATGGCAAGCCGGTGCCCGGCCTGATCGAGAAGACCGTCCGCAACCTGCGCGAGATCGCGCCGACGGTGTACTTCAACGTGCCGCGCGGGTTCGAGGAGCTCGTGCCGTACCTGCGGCGCGAGCCCGCGCTCCGGGAGAAGCTCTTCAGCCGCCTCGGCATGCTGTTCTACGCCGGCGCGGGGCTGGCGCAACCGGTGTGGGACGCGATGGACGAGCTCGCGGTCGAGGCCTGCGGCGAGCGCATCCTCTGGGTGACCGGCCTCGGTGCGACCGAGACCGCGCCCTCGGTGACCTTCACCCGCGGCGATGGCGTGCGCTCGGGGATGATCGGACTGCCGGTGCCCGGCGTCGAGGTGAAGCTCGTGCCCGACGGCGACAAGGTCGAAATGCGCGTGCGCGGTCCGAGTGTCACGCCCGGCTACTGGCGCCAGCCGGAGCTCACGCGCGCCGCGTTCGACGAGGAGGGCTTCTACCGGCTCGGCGACGCGGTCGCCTGGGTCGACCCGGCCGATCCGCGCAAGGGCCTCGTCTTCGACGGCCGTGTCGCCGAGGACTTCAAGCTCGCGACCGGAACCTGGGTGAGCGTCGGCCCCTTGCGCGCGAAGTTCATCACCGCCGCGGCGCCGTTCGTCCAGGACATCGTGATCGCAGGCCTGAACCGCGACTGGATCGGCGCGCTCGTCTTTCCGCGCCTCGCCGAGTGCCGCGCGCTCGCGCCGGAGCTCGCCGCAGACGCGCCCGCGACCGCGGTGCTTGCGCATCCCGCGGTGCGCGCGAGGTTCCAGCGGCTGCTCGACGCGTTCGCGCGCGAAGCGACCGGGAGCTCGACGCGGATCGCGCGCGCGATCCTGCTCGACGCGCCGCCGTCGATCGACGCCTCCGAGGTGACCGACAAGGGCTCGATCAACCAGCGCGCGGTGCTGAAGTCGCGCGCCGCGCTGGTCGAGGCGCTGTACGCGGAGGTCCCGGCGCCGCGCGTGATCGTGGCCGGAGAGGAAAGCCGATGAAGCCGATGAATCTCGACGAGCTGGTCGCGATCGACGTCCACACCCACGCGGAGGTGTCCGTGCGGCTCGCGCCGGACGAGGCGGAGCAGGAGTGGCTCGAGGCGCGGGGCAAGTACTTCAAGTACCAGCCGGTGCACCCGACGATCCCGCAGATGGCCGCGCACTACCGCGAGCGGAAGATGGCGTTCGTCGTGTTCACGGTGGACAGCGAGAAGGAGATGGGCCAGCGCCGCATCACGAACGAGGAAGTCGCCGAGCTCGCCGCCGAGCACGCCGACGTCGCGATCCCGTTCGCGAGCATCGACCCGGCGCGCGGCCGGATGGGCGCGCGGGAGGCGCGGCGGCTCATCAAGGACTTCGGCGTCAAGGGCTTCAAGTTCCATCCCTCGACGCAGGGGTTCTATCCGAACGATCGCTCCGCCTACATCCTCTACGAGGCGATCGCCGAGGCCGGACTGCCCGCGCTCTTCCACACCGGCCAAACGGGCATCGGCGCCGGAATGCCGGGCGGCGGGGGGATCCGGCTCAAGTACTCGAACCCGATGTATCTCGACGACGTCGCGGCCGACTTCCCGACGATGCCGATCATTCTCGCCCACCCGTCGTTCCCGTGGCAGGAGGAAGCCCTCTCGGTCGCGACGCACAAGCCGCAGGTCTATATCGACCTCTCCGGCTGGTCGCCGAAGTACTTCCCGCCGCTACTCGTGCAGTACGCGAACACGCTCCTCCGGCACAAGATCCTGTTCGGCACCGACTACCCGCTGATCACGCCCGACCGCTGGATCGCCGACTTCGAGAAGCTCCCGATCAAGCCCGAGGTCCGGCCGCTGATCATGAAGGAGAACGCTGCAAGGCTGCTCAAGCTCGGCCCGCACGCCGGGACGCGCTGACCCGCACCACCCATCCACCAGGAGGAGTCCATGAACGCAGTCAGGGTTCTGAGCCGGTTCGTCCTTGCCGCCTGCGCGGCCGGCGTTTGCGGCACGGCGCTCGCGCAAGGCTTCCCGGCGAAGCCGATCACCATCATCGTGCCGTTCCCGCCCGGCGGGGTGACCGACCCGGTCGCGCGGCAGGTGGGGCAACGCCTGGCGGAGAACGTCAAGCAGCCGGTCATCGTCGAGAACAAGCCGGGGGCGAGCGGCATCATCGCGTCCGAGTTGGTGAAGCGCCAGCCCGCCGACGGCTACACCGTCCTCTTCGCCTTCACCGGGTCGCACGCGGTGAACCCGACGCTGTACTCGAGGCTGCCGTACGATCCGCAGAAGGACTTCGAGCCGGTCACGCTGATCATCAACACGCCGCACATCCTCGTCGTGCCGGCCGACAGCCCGGTGAGATCCGTCGCCGATCTCGTCGCACTCGCGAAGTCGAAGCCGGGGGGCCTCACGTTCGCCTCCCAGGGCATCGGCGCCGGCGGCCATCTCCTCGGCGAGATGTTCAAGGCGCAGACGAAGACCAACGTGTCGCACGTGCCGTACAAGGGCTCGGCGCCCGCGCTGACCGACATGCTGGCCGGCCGCGTCGATTTCTTCTTCGACGCGATGGTGACGAGCCTGCCCTATGTGCGCGACGGCAAGCTGCGCGCGCTCGCGATCGCCAACAAGACGCGCTCGAAGCTCCTGCCGGACGTCCCGACGATGGCCGAGGCCGGCTTCCCCGGCATCGAGATGGACCAGTGGTTCGGGATCATGGTGCCCGCCGGAACGCCGCAGCCGGTGGTGCAGCGGCTCAACCAGGAGTTCATCAAGGCGGTACGCAGTCCCGACATCGAGAAGTCGCTCACCGAACGCGGGCTGGAAGTCGTCACGAGCACGCCGGACCGGTTTGCCGCGGTGATCAAGGCCGATACCGCGACGCTCGGGAAGGTGGTCAGGGACTCCGGCGCGAAGGCTGACTGACGACGACTATCGGCGCGGTCGTAGTAATCTTCCTCATCCGGGGCCGAGGCCCATCGAAGGCCGGCATAGCGAGGAACGACCGTGGCCAAAGTGGCGATTGCAGTTGCCGGCGCCGGGCTGATCGGGCGCGAGCACATCCGCGTGACGCGCGAGAGCGAGTCGGCACGGCTCGCGGCGATCGTCGATCCATCGCCGGCTGCGGCGGAGATCGCGCGCAAGGAGGGCGTGCCGTACTACGCGTCACTCGGCGATCTCTTCGACAAGGCGAAGCCCGACGGCGTGATCCTCGGAACGCCGAACCAGCTGCATGTGGCGCAGGGACTGGAGTGCGTCCGGGCAGGCGTTGCGGCGCTCGTCGAGAAACCGGTCGCGACCTCGGTCGCCGAGGGCGTCCGCTTCTGCGAAGCCGTGGAAGCGGCCGGCGCCAAGGTCCTCGTCGGGCATCACCGCATCCACAGCCCGATCCTCGCGAAGGCGCGCGAGATCGTGCAGGGCGGGGCCCTCGGCCCGATCGTCGCGGTGATCGGCAGCGCGCTCTTCTACAAGCCCGAGGGGTACTTCGACGAGGCGCCTTGGCGACGCGAGCCCGGCGGCGGCCCGATCCTACTCAACATGATCCACGAGGTCGGCAACCTGCGGGCGCTGTGCGGCGAGATCGTCGCCGTCCAGGCGTTCGCCTCCAACGCGACCCGCAAGCACGCCGTCGAGGACACGGTCGCGATCAACCTCCGGTTCGCGAACGGGGCGCTCGGCACGTTTCTCCTCTCGGACACGGCCGCTTCGGCGCGGAGCTGGGAACAGACATCGCAGGAGAACAAGAGCTTCGCGACCTACCCGGACGAGGACTGCTACGTGATCGCGGGCACCGACGGCTCGCTCGCCGTCCCCACGATGCGCCGCAAGACGTACGCGCGCAAGGGGGACCGATCGTGGTGGAAGCCGTTCCAGACCGGCGTCGCCGAGATGGTTCGCGCCGATCCGCTCGCCCGCCAGATCGAGCACTTCTGCGCGCTCATCCGCGGCGAGGCGAAGCCGCTGGTGTCCGCCCGCGACGGCCTGCAGAATCTCCGCGTGACCGAGGCGATCGTCGAGGCGGCGCGCACCGGGCGCATCGTCGAGACCGTCTGAATGCAGCCCGATCCACCTTACAGGACCTGAAACAATGGCCAAGTTCCTCGTGCTTCACGGCATCAACCTCAACATGTTCGGCAAGCGCGACCCGGCGCAGTACGGCACGATCACGCTCGCCCAGATCGACGCCGAGGTGCAGGCCCTCGGGAAGGCGCTCGGCGTCCAGGTCGAGTGCTTCCAGACCAACATCGAGGGCGAGATGGCCGCGCGCATCCATCGCGCCCACGAGGACGGGACCGCCGGCGTGCTCATAAACGCCGGCGCGTGGACGCACTACAGCTACGGCATCCGCGACGCGCTCGCGATCCTGAAGGTGCCGATCATCGAGGTCCACATGTCGAACATCCACGCCCGCGAGGAGTTCCGGCACCACTCGGTGATCGGGCCGATCGCGAAGGGTCAGATCGCCGGCTTCGGCGTCGAGAGCTATCTCCTCGGGCTGCGGGCGGCAGTTTCGGCGGCGCGGGAGGCGAAGAAGTAGCGATTGGAGACGCGGATGAGCGTTTCAGAGGTGCGCGCCGCGCCCTGCTTGTGATCGGTCGGCGGCGGGCGTAGGCTGATCGCCGGCACAGCCTCGTACGAGGGGTGCGGGGCTCACCACGTGGTGCGGTACGGCCGCGGGTTTCTTTTTCGCCACATGGAGGGCGGAAACATGAAAACCCTGGTGTTCGCCGCAGGACTCGCGCTCGCGTCCGCCGGCGCTTTGCAGGCGCAAACGACTTCCCCGCCGGACTATCCGAACCGGCCGCTGCGCCAGATCGTGCCGTTCCCGCCAGGCGGCGGCGTGGACATCGTCACGCGCATCGTCGGGGCAAAGTGGAGCGAGGTCCTCGGGCAGCAGATCGTGGTCGAGAACCGCGCCGGCGCCGGCGGTAACGTCGGCGCGGACTACGCCGCGCGGGCCGTCCCCGACGGTTACACGCTGTTTTCCTGCGGGATCGCTTCGCACGGAATCAGCCCGGCGGTGTACAGCAAGCTGCCGTACGACCACCTGCGGGATTTCGCGCCGATCTCCCTCGTCGGCAAGACGCCGAACGTCCTGGTCGTGAATCCGTCGGTGCCCGCGAGATCGGTCAGGGAGTTCATCGAGTACGTCAAAGCGAGTCCCGGCAAGTACAGCTACGCCTCCCCCGGCGTGGGCACGTCGCCGCAGATGACGATGGAGTTGTTCAAGCTGACGACCAGCATCAGCCTGCTGCACATCCCCTACAAGGGGGGCGCGCCGGCGCTGATGGACGTCATCGCCGGGCAGGTGATCGGCATGTTCGGCAATCTGCCGGAGCAGCTTTCGGCGATCAAAGGCGGCAAGACGCGTGCGCTCGCGGTCAGCACGCTGGAGCGCAGTCCCCAGCTCCCCGACGTGCCCACCGTCGCCGAATCCGGCTTCCCGGGCTTCGAGGTCACGGTGTGGTACGCCGTGTGCACGCAGGCGGCGGTGCCGAAACCTGTCCTCGCGACGCTCAACGCGACCCTGGTCCGGACGCTGGAGATGCCGGAGACGAGGGCGCGACTGGCCGAGGCGAGCATCGACGCCTCGCCGACGACACCGGACGAGTTCCTGGCGTTCATCCGCGCGGAAACCGAGAAATGGGAACGCGTCGCGCGGGACGCCGGGATCCCGAGGCAGTAACGCGGCTTAATCGCCCCAGATCGCCGCCGCCGTCTCGACAACGAGTCTGAGCTTCGCCTCCTGGTCGGCGAAAGTCAGCGCGGTGCCGAGGTCGCGGCTCGCGAACCCGCACTGCGGACTGACCCCGAGGCGCTCGAGCGGCACGTATCGCGACGCTTCGTCGATCCTCCGCCGCAGGTCCTCCGCCGATTCCAGCCGCGGCGTCTTGGTGCTCACCAGCCCGAGCACAACGGACTTGCCGTCGGGCACGAACCGCAGCGGCTCGAAGCCGCCGGCGCGTGCGCTGTCGTACTCGAGAAAGAACGCGTCGACCTCGAGCGAGCCGAACGCCTGCTCCGCGATCCGCTCGTAGCCGCCGGAAGCCATCCACTTTCCCATCGCATTGCCGCGGCACATGTGCACCCCGATCGTCATGCCCTCGGGGCGGCGTCGCGCGATGCGATTGATGAGGTCGATGTAGCGCCCGATCAGCCTGTCGGGATCGTCGCCGCGCGCGCGCACGGCGTCGCGGAGGGTCTCGTCGCACAGCACCGTCTGCGCGACCTCGTCGAGCTGCAGGTAGCGCCCGCCGGCCGCCGCGAGCGCTTCGAGCTCCCCGACGTACACGGCCACCACGTCGTCGAAGAACGCCTCAATGTCGGGATAGACGGCGGGATCGACGCAGGCATCCCCGCGCGGATAGTGCAGGTAGGACGGCGCCGGAAGCGTCGCCTTCACCGCACGCCTCGCGTGCCGGCGAGCGAACGCGACCTCGTCGGCGACGATCGGTCCGACGCGCCGCACCTTGCCGACGGCAAGCGGCGCCGAGCCGATCTTCGCCGCGTTCCCCGCGTCGTCGCGCTGGACGTCGACGTCGCCGACGGCATCGGCCCGCGCGAAGCCCGCCACCTTCGAGACGAACCCCAGCCGCCAGGATTCGCGGCGGAACTCGCCGTCGGTGATCGACTCGAGGCCGATCGATTCCTGCCAGCGGATCACGCGGGCAATGTGCTCGTCCTCGAGCGCGCGGAGCGCCTCCGGATCGAGCGGTGGCGACGCGTATCGGGCGTCGAGCAGCGCCTTCGGACGCAGGAGGCTGCCGATGTGCTCGGCGCGAAAGGGCGGCACGCCTGGCAGCTCAGACCCCGATGATGTCCCGCGCGCGGTTGTCCACCACGACCGGCGTCTCGTAGTAGGTGAACGTCGGCTCGCTTCCGTACATCTCCTTGATGCGCTGCTTGAACGCCGCGCCGTGCCACCTCTGCGCCTCGGCGACCGACGGCCACAGGTAGGCACCGCCGCCGTAGCCGCCCTCGGCGTCGTACAGATAGTTCTTGCGGATCAGCTCCGGGTTGGCGCCCCAGGTCGGCGCGGACTCGCGGGCGCGCTTGAAGTACTCCTCCCGGCTCATGCCGGCGGGCAGCTTGAAGAGAACGATCTCGGTGATCATGGGGCCCTCCTTTCGGGGTCGCCTAATCTAGCACCATCAGCCCCCGGCCCATCAACCCAGCGCGAGCCCGACGATCCCGAGGACGATCGCCGCGGCGGCGATCAGTCGCCGGGCGGGGTCGCTCTCCTTGAGGAAATGCGCGCCCAGAAGCGCGGCGAAGAGGATGCTCACCTCGCGCGCGGGCGCGACGTAGCTCACCGGCGTGAAGACCATCGCCGTCAGCACCAGGATGTAAGCGAGCGGGGAGAGCAGAGCGACCAGGATGATCGGCCGGCGGTCGACGCGCCAGGACTCGGCGAACGCGCGCGGGTTCCCGCGCCCGGCGAGCGGCCAGAGCATGAAGAGCCGGAACGCCACGCACGCCCAGTCGAAGACGATCGGCGGGATCAGGTAGTAGCTGACCGCGAGCTTGTCCACCACGGTGTAGAGCGCGATCGTGCAGCCGGTGAGGAGCGCGAAGCCCGCCCCCTTGGGCCGGTCGCGCGAGAAGAGGCGCAGCGGGTTGCCGGTGAGGAGATACGCGCCGAGAATGACGAGCGCGGCATTGGTCAGCGCGAGCAGACCGGGCCGTTCGCGGAGGAGGAGCATCGCAGCGGCGATGGTGAGCACCGGCCCGGTCGCCCGCGCGAGCGGGTAGACGACGGACAGGTCGCCGTGCCGGTAGCCGCGGTCGAGCAGAACGAAGTAGGCGGTATGGATGGCCGCGCTCGCGAGAACGGGCAGGAGATGGACCCACTTGAAGACGTAGCCCTGCCAGAGCCACTGCCCGGCCGCCACTGGGGCCCACACGATCGCGGCGACGAGCGCGACCAGGGCCATGAACGCCGGGCCGCCGTGCGCCGTCTTGAGGAAGTAGTTCC
>Ga0335082_10004419_pt1 | contig 15315 bp, 10 predicted proteins | sample Lox_Sample_41_FD_206718 | JGI IMG/M metagenome (GOLD analysis project Ga0335082, IMG submission 206718) | Soil microbial communities from Loxahatchee National Wildlife Refuge, Florida, United States - Lox_Sample_4.1 | ecosystem: Environmental > Terrestrial > Soil > Wetlands | place: USA...
CGGTGCGCACAAACGAGATGGCGACGAGGTCCACTTCGTGCTTCAGGCCAAAGTCGAGATCGTCCTCGTCCTTTGGGGTGAGCGACGGAATGCTGACGTTGGTGCCCGGCAAGTTGATGCCCTGGTGCTCGCCCAGGGTCCCGCCGTTGAGCACTTCGCAGATAACGTCGTTGCCCGAGACTTCCCCGACGACCAGTTCGATGCGTCCGTCGGAAAGCAGGATGTGCTCGCCGGGTTTCACGTCGTTCGCAAGGTCCTGATACGTGGTCGAGATCAGCCCGTCAGTTCCTGATACGTCCTGCGGCGTGATGGTCACCGTTTGCCCGGTTTGCAATGTGATCGCCGTGCGGTCCTTGAGGCGCCCGGTGCGAATCTTGGGACCTTGCAGGTCCTGCAGAATGCAGATGGTGCGTCCCAGCTCGCGGGCCACCTTGCGCAGGCGCCGAATGACTCGCGCGTGGTCTTGGTGCGAGCCGTGAGAGAAATTGAGCCGCGCGACATTCATGCCGCGCAGCATCAACTCTCGCACCATCTCCTCGGTGTCGCTGGCCGGTCCTATCGTACAGACGATCTTTGCCCGGCGGCGGGCAGTCGGGCTATCTGTGTGTTCGCTGTCCATGTCGTAGATTGTCAGAGCGTCGAAACCCGCTTCGGCTCCTGAGTAAGTTCGGAATGCGCTCCGAAGAGGAAACGCGGATAGCGCAGGGCGTTGAACTCCGCGCCGATGAGCACTACTACGGACACGATGTAAAGCCAGATGAGCAGCGCGATGGCGGTGGCGACCGAGCCGTAGATGACGTCGTAATTGGCAAAGTGGCGCAAATAGAAACCGAAGACCATCGTGGAAGCGAACCAGAGGACCGTAGCCAACGACGCTCCGGGCAGCACGCGATGCCACGGCTGAGTGCGCGGCACCCCGTGATGATAGATGAGTCCAATGACCGCGATACTGGTGAGCGCCGCGATGATCCAGCGCAACGCCGTCCACAGGCCAAGCACGTACGGACCGAGCTCGTGACCAACGTGATACACAATCCACGCCTCAATCTGGTTTCCGAAGACCAGCAGGATGGAAGCGAAGACCATCGGAACTCCGGCCAAAAGAACCAGCAGAAAAGCGATCATCCTTTCCTTCACCAGCCCCCAGATTTTGGGCATCTGGTAGGCGTTACGGAATCCTTCCATCCAGGAGATCATGACGCCCGACCCGGTCCACAGCGTGATGGCTGCGACAGTGATAATGAATCTCAGACTCGCGGGCGACGTTCCGCTGAAATACTGGAGCACCAACTCGCTGGTCCCTTCCGGCAGAACTCGCGTGATGGCCTGGCTGATCTGGCGAGTGAGATATCCGGAAGTCTGCGACTCAGAGAGAACGGAAGCCACAAGAAGCACCGCGGGAAAGACTGTGAAGATGGCAGAGAAGGCAGCGCCCTTGGCCACGGCAAAGGCGTCGTGCACAAAGGCGCCCCACAGCGCCATGCGAAGATGTTCAAAAAACCGACGCATACCGGGAGAAAGTTCGATGCAAGGGCAGTTTACACAGACTGGTAAAAAGGGGCGACTGGAATTGTCGCCCCTTGATCCGACGGTCCGCCGCCGGTCGCACCGGGCTGCATCAGCTGCAGCGCTGTTATTCTGCGAGCAACTCCTCGCTTTCGTTCTCGCCTTCGTGACGGAGCAACTCCAGTGCCCGCTCGGCTTCCTCGTAGGCGGCCGTGACTTCCTCCTGCACCTTGGCCGCAGCCTCCTCCATCTCCTGCGAAAGCCGCACGTTGCGGTAGTACTCCATGCCGGTTCCCGCGGGAATGAGACGGCCTACGATAACGTTCTCCTTCAGGCCGCGAAGGTGGTCCACAGCACCCTGAATCGAGGCTTCGGTAAGCACTCGGGTGGTCTCCTGGAACGACGCCGCGGAGATGAACGAGTCCGTCGAGAGCGACGCCTTGGTGATACCCAGAAGCAGCGGACGGCCGGTCGCCGGCTTGCCGCCGTTGGCAATGGCCTTCTCGTTTTCCTCGCGGAAACGGAACTTGTCCACCTGCTGTTCCAGCAGAAACGGCGTGTCGCCCACGTCTTCCACTTTCACCCAGCGCATCATCTGGCGAACAATCACCTCGATGTGCTTGTCGCTGATGTTCACGCCCTGGAGCCGGTAAACTTCCTGGATTTCGTTCACCAGGTAAGCCTGCAACTCCTTCTCGCCCAGCACGGCCAAAATGTCGTGCGGGTTGAGCGGGCCGTCCATCAGCGGCTCGCCGGCGCGAATGCGTTCGCCTTCCTGGACATTGATGTGAACCCCTCGTGGCACCTGATATTCCTTCTCGGTGCCGTTGTCGGCCACGACGAAGATCTTGCGCTGTCCTTTGCTGACGTCGCCGAACTTCACCACGCCATCGATCTCGCTGATGACGGCGGTTTCGCGAGGCTTGCGGGCTTCGAACAGCTCGACCACGCGCGGCAGACCACCGGTGATGTCCTTGGTCTTGGTGGTTTCGCGCGGAATCTTCGCCAGCACGTCACCGGGAGTCACGGTCTCCGCGTCCTGCACCATCAGGTGAGCACGCGAAGGCATCAGGTAGCGCTTGCTGCCCTTGCCGCCCTTAATGACGATGGTCGGCTGACGCTTCTCGTCCGGTGAATCAATGACCACATGCCGTGAGAGTCCCGTGACCTCGTCCACTTCTTCGTGCAGTGTCAGACCTTCCTGCAGGTCCTTGAACTGCACCGTACCGCCGATCTCCGTCAGGATGGCGAAGGTGTACGGATCCCATTCCACCAGCACGTCACCCAGGGCGACATGCTGCCCATCTTCGACCTTCACCTTGGCGCCATAGACGACGGCGTAGCGTTCCTTCTCACGGCCTTTGTCGTCCACGACGGCGATTGAACCATTGCGGTTCATCACGACCAGGTGGCCTTCCTTGGCTCGCACGGTCACCAGGTTGATGAAGCGCACGGTGCCGTTGTTCTTGGCATCCAGGCGCGACTGCTCGCTGACTCGCGAAGCCGTGCCGCCGATGTGGAACGTCCGCATGGTGAGCTGCGTGCCGGGCTCGCCGATGGACTGCGCGGCGATGACGCCGGTGGCCTCTCCCAGCTCCACCAGCCGGCCTGAAGCCAGGTTGCGGCCGTAGCACATCACGCAAACACCGCGCTTTGACTCGCAGGTCAGCACCGAACGAATCTTGACACGCTCGATGCCGGCCGCCTGGACGGCGCCCGCCAGCTCTTCGGTGATCTCCTGGTTGATGTCAACGATGATGTTGCCCTCGTAGTCCTTGATCTTTTCCAGGGAGACACGGCCAACGATACGGTCGCGCAGCGGCTCGATGATCTCGCCCGACTCCACGATCGAGGTCACGTAGATACCGTCGACCGTGCCGCAATCGTATTCGCTGATGATGACGTCCTGCGCCACGTCCACCAGGCGGCGGGTCAGGTAGCCCGAATCCGCCGTCTTCAGCGCGGTGTCGGCCAGGCCCTTACGCGCGCCGTGGGTGGAGACGAAGTACTCCAGCACGGTCAGGCCCTCGCGGAAGTTGGCGGTGATCGGCGTCTCGATGATCTCGCCCGACGGTTTGGCCATCAGTCCGCGCATGCCCGAGAGCTGGCGAATCTGCTGTTTGGAACCGCGGGCGCCGGAGTCGGCCATGATGTAGATCGGGTTGATCTCGCCGGCCTTGTCCTGCTGCTGCATGGCCCCGAACATCTCGTCGGCCACCTCTTCCGTGATCTTCGACCAGATTTCGACCACCTTGTTGTAGCGCTCACCATTGGTGATGGCGCCGTCCAGATATTGCTGCTGCACGGCGATCACCTGCTTCTCAGCATCACGCACTAGTGTCTGCTTGCCCGGCGGGATGACCATGTCGTCGATTCCAATCGACAGGCCTGCCTTGGTCGCGTAATGGAATCCGAGCTGTTTGATGCCGTCCAGCATGCGCACCGTGGTTTCCAGCCCGAAGCGGAGGTAGCAGTAGTTCACCAACTGGCCAATGCCCTTCTTCTTAAGCAGGCCGTTGATGTATGGCATCTCGGCGGCGCCGCGCTTCAAATGGTCGTTCATGATGGCACGGCCCACCGTAGTGGAAATGTATTGACGCTCAAAGCTTGTGGGCTCGGTGTGAATCACGTCCTGGTCGTCGTACGCCGTGGTGAGATCAATGACCTCGCCGCTGTAGCGCAGCCGAATCGGCGTGAGGGTCTCCACTTCGCCCATTTCCTTGGCCAGCAGGACTTCATCAATGTTGGCAAAGGCGCGTCCCTCACCCTTGGCGCCGGGCTTGGCCTTGGTCAGGTAGTAAATGCCCAGCACCATGTCCTGCGTCGGCACCGTAATCGGCTGCCCGGACGCCGGCGACAAGATATTGTGCGAGGCCAGCATTAGAACACTGGCTTCCACCTGCGCCTCCGGAGACAGCGGAATGTGCACCGCCATCTGGTCACCGTCGAAGTCAGCATTAAACGCAGTGCAGACCAGGGGGTGAATCTTGATGGCTTTGCCTTCCACCAGCACCGGCTCGAACGCCTGAATCCCCAAGCGGTGAAGCGTGGGCGCGCGGTTCAACAGTACCGGGTGGTCCTTGATGACTTCTTCGAGGATGTCCCAAACCACCGGCTCCTGCGCTTCCACCATTTCCTTTGCCTGCTTGATGGTGGTGCAGTGCCCGGTCTGCTCCAGGCGGTGGTAGATGAACGGCTTGAACAGCTCCAGTGCCATCTTCTTGGGAAGTCCGCACTGATGCAGCTTGAGGTCCGGACCGACGACAATCACGGAGCGGCCGGAGTAGTCCACACGCTTACCCAGAAGGTTCTGGCGGAAGCGGCCCTGCTTGCCCTTCAGCGTGTCCGACAGCGACTTCAGCGGGCGGTTGTTGGCGCCGCGCAGCACCCGGCCGCGCCGTCCGTTGTCAAACAACGCGTCCACAGCTTCCTGCAACATGCGCTTCTCATTGCGCACGATAACTTCCGGTGCGTGCAGGTCCATCAGCTTCTTCAGCCGGTTGTTGCGATTAATAACGCGGCGATACAGGTCGTTCAGGTCCGACGTCGCAAAGCGGCCGCCGTCGAGCGGCACCAGGGGACGCAGCTCCGGCGGGATGACCGGAATTACGTCGAGAATCATCCAGTTCGGCTTGTTGCCGCTCTTGCGGAAGGCCTCAACCACTTTCAGGCGCTTGGCATACTTCAGACGCTTCTGTACCGAAGTCTCGCTGCGCATTTTTTCGCGCAACTCGGTGGCGAGCGCCTCCACGTCAACCCGCTTCAGCAGCTCTTTGATGGCTTCAGCGCCCATCATGGCCTTGAACCCACCGGCACGGTGCGCCTGGTCGAGTTCGCGGAACTTGGCTTCGTCCTTGATGACTTCCCGCTCTTTTACCGGAGCGTCGCCGGCTTCGACGACCACGTAGGCCTCGAAATAAAGCACCGACTCCAGCTCACGCAGGGAGATGTCGAGGATGTGTCCGATACGGCTGGGCAGGCCCTTGAAGAACCACACATGCGAGCACGGCGAAGCCAGCTCAATGTGGCCCAAACGTTCGCGGCGCACTTTGGAGAGGGTGACTTCCACGCCGCACTTGTCGCAGATCACGCCGCGATGTTTCATGCGCTTGTACTTGCCGCAGAGACACTCCCAGTCGGTCACCGGCCCGAAGATGCGGGCGCAAAACAAACCGTCACGCTCCGGCTTGAAGGTGCGGTAGTTGATGGTCTCCGGCTTGGTGACTTCGCCGTGCGACCAGCTGCGAATCTTCTCGGGGGAAGCCAGGCTGATACGAATGGCGTCAAAATCGGAGATGGGGTTTCCGAGGTCAAATGGACTCGATCGGTACAAAATGTCCTCCTTCCCTGATGGCCCTTGGCGGCAGGCTCCAGGGACTTGCGGGCCAAACGCGGCCGCTGGCGGCTCCCGGTGATTCTTTCTTCTTCGGCTGCTGCCCCTGCGGGAGCGGCGGGAGCAGCAGCGCAATTTCCGTGGCGACGGTGGTGCTACTAGTCGGCCGCGAGCGGAGCTGCCGCCGGCATCCTGCGCTCGGCGGTCTTCATCAGCTCCACGTCAAGGCACAACGACTGCAATTCGCGAATCAGCACGTTGAACGATTCCGGCACGCCCGGTTCGATCGCCGCTTCGCCTTTGACGATGGCCTCATAGATCTTGGTGCGGCCGTAAACGTCATCGGACTTCGCGGTGAGCAATTCCTGCAGGATGTAGGCTGCGCCGTAGGCCTCCAGGGCCCAGACTTCCATTTCTCCGAAGCGCTGACCGCCGAACTGCGCCTTGCCCCCCAGCGGCTGCTGGGTAATCAGCGAGTACGGACCGATCGAGCGCGCGTGGATCTTGTCATCCACCAGGTGCGACAGCTTAAGCATGTAAATGTAGCCGACGGTGACCGGCTGCTCGAACTTCTCCCCCGTCATGCCGTCGTACAGGTAAGCCTTGCCTGACTCGGGCAGTTCCCCCTGCTCCAGCAATGACTTGATTTCCGCCTCCTTCGAGCCGTCGAATACCGGAGAGCTGAAATACACGGCATCCTTCATGCCAGAAGCAACGCGCTCCAGGGTTTCGTCGTCGAGACTGGCGAGTTCGTCCACGAACGGAGTGTTCTTGAACATCGCCTTGAGCTCGCGACGCACATGCTCAGCCTTCGAGTTCTCCTTCAGCAACTGGTCAATCTTCTGACCGAGTGCATAGCCGGCCCACCCGAGGTGGGTCTCCAGGATCTGTCCCACGTTCATGCGGCTGGGCACACCCAGGGGATTCAGGACGATCTCCACCGGCGTACCGTCCTCAAGGTAAGGCATGTCCTCTTCCGGCAGAATGCGCGCGATGACGCCCTTGTTGCCGTGGCGCCCGGCCATCTTGTCGCCCACGCTCAGCTTGCGCTTCATGGCGATGTACACCTTCACCAGCTTGATGACGCCGGGAGGAAGCTCATCGCCCTTCTGCAGCTTCTCGACTTTTTCGCGGACGATCTTGCGCAGAACATCGATCTGGCGCGAGGTCATCTCCTCGATTTCGTCGATCTGCTCGTTGATGCGCGGGTCTTTGTCGGGGAACTTGATGCGCTTCAGGTTGCGCGTCGAGATCCGCTCGATGGTGTCGCGATCGAGAAGCACACCTTTCGTCAGCAGGCGTTTGTTGGTGCGCTCGTCATGCAGGTCGGCGAGAACTTCCTTGCCGCCGAGCAGCGATTCCAGACGCTTCAATCGCTCGTCGGTGAGGATTCGAATCTCGTCCGCCAGGTTCTTCTCCAGCTTGGCAACCTGATCGGCTTCGATCGCCTTGGCGCGCTCGTCCTTCTCCTGGCCTTTGCGGGAGAAGATTTTCACGTCCACCACCGTGCCCTCGATGCCCGGAGGACAAGTCAGTGAAGCATCGCGAACGTCGCCGGCTTTCTCACCGAAGATGGCGCGCAGGAGCTTTTCTTCCGGGGTGAGTTGGGTTTCGCCCTTGGGCGTCACTTTGCCCACCAGGATGTCGCCGGCCTTTACGGTCGCGCCGATGCGGATAATGCCGCTCTCGTCGAGATCGCGCAGCGCCGACTCACTCACGTTTGGAATGTCGCGGGTAACTTCTTCCGGCCCCAGCTTGGTGTCGCGCGACTCGATTTCGAACTCCTCGATGTGGACCGACGTGTAATAGTCCTCCTTCACCATCCTTTCGGAAACCAGGATCGCGTCCTCGAAGTTGTAGCCGCGCCAGGGCATGAACGCAACCAGTACGTTGCGCCCTAGTGCCAGCTCTCCCATGTCGGTGCACGGGCCATCGGCGATGACCTGGCCCTTCGTCACGCGCTGGTCCTTCTTGACGATGGGACGCTGGTTGATACAGGTGTTCTGGTTGGAGCGCTTGAACTTGGTGAGCTGATAAATGTCGCTGCCCACCTCGCGCGAAAGCTGCCCGGGATGGTGTTCACCCTCGACACGGACAATGATGCGCTCGGAATCAACCGAGTCGACTATGCCACTGCGGCGCGCTAGGACGACCGCCCCGGAATCGCGCGCCGTGACGCCTTCCATGCCGGTGCCGACGATCGGCGCCTGTGCGCGAAGCAGCGGAACTGACTGACGCTGCATGTTCGCACCCATCAGCGCACGATTCGCGTCATCATGCTCCAGGAACGGCACCAGTGAAGCGGCGACCGACACGAGCTGCTTCGGGCTCACGTCGATGTAGTCCACCTCGTCGCGATTAACCAGCACGAAGTTGCCGGCCTTGCGGGCGTTAACCAGTTCCGCAACGATGCGGCCTTTGTCGTCGATTTCGGCGTTGGCCTGAGCGATGACGTGGCGGTCTTCCTCCCACGCGGAAAGGTAGAAGGAATACGGTTCGATGTCGATCGGCTTCTTGCGGCGCTCCTTCAAGTCGGCATTGGCCTTGAGGACTTCGGCTTTTTCCAGATGATCGCCGACACGATATTCGCTATCGCCGGCATTGACTACGCTGACGAAGTCGAGCACCCGGCCGCTCTTCACCTTGCGATAGGGCGACTCGATGAATCCGTAGTCGTTGATGCGCGCATAACAGCTCAGAGAAGAGATCAGGCCGATGTTCGGGCCCTCCGGTGTCTCGATCGGGCAGATGCGTCCGTAGTGCGTCGGGTGAACGTCGCGGACCTCGAATCCGGCCCGCTCACGCGACAGTCCGCCCGGCCCGAGTGCCGACAAACGCCGCTTGTGCGTGATCTCCGACAGCGGGTTCGTCTGGTCCATGAACTGCGACAACTGCGACGAGCCGAAGAACTCGCGAATGGCGGCCATGACCGGCTTGGCGTTCACCAGGTCGTGCGGCATGGCCGTGGACATCTCCTGGTACACGCTCATCTTTTCCTTGATGGCGCGTTCCATGCGAACCAGGCCGATCCGGAACTGGTTCTCCAGCAACTCGCCAACCGCGCGGACCCGGCGATTACCCAGATGATCGATGTCATCCACCGTGCCGATGTTCTTGCGAAGCTTGAGCAGGTACCGGATGGTGGCGTAAAAGTCGTCCGGTTCCAATGTGCGGTTCTCAAGGTTGGTTGCGTCCTCACTCTCGAACAGCTTGATGTTGAACTTCAAGCGGCCCACCCGCGAGAAGTCGTACTTGCGCGGGTCAAAGAACATGCCGTGAAACAGGGACGTCGCAGTATCCAGGGTCGGCGGATCTCCGGGTCGCAGCTTGCGGTAAATCTCGATCAAAGCTTCCTGCGGCGTCTTCACCGAATCGCGACGGAGCGTAGCGCTTATGACGGTGCCCACGTCATCACGCTCCGGGAAGAAGACGTGAAGTTCGGCAACCCCCGCGTCCATGATTTTCGACAGCTTTTCCGCCGTCAATTCGGAGTTGGCTTCCAGCAGGACTTCGCCGGTGTTGGTGTCAACCACGTCAGCGGCGACATACGCACCTTCCAGATCGGAGAGGTCAACCTCGATCTCGGAGATCTTGTGCTTGTGAATGTCCTTCAGAACGGCCGCCGTAACTTTACGGCCGGAATGGACGATCTCTTCGCCGCTCTTGCTCGCAATCCGGTGCGCCAGCTTCATACCGACCAGGTTCGTCGGGCGTTCAACTCCCGGCTCCAGCGTCCAGTAAAGCTTCTTGTCGTGCAGAGCAAGGCGGTCCACCGTATAGAACGTCCGCAGAATTTCTTCATCCGAGCGCAGGCCCAACGCGCGCAGGAAGATGCTTCCCAGGAACTTACGCTTCCTGTCGATGCGCACGTAGAGCACGTTCTTCTGGTCGTATTCGAACTCGACCCAGGAGCCGCGGTAGGGAATGATTTTGCCCAGGAAGTAGGTGCGGTTGTTGGCCGTCTCGAAGAACACCCCCGGCGAACGGTGCAACTGGCTGACGATGACGCGCTCGGTGCCGTTGATGATGAAGGTGCCGTTGGCCGTCATCAGCGGGATATCGCCGAAGAAAACTTCCTGCTCCTTCATGTCGCGGATGGAGCGGTTCCCGGTGTCCGGGTCTTTGTCGTAGATGGTCAGCCGCATGGTGACCTTCAGCGGTGCGGAATACGTCATGCCGCGCTCTTCGCATTCAGCCACGTCATACTTCAGCTGCAATCCCACCGGGTCGCCGCACTTATTACAGAAGTCAGGCGTGTTGGCGTTGTACGTGCCGCACTTGGCGCACAGCACGTCACCCAGGTGGAACGGGTCGGTCTTCACCGTAGCGCCGCAATTGCGGCAGGTGGTACGCAGATGGTTCAGTCCTTTGAGGTGGCCGCACTTGCATTCCCAGTTGCCGATGGCGTACTCGACGAAGTCCAATTGGGAGACGTTGCGGAAGTCGCTGATGGGAAACACGGATTGAAAAACCGCCTGCAGGCCGGCGTCGTCGCGCTCGCTTGGCAGAGCGTCCATCTGCAGGAAGCGATCGTATGACCGCTTCTGTACTTCGATCAGATTCGGGATCTGAATGGTCGCCGGAATTTTGGAGAAATCGAATCGATTCCGATTGGCAGTTTTCTGTTGCGCCATGTATAGAAACTCCTTAGTAAGTGCCGGACCGCTGACTCGCAGAAGTCGCGCCGGCTGACATCGAAGCACGACGTGGATGGCTGGCGTCGCATAATGAGCAGGCAAGGGCCGGAAAGATTGGCGTGCCTGGTTCGCAGACAAAGGAACGCGCGCCTGCAGGGACAGAAATCCCCGCAGGCGCCATTCGAGGCGTCGTGCAATCCCATAACCATTTGGTCTGGGAATCGGGCACATAACGTGCTCTGATGTTGCTAACTTCCCGCGCCAGTATCTTCAGGCCTTGTCCTCAGCAAGCTGGAGCCGCAGCGTCCGAGCTGACGTGATTCCGGCTCAACTTGCCGCCTGCCACTCTTTGTTTGATGGTACGAATCCGCCTTCGGATTCGTCCTCACCGATGCCCGAGAATTCTCGCGGCCCCTGCTGACGGGGGCCGCTTCACTTCCTCGGCTTCATCGCGCCTCCCTACGGCCGCTCCGACGTAAGGAGGAACGTAGCTGCCGCCCGGATGGTCCAGACGACAGCAGCCATGACTCCGGTCAGCGTGCCCGGAGTGAATGCCCCGTTTCCATTCGCGGAACGGGGCGGGACTCTACTTCACCTCGACCGTGGCACCCGCCTCAGTGAACTTCTTCTTGATGTTTTCGGCTTCTTCCTTCGAGACCCCTTCCTTCACGGTCTTCGGTGCGCCATCGACCAGGTCCTTGGCTTCCTTCAGACCCAGGCTGGTGACCTCGCGGACAGCCTTGATCACATTGATCTTGTTTGCTCCCACAGCGGTTAACACGACGGTAAACTCCGTCTTCTCTTCCGCTGGTGCCGCCGCCGCACCGGCTCCTGCTCCCGCTGCGCCCGCCATTACCACCGGAGCCGCAGCCGCGGCGGAGACGCCGAGCCGCTCTTCCAACTTTTTCACCAGGGCCGCCGCGTCCAAAAGCGACAACCCTACGATTTGCTCTTCCAACTGCTGAAGATCAGCCATGTATTTCTCCACCTGTTCGTTAATCGTTGTGTGATTTCGTCATCGGTCTCTGAGGTTTCCAATGCGCCGCCGCATGCCAGACCCACGCAGGCTGCACCCCTCACCACGGATAACGCAATCTCTTCGGAAGCGTGTTAGGCTCCCAAACCTGTTTTCCCTCCACGCGCGGAGGGCCGGGCGATGCGCCACGCTATGCGCCGGCAGCTTCGCCCGAAGCAAACTTCTTCTGCTCTACACCCTGATTCAGCACCACGGCCACATTGCGCCCCACCGCGTTCAGCGCAGTCACCAGCCGCTGCGCGGGAGCGTTCATCAGGAAAAGCAGTTTGGAGTAAATCTCCTCCTTCGACGGCATGTTCGCCAGGGCGTCAATATCCCTGATGGCAATGACGCGGCCTTCTACCACGCCGGCTTTGAAGGTGTACTCCGGGTTGTCTTTCGCATACTTGCTGAGCGCCTTGGCGAGGGCCACCGGGTCGCCACTGGTATAGGCAATCGAGGTCACGCCCGTGAGGTCTTTCATCGCCTGCTCGACCTGAGTGCCCTTTGCCGCCCGCTCAGCGAGCGTGTTCTTCACCACGCGATAACGTCCGCCAACGCTGCGCACCGCTTTGCGAAGCTCGAAATCCTTCTCTACGGTGAGCTTGCTGAAGGTGCCCACGATGGCGTTGCTTGCGCCCTGGAACTCTTCGCTGAGCTTCTCAACCTGCTCGATTTTCTTTGCTTTCGTGACAGCCATTTCGAATCCTTGTTCCCTTGCTGCGCCCGTGAGCGTCAGCTGATCTCAGGCCAACCAGCACACTAGCCTCGCGCCGCAGCTTCGACCGCCGTGGTGTCAATCCTGACGCCCGGACCCATGGTCGAACTGAGGAAGCACCCCTTGATGTACTTGCCCTTGGCAACCGTGGGCTTGGCTTTGATCACGCTGGTAATAACCGTAGCGGCGTTCTCTACCAGCTTTTCAGCGGGAAACGAGATTTTGCCGACCGGTACATGAACCAGCGCAGTCTTGTCGGTACGAAACTCCACCTTGCCGGCCTTGGTTTCCTTCACCGCAGCGGCAACATCGAAGGTCACGGTCCCGGTCTTTGGATTGGGCATCAACCCGCGGGGGCCGAGCACCTTTCCTAAGCGGCCCACCGACTTCATCATGTCGGGAGTGGCGATGACGGCATCGAAGTCAGTCCAGTTTTCCTTCTGGATCTTCTCCACCATGTCCTCGCCGCCTACAATGTCGGCGCCCGCCGACTCGGCCTCGCGTACCTTCTCACCGCTGGCGATGACCAGCACCTTCTTGGACTTGCCCAATCCGTGCGGCAGAACCACGGTTCCGCGCACCATCTGATCCGCATGCTTGGGATCGACGCCCAGGCGCATGGTCAAATCCACCGTCTCATCGAACTTGGCAAACTTCACTTTCTGCAGGAGCGGCACAGCGTCCTGCAGCGTGTACGCATGGGCTTCCACCGCCGCACGCGCTTTCTCGACATTCTTTCCCGATTTCCTCATTACCTTCCTCATCTCCCACCGCCAATCCCTGCTGCCGAAAGGCCGTGGTATTTGCGACTGCGGCCTAGTAGCCGCCCGAACTTTTGTTACGCCGTTACCTCAATGCCCATCGACCGCGCCGTCCCCTTCACGCTCTTTATGGCCGTCTCCAATGAGGCTGCGTTCAGGTCGGGCATCTTCTGCTTGGCGATGTCCAGCACCTGCTTCTCGGTGACCTTGCCGACCTTGTCTTTGTTCGGCGTTCCTGAACCCTTCGCCACACCCGCGGCGCGCTTCAGCAGAACTGAAGCTGGCGGAGTCTTGGTAATGAACGTGAAGGAGCGATCGCTGTAAACCGTTACCACGACCGGAATGATCAGGCCATCGAGCTCCTTGGCGCTGGTCTTGGCGTTGAACTGCTTGCAAAACTCCATGATATTAATCTGCGCCTGGCCGAGCGCCGGACCCACCGGAGGAGCGGGAGTGGCCTTACCCGCAGCAATCTGCAACTTCACCGAACCTGTAGCTTTCTTCGCCATCGCTAATCCCTATCTGCCTGGCCGTTGCGCGTGAAGGCGTACGGCCGCCGTGTCTTGTTACGTAACGACTTTTTCAACCTGCCCAAACCCAAGTTCTACCGGAGTCGAGCGCCCGAAGATGGTAACCATCACCTTCAGCGTCTCGCGATCCTCGTTGACTTCGTCCACCACGCCGGTAAAGCTGGCGAAGGGCCCTTCGCTGATGCGGACCGACTCGTTCTTCTCGAACTTGACCTTGAGCTTCGGCTTTTCCTTGCTGTCCTGAACGCGGTAAACGATCTGCTGGACCTCATCTTCGGACAGCGGGGTCGGCTGTTGGCCGGTGCCGACAAATCCGGTCACGCGAGGCGTTCCCTTCACCACGTGCCAGACGTTGTCGTCCATGTCCATCTCAACCAGCACATAGCCGGGATAGAACATCCGCTCGCTGGTGTATTTCTTGCCGCCGCGCACCTCCGTCACTGATTCGGTCGGGATCAGCACCCGCCCAATTCTGTGCTCCAGCTCCGGATAGGCCCGTACACGCGATTCCAGTGACTCCTTTACCTTGCGCTCGAACCCCGAATAGGTGTGGATGATGTACCACTTCATGTTCGGGTTCAAGGGCAGGGCGGTCCCGGCAGCCGTGGACGCGGCATCCTCCGCGCCGTCTGGCGTCTCAGACGCTTCGTCCGGAGTGGACTGGGCTTCGACCGCGTCAGCCCCGGGCTGCGTTTCCGCGACCGCGTTGACGGGATCGGCTGTGGTGGCCTTGTTCTCCGAGTTGGTTTCTTCTTCTGCCATGTTCAAAAGCATTAGCGACGTGTCAGCGTCTTGATCAGGTGGTCAAGCGATCTTCCGAGCAGACTGTCGATGACCCAGAAATAAATAGCGAACAGGAAAACCGTGATGATGACCACCGTCGTCGTGCCTTGTACCTCCTTGCGCGACGGAGTAGTGACCTTCCGCATTTCGGTGCGCACGTCGTTGTAGAAGCTCTTGGCGCGCTGTGGCCAGGCTTTGACCTTGGTCACAAAACTATTGTCATCCCAGCTTTCGGCAATCGCTGACTTCGCCATGTCCAACCTATTTTCTGGCGCCCGAAGGCGCACAACCATCATTCCAAATACTGGCAGGGGCGGAGGGATTCGAACCCCCAAGTCCGGTTTTGGAGACCGGCAGTTTAACCGTTGAGCTTACGCCCCTAAACCCCTGCAACTAGCAATTCGCAGCTAGCAACCACGTTGCTACTTCACCTCTTTATGCAACGTGTGCTTGCGGCACTTGCGGCAAAACTTCTTGAATTCCAGCCGGGCCGTTGTCGTTTTCTTGTTCTTCATCGTGGAGTAGTTGCGGTCTTTGCAATCTCCACACTGTAACGTCACAATTTCGCGGGGCATACCCTCAACTCCACTCTGGCAGGGTGCGACCCACGCACCCCGCAACTGTGTTAGGCAATAATCTCGGTAATGGTCCCGGCGCCAACGGTGCGGCCGCCTTCGCGGATGGCAAAGCGCAGGCCCTTCTCCATCGCCACCGGTGTGATCAGCTCGATCTCCAGGCTTACGTTGTCTCCAGGCATCACCATCTCCGTGCCTGCCGGCAGCGTCGCCACTCCCGTCACGTCCGTGGTGCGGAAGTAGAACTGCGGCCGGTAGCCCTTGAAGAACGGCGTGTGCCGCCCGCCTTCTTCCTTCGACAGCACGTACACCTCACCCTTGAACTTGGTGTGCGGCGTGATCGAGCCCGGCTTCGCCAAAACCATGCCGCGCTCCACGTCTTCCTTCGGAATGCCGCGCAGCAACAGGCCGGCGTTGTCCCCCGCCATGCCTTCGTCCAACTGCTTCTTGAACATCT
>Ga0335082_10004421_pt1 | contig 15313 bp, 12 predicted proteins | sample Lox_Sample_41_FD_206718 | JGI IMG/M metagenome (GOLD analysis project Ga0335082, IMG submission 206718) | Soil microbial communities from Loxahatchee National Wildlife Refuge, Florida, United States - Lox_Sample_4.1 | ecosystem: Environmental > Terrestrial > Soil > Wetlands | place: USA...
GAGGACCATCTGGAAGATCGGGATGGTGAGCGCGACCATCATCGTGCCGCGGTCGCGCGTGATGTGGAGGAACTCCTTGCGGAAGATCGCGACGAACGACGACCAGAAGCGGTTGCCGGTCACGACGACATCCTCGTCGACGGCGGCGGGTTCTGCGCGTTTTCTTCCGTGAGCTCGACGAAGACGTCCTCGAGCGACGGCGCGATGTCGCGGACGAGCGCGTCGGAGAAGCCGCGCTCGCGGAGCTCGCCGAGGATCACGTCGTCGCGGAGCGAGTCGGCGACGACCGCGTGCACCGACTGCCCGAAGATCGTCGCGCTCTCGCAGCCTTCGTGCTGCTGGAGGTAGCGGAGCGCCTGCGCGGTCTTCACGGTGGTCACCTCGATGCGGCGCGCGCCCTCGCGGTTGACGACCGCGTGCGCCTTGAGCTCGTCGGGCGTGCCCGACACGATCATGCGCGACATGTAGAGGTACCCGACGCTGCTGCACCGCTCGGCTTCGTCCATGTAGTGCGTCGTGACGAGGAGCGTGATGTGCTCGGCGGCGAGCGAGAAGAGAAGGTCCCACAATTCGCGGCGGGCGACCGGGTCGATGCCCGCGGTGGGCTCGTCGAGGAAGACGACGCGCGGCTCGTGCATCAGCGCGGCGCCGAGCGCGAGGCGCTGCTTCCATCCGCCCGACAGGAGCCCGGCGCGCCGCTTCAAGTACGGTCCGATGTGCGTGAGGTCGACGGCCGCGCGCTTGCGATCGCGGAGGCGCGCGCCCGAGAGGCCGTAGACGCGCGCGTAGAAGTCGAGGTTCTCGTCGACGGTGAGGTCGTCGTAGAGCGAGAATCTCTGGCTCATGTAGCCGATGCGCCGGCGGATCTCTTCGCCTTGCGTCGCGACGTCGAGACCGAGCACCGACGCGCTGCCGCTCGTCGGCGCGAGGAGGCCGCACAAGATTCGGATCAGCGTCGACTTGCCGGAGCCGTTCGGGCCGAGGAGGCCGTAGATGGTGCCGCGCGGGACGTGGAGATCGACGTGGCGCAGCGCGAAGAAGTCGCCGAACTTGCGCGACACGCCCTGCACCGAGATCGCGACGTCCTCCATCACTTCGGCACTCGGATGAACGCCGCCATGCCGGCGCGGAGATCCCCTTCGCCCTCGATGATGCCGACGCGCGTCGCGAAGACTTGATCGGCGCGCTCGTCGGCGGTCTGGAGGTTTCGCGGCGTGTACTCGCCGACGTCGTTGATGTGCTCGACCTTGCCCTTGAAGCGGCGGTTCGGGAACGTGTCGACCGCGATGGGCACCTCTTCGCCCACGTGGATCTTCCCGAGCTGCGTCTCGGGGACGTAGATGCGCACGTAGAGCTGGCCCTTCTCGACGAGGGTGACGGCGGTGGTCGCGGGCGCGAGGATGGTGCCGGGGCGGAGATCGAGCGCCTCGATGCGGCCCGCGACCGGCGCCTTGATCTCGAGCTCGCCGATGTTCGCGTCGATCTGATCGAGGCGGCCTTGCGCGGCGTCGAGCTCACCCTTCGCGGCGCGGATGTCCTCGACGCGCGCCCCCTCTTGCACGAGCTTCGCGCTCGCCTGCGCCTGCACCGCGCGCGCGGCGGCTTGCTCGATGTCCTCTTGGCGCGTGCCGTGCTGGAGCTCGTCGAGGGCGGCGCGGGCGGCGTCGCGCGCCGCGACCGCCGAGTTGAGCGCGGCGTCCGCGTTGTCGACCTCGGCTTGCGAGACGGCCTGCTTCGCGAGGAGATCGTGCGCGCGCTTGGCGTCGAGCTGCGCCTTGTCGACGCTCACCTGCGTCTGCGCGAGACGCGCGCGCGCGGCGACGATCTGCTCGGCCCGCGCGCCGGCGCGCGCCTCGTCGAGCGCGGCGTTCGCGGTCGCGGCGCTCGCGCGCGCCTGCGCGATCTCCTCCGGGCGCGAGCCGGCTTCGAGCTTCTGGAGGTTCGCCCGCGCTTGCTCGAGCTGCCCTTGCGCGCCGAGTCGCTGCGCGAGGAGATCGCCGGGCTCGAGCGTCAGCAGCACCTGACCGGGCTGCACGTCGTCGCCTTCCTTCACTTTGATTTCTTTGACGCGCCCGCCGACGCGCGAGCCGAGGTACGCGACGCGCGCTTCGACCGTGCCGCTCCACTCGTACGGCTGGTGCGCGAGGTACCAGCGGTAACCGCCGTACGCGAGGGCGACGAGCGCGAGCACGACGAGCGGGATCGGCACGCGCCGCTTCTTCGGCGCGGCTACTTCGGCGACATCGTCCGCGTTGGTGGTGTCCGCAGCCATCGCCGCCATTGTCCACGAGACGGCGGCAGGCGACCCCATTAAGTTCTGCTAAGTTGCCGCGGCGATGCGGATCGCACGTATCCAGCTCGATGACGAGGTGCAGTACGCGCGGCTCGACGGCGACCGCGCCGAAATTTTCTCCGCCGCGCCCTGGGCGGGCGGCGCGCCGACGGGCCGCGTCGTCGCGTTTCGCGAGATCGACCTCCGCGCTCCGGTCGAGCCGTACAAAATCCTCTGCGTCGGGCGCAACTACGCCGCGCACGCGAAGGAGCTCGGCAACGAGGTGCCGGCCGAGCCGCTCCTCTTTCTCAAGCCGAAGTCCGCGCTCGTCGGGCCCGGCGGCGCGGTCGTCCTGCCGCCCGAGAGCGCGCGCGTCGAGCACGAGGCCGAGCTCGGCGTCGTCATCGGCAAGACCGCGCGCCGCGTGTCGCGCGAGCAGGCGCTCGATCACGTGTTCGGGTACACGTGCGTGTGCGACGTGACCGCGCGCGATCTGCAGAAAAAAGACGGACAGTGGTCGCGCGCGAAGGGCTTCGACACCTTCTGTCCGTGCGGGCCGTGGATCGAGACGAACCTGGACCCCCGCGGGCTCCGCGTTCGCTGCGTCGTGAACGGGACGACGCGGCAGGACGGCTCGACGGCGCAGATGGTCTTCGACGTGGCCGCGCTCATCGCCTACGCGAGCCAAGCGATGACGCTCGAGCCCGGCGATCTGCTCGTCACCGGCACGCCCGAGGGCGTCGCGCCGCTCGCCGCGGGCGACACGCTGACGGTCGACATCGAGGGCATCGGCGCGCTGACCGTCTCGGTCCGCGGCGCATGAAGCTGGCGCTCGCGCTCGGCGTCCTCGCGGCGCTCGGGGCGGCGGCGAGCGTCGCGCTCGTCGTGACCGCGAAGGCGCCCGGCGCGCAGTGCGGGCCCGGGTTCTTCGCGCTCGGTCACCGTTGCTGCGCCGCGGTGAGCGGCGACGGGAAGACGTGCGGCCCCTCGCGCACGTGCGCGGCCCCGCTCGTTCGCGACGACGCGACCGGGACGTGCGTGGCGCCCGAACGCGTGGTCGAGGTGCCGGAGACGACCCTCACGATCGGCCCGTCGGACTGGGAAGCCGACGGGATCGTTCGGAGCCGAACGATCCATGTTTTTCCTTTTGCGATCGATGCGTTCGAGATCACCGAAGGCCGCGTCCACCCCGGCACGGGCGACCCGGCGCGCGCCGCCGGCGGGCTCACGCGCGACGAGGTCGTTGCATACTGCACGCATCGCGGCGGCCGCCTCCCGACCGAGGACGAGTGGATCGTCGCCGCGTCCGGCGCGCGCGGCACCCGCTACCCGTGGGGCGACACGGGCGCCGTGTGCCGCCGCGCCGCCTGGGGCCTCGCGGACGGACCGTGCGCGCACGGCGCCCGCGGCCCGGACACGGTCGGCGCGCACGCGGGCGGCGACAGCGCGCTCGGCGTGCACGATCTCGCGGGCAACGTGGCGGAATGGGTGCGCGCGGCGGACGGCCGCGGCGTCGTCCTCGGCGGCTCCTTCCGGACCGAGCTCGCGTCCGAGCTTCGCGTCTGGTCGCGCGCCTACGCCGACCCGGAGTCGCACGACCCGGCCGTCGGCGGCCGTTGCGCGTACGACAAACGGCTATGATGATCGGCCCATGACCGCAGCGGTCCTCAGCATCGGCACCGAGCTCTCGCGCGGCGAGCTCGTGAACACGAACGGCCCATGGCTCGCGGCGCAGCTCGTCGCGATCGGGTTCGAGGTCTTCGAGCACGCGATCGTCGACGACGACCGCCCGCGCATCATCGCGGCGCTCGAACGCCTGGCGCGCACGGCGAGCATCGTCGTGTGCACCGGCGGGCTCGGGCCGACCACCGACGACCTCACGACCGAAGCCGTCGCGACGGCGCTCTCGGTTCCGCTCGCGCGCGACGAAGCGTCGCTCGAGCACATCCGCCGGCGCTTCGAGAAGCTCGGTCGCACGATGAGCGAGTCGAACGCGAAGCAAGCCGACTTCCCCGAGGGCGCCGAGATCCTTCCGAACCCGATCGGGACCGCGCCGGGGTTCTCGGTGCGGTTCGGGCGCGCCACGGCGTTCTTCATGCCCGGCGTGCCGCGCGAGATGACGCGCATGTTCGAGGAGCAGGTCGTGCCGCGCATCCGCAAGCTCGCGCCGAACGACACGCATCAAATCCGGCTCAAGACGTTCGGTCTGCCCGAGAGCGTCGTCGGCGAGAAGCTCGCGGGCATCGAGGCCGCGAACGAAGGCGTCATCATCGGCTATCGCGCGCACTTCCCCGAGATCGAGGTGAAGGTGCTCGCGAAGGGCGCGTCGCAGGCGTCGGCGCGCGAGGCGTGCGAGAAGGCGACCGCCGAGGTGCGCGCGCGCCTCGGCGACGTGATCTACGGCGAAGGCGACGACACGTTCGCGTCGGTCCTCGGTCGCGTGCTGCGAAACCGCGGCCTCACGCTCGCGATCGCGGAGTCGTGCACCGGCGGCCTCGTCGGGAGCATGCTCACGCGCGAGCCGGGCGCGAGCGACTTCTTGCTCCTCGACGCGGTGACGTACGCGAACAGCGCGAAGGCGCGCGTGCTCGGCGTCGATGAAGACGTCTTGCGCGCGCACGGCGCGGTGAGCGCGGAGGTCGCGGCGGCGATGGCCGAAGGCGCGCGGCGCGCGTCGGGGTCGGACGTCGCGCTCTCGCTCACGGGCATCGCGGGGCCGACGGGCGGGAGCGAGGCGAAGCCGGTCGGCACGGTGTACCTCGCGGTGACGGGCGCGCGCGGCACGGAGGTGAAGCACCGCGTGTTTCCGGGCGAGCGTTCGCAGATCCAGACGATCGCGGCCTACGGGGGCCTGCAGCTCCTTCGCAACTACGCGCAGCAAGGATGATCGCGCGCTGCTTCGTCGCGCTCGAGATCGGCGCCCAAGCGCTCGGCGCGGCGGACGAGGCGCAGCGTCTCCTCGACGCGACGGTCGTGCGCAAGACCGCGCCCGCGTCGATGCACGTCACGCTGAAGTTCCTCGGCGAGGTCGACGTGGACGCCGTCGCGCGCGAAGTGTTCGCGGCGATCGCGCCGCTCGCCGACGGTCCGCCGATGGCGCTCGGGGAAGGGCGCGTCGAGGGCTTCCCGTCGACCGGGCGCGCGCACGTCGTCGTGCTGGAGTGCGCGGGCGTCGACCCGCGCGTCGCCGAGCTCGCGTCGCGCGCGGAGGACGCCGCGGCGGCGCTCGGCGTCGCGCGCGAAGAGCGAGCGTTTCGCCCGCACCTCACGCTCGCGCGATCCAAACGGGACTACGACGCGCGCAAGATCGCCGCGCGGTTCGGCGCGCGCCCGCTCGGGCTCGCGGGCCGGCTCGTGCTCATGGAGAGCACGGCGAGCGGCTACGCGGTGCTCGCGTCGGTCAGTCCCACCACTCCACGTTCCGAATCATGCTGACGCCGCCGAGGTCCTCGTCCCAGAAAAAGAGCGACACGTGCCCGTCGTGCGAGACGACCAGCGCGACCGCGTCGGGGTTCGCGCCGACGAAGCGCGCCGCGGATTGATGACGCGTGCCGCCGGTGTCTTCCACCGGCCGCCGCTCCACGTGATGCGGCCCGATGTGCGGGCCCGAGATGAAGACGTGCGCGGCGACCTCGGGCGGCGCGACGATCTTCGCGCCGAAGCCGACGATCTCGAGATCGCGCGTGATGACGACCGCGCCGTCCACGTTGGCGTACGGCGCGACGCGCCGGAGCGCGGCGGCTTCCTCGGTGAGGTGCCTCGGGATCGATCCGATGGCTTGCCACTTGAGCGCTTCGGGCAAGTCGGACGCGGCGATGCGCTGCTCGTCGTCGTCCGCTTCGTCCTCGCGCATCTCGCGCGCGACCGAGTCGCGCAGCGCCGTGTCCGGCCTCGCGAAGCGGTGCGCGAGCTCGACGGTGCGCGACCAGTCGCCATCGGGCGCCGGCACGAGCAGGAGCGCGCCGCCGTTTCCGCGCTGCAGGATGCGACGCGCGAGCGCCGCGAGGAGCAGGCAGTCGCGCCACGCGCCCTGCGTCTTCTGGATGTCGGTGCCGGTGATCGTCTTCTTCAACCGGCGCCGGAGCTCGTCGGGCAGCGCGAGCGCGCCGTCGGCGAGGATCACGGCGCGCCCGCCGCTCACGACCGCGAACGGACGGAGCGGACCGATGCGCACGTGCAGCGCGCCGGGCGCGGCGGTGAAGATGCTGAGCACGTTCACCGACGAGCCCGGGTCGTTCGGCACGAGCCCCCACATCGCCATGGTGCTCGGCGCGACGCCGATGCAACCGCCCTCGGGCACGGCCGGCGCGAGCCGCACGATGCGCACCGGATCGTAGGGCACGAGCGCGTCGAACCGCAGCGGCTCGGCGACGAGCTCGGGCTCCGCGAACAAGAGACGCGTCCGCGTCGCGCGCCCTTCGTTGAAGCCGCACCCCGCCCAGAACGCGACGTCGAGCGCGATCGACGTCTGCTCGGCCGTGAGCCGCCGTGTCTTTCGAAGCCGCGGCGTCGCCGCGAACGCGCGGAGCTGTTCGACGATGCGGAGCACGAGCGGCTCGCTCCTGCCGAACATCCGCACGTGCGACAGGACGGCGATCTCGTCGGGCGTCGCGAGCTGGACCATCGGCTCAGAGCGCTTGGCAGCTATGCGCGAAATGATCGAGCTGGAGCCGCGAGTCGACGAGCTTGAAGTCGGCGGCGTACTGGCACTGGTGGCCCTTCTCGACCGTGTAGACGCGCGAGCGCCGCGACAGCGAGTCTTGGAGCTGCGCCCAGGTGAGCGGGCCGTTTCCGAGGACGTTGTCCGTGACTTTGTACGACGCTTCGTTCGGACACGTCGCCTGCGCCGCTACCGTGAGGTGTGGCGTGAGCTCGGGGGCCTTGGCGTTCTCCTGGCCCGCGGCCGGCGCGATGGTGCCGCTCACGTTCACGACGTACTTGCAGCCTCCGGAGAGAGACTGGGTGAACGTCTTGTCGAAGCGCACCGGTTGACGGATGTAGTCGTTCGCGCCGTAGGATTGCTGTTGTGCGGAGGCACCGACCGCGGGCAGCGCGAGCGCCGCGATCAGGCCGAGCGTGTGGAGCATCTTCATGCCACGTCGAGACGCATCGCGCGTGCCCGCGTGGCGCTCAGACGGTCTCGAAGTAACGGCGGAGCTCCCACTCGGTGACCGCGCGTTCGTACTGCCGCGCTTCCCAGTCGCGCGTGCGCACGTAGTGATCGACGAAGGCCGCGTCCAGCACGCGCGGGGCCTCGGCGCAGCGCGAGAGGCGCGAGGTCGCCTCGCGCAGCGTGCGCGGAAGGCGGAGCTCGGACTCGTCCGCGTGCGCCGACGCGTCGCCCTTCGATTCCGCAGGAGGAACTGCCGCGGTTTCGATGCCCCAGAGGCCCGCGCCGAGCGCCGTCGCGATCGCGATGTACGGGTTGATGTCGGCCGCGGTCTGCCGGTATTCGAGCCGCGTCGCCTTCGCGTCCGCCGGGATCGCGCGGATGGCGCACGTGCGGTTCTCGACGCCCCAGCTCGCGGTGAGCGGCGCCCACACGCCGGGCACGTAGCGCTTGTAGCTGTTGACGGTCGGCGAGTAGAGCGCGGTGAGCGACGGCATGAGCGCCACCTGACCGCCGAGGTAGTGCATCGCGAGCTTGCTCAGCTTGTTGGGCGCGCTCGCGTCGTAGAAGAGGTTCGACTTGCCGTCCATCGACCAGAGCGACTGATGGAGGTGCCCGCTCGAGCCGGGCAAGGCCGCGTTCCACTTCGCCATGAACGTGACCGAGACGCCGCGGCGCGCGCACAGCTGCTTCATGCCGGTCTTGAAGAGCGCGGCTTTGTCGGCCATCGAGAGCGCGTCGCAGTAACGGATGGCGACCTCGTAGACGCCCGGTCCCGTCTCGGTGTGGAGGCCCTCGATCGGGACGTCGAACGCTTCCATCTCGTCGAGGATGGCGTGGCAGAGCTCGCTGTTCTGTCCCTCGCGCAGCCACGAGTAGCCGAACATGCCGGGCGTGAGCGACTCGAGGTTTCGGAAGCCCTTCTGTTCGAGCGACTGCGGCGACTCGCGGAAGAGGAAGAACTCGAACTCGGCCGCGAAGGTCGCGCGGTAGCCCTGCTGCTCGGCGCGCGCGAGCACCTTCTTCAGCATCGAGCGCGGGCAAGCCGGGTGAGGCGAGCCGTCGGCCTGCACGAAGTCGACGAGGAACGCGGCCGTGCCCGGCTCCCACGGGATGGTCCGAAACGTCGAGAGATCGACCCGCGCGTGCGCGTCCGGGTAGCCGGTGTGCCAGCCGGTGACGCGCGCGTTGTCGTAGAGGACGTCGCCGATGTCCCAGCCGAAGATGACGTCGCAGAACCCGAAGCCGCCTTCGGCCGCGCTCCAGAATTTTTCCGGCGAGACGTACTTGCCGCGGAGGACGCCGTCGACGTCGAACCCTCCGACTTTGACGTGACGAATGCCGAGGCGTTCGAACGCTGCGCGCAGCTCGACGAGCTCCATGGCCCGACGATAACAGAGACTGTCAGGGCAAGCCGACGACCCGAACCGGTGTGGGCTTCGAGTAAGCGGGCGCGCCGTCGCCGAGCTCGCCGTCGCCGTCGGAGCCCCAGCACCAGACGCTGTCGTCGTCGAGGCGCGCGCAAGTGTGGTAGCCGCCGACGGCGACTTCGACGGCGTCGCCCTTTCTGGCGACGACGGGGTTCGGCCAGATGTCGCCGCTGGGAACGACGCCGAGCTGACCCTCGTCGTTGCGGCCCCAGCAGAGGACGGCGCCGTCGGCGACGAGAGCGCATGCGTGGAACCGTCCGACCGCCACGTGCGCTGCGGTCGTGATGCCGCCGACCAGAGTCGGGGTGGCGATGTCTGCGGAGATGGTGCCGTTGCCCGTTTGGCCGAAGTCGTTGGGACCCCAGCACGCGATGGTGCCGCTCGCGAGCACGGCGCACGTGCGCGAGATCTCGGTCGCGTCCGTGACCAGGCTCGCGATCGGCACGGCGCTGCTCGCCGCGTCCACCGAGCCCGCGCTCTGCGCGTCGACGCCGTCGCCCAGCGCGCCCGCGGCGCCGTCGCCCCAGCACCAGACGCTCCCGTTCGCGCGAATCGCGCAGCCCGCGTTCGCCGGCGACGCGCCGACGTCGAACGCGTCGGCGAGATCCGTGACGGCGACCGGACCTTTCACCACGCTCGCCGTCGAGCCGTCCCCGAGCGCGCCGCGCTGGTCGAATCCCCAGCACACGATCGAGCCGTCGTCGCGCGCCACGCACGTCTGGAGCTCCGCCACGGCGACGGCCACCCCGTGGTCGACGCCCATGTCGGTGGGCGCGATCGTGTCGTGCGCGACGAGCGCGTCGTCGCTGCCTTCGACGTTCTGGCCCCAACAGCGGACGCGGCCGTCGGCGAGCAGCGCGCACGTGTGACTGCCGCGCGTGTCCCCGCTGTCGTCGTCGACGTCGGTCGCCGCGATGCTCACCGCGTTGGTGATGCCGGCGACCGCGACCGGCGCGAGGCTGCTCGTCGTCGTTCCGTCGCCGAGCTCCCCTTGGTGGTCGACACCCCAGCAGTAGACGCGGCCCGAGCGGATCGCGCACGAGTGCGCGAATCCGAGCGCGAGCTGGTGGGTCTTGGCGACGGTCGGTGGCGGCGGCGGAGCCCCGCTCGAGGTCGTCTTCCCGCCGAGGTCGGTCCGCGCGCCGCATCCGACGAGGACGGCCGCGATCGATGCGAAAAGGAACCTCACGACGTACAAGATGGCCGCCCGGGCCCGGATCTTTCGCTAGCCTGGGCCCTCGCCATGACCTTCGACCCCAACGCAGCCGCCGAGCGCGACGCAGGCATCTTCGGGCTTCCGAGCGCGGTCGACGAGGCGCGCGTCGTCCTCGTGCCCGTGCCGTGGGACGCGACCACGTCGTACCGCGCGGGCGCGAGCAAGGGGCCGCGCGCGATCCTCGACGCGTCGATGCAAGTCGATCTCTACGACGCCGAGGTCGGGAAGCCGTACGAGCGCGGCATCGTGATGCTGCCCGAGAGCGCCGACATCCGCGCGTGGAACGACGAAGCGCGCGCGGCGGCCGAGGAAGTGATCGAAGCGGGCGGGCGCGTCGAGGGAAACGCGGAGCTCGAAGCGGCGCTCGCGAAGGTGAACAAGCTCTCCGAGCGCGTGAACGAGGTCGTTTTCCTCGAGACGAAGCGCCTGCTCGGGCAAGGCCGCATCGCAGCGGTCGTCGGCGGCGATCATGCGTCTCCGTACGGCGCGATTCGCGCGTACGCGGAGCGCTTTCCGGGCGTCGGCATCCTCCACGTCGACGCGCACGCGGACTTGCGCCGCGCGTACGAAGGCTTCACGCACTCGCACGCGTCGATCATGGAGAACGTGATGCGGCTCGAAGGCGTGTCGCGCATCGTGCAGGTGGGCATTCGTGATTTTTGCGAAGAGGAGCGCGACCGGATCGCGTCGAGCGGCGGGCGCGTGCGGACGTTCTTCGACGTGCAGCTCGCGGCGGCGCGCGCGAAGGGCGCGCTCGGCGAGTCGTTCGCGGCGGCGGTCGCGGCGCTGCCGGAGGCGGTCTACGTCTCGTTCGACGTCGACGGCCTCGACCCCGCGCTCTGTCCGCACACGGGGACGCCGGTGCCGGGCGGCCTCTCGTTCCACGAGGCGAGCGCGCTGCTCGGCGCCGTCGTCGAGAGCGGGCGGCGCATCGTCGGCTTCGATCTCAACGAGGTCGCGCCCGGCGACGACGACGACGAGTGGGACGCGAACGTCGGCGCGCGCCTCCTCTACAAGCTCATCGGGTGGACTCTGCGTTCGCAGCGCCTGATCGAGCCGCCTCGTCTTCCGTGATGGGCGCGGCCTCGTCGAACGCGCGGGCGATGTGCTCGCGTCGCGCATCGAGGGCCGCGCCGACCTCGTTCGCGAGATCGTTCCAGCCGCGGGCGCGGAGCGTCGTCTGCGCTTCGCGGATGAACCACCACGTGAGGGGCTCGTCGTGCGGGACCTTCGTGAACGCCGCGACGAAGCCCTTGGCGGCGCGCGCGACCGCCGCGCGATCGCGCTCGATCGAGGCGGTGGAGTAGAGGACCAGCGCGAGCGCGTTGGTGGTGCGCCAGTGATCGCCCCGCGCGACGCGCTCGGCGACGTACGGCTCCATGCGCGCGAGGGCGGCGTGATGCCGTCCGTGACGGGCGTCGAGCGCGGCCATCGTGAAGCTGCACTGCGACTTGCCGTGGCGGTCGTTGGTCTGCTCGGCGAGCGCCATCGCCGTCGCCAGCGATTGCGCGGCTTCCTCGAGCTCGCCCGTCGCGATCAGCAGGTCCCCGAGGGTCTGCGTGACGATGCCGAGGTAGTGCCGGTCCGCCGTTCTCCGCGCGGTCTCGCACGCGAGCCGCTGGTGACGGATCGCCTCGTCGATGTCGCCGCGGAGCGCCGCGAGCTCCGAGCGCCGGTGATGCACGCGGGCGAGCTCGGCGGGCTCGGCCTTCGACTCGACGATGAAGCGCAAGTACCGCTCGGCGCCGACGAAATCGTCCTCGTAGAAATGCGCCGAGGACAGCTCGTAGAGCGTGAGGTTCACGTCGGAGCTCGAGCCGACTTGGCGGAAGATCTCGAGCGCGCGCAGGTAATGCTCGCGCGCCTGCGGGTACTCGAGCGCGAAGTAGTGGCGGAGGCCGCGCGCGCGCTCGAGCAGCGCGCGGTGGCGATGCGCGGGCGGCAGGCCGTCGGCGTCGATCCATCCGGCGAAGATCGCGAGCGCGCGATCGGTCTCGGTGAGCAGCGACGCGCGCGTGAGGGCGCGGATGCCCGCGAGCATCGCTTCGGCGGCTTCGTCGCGCGCGCCGCCGGAGCGGTAGAGCATCGCGATGGGGAGCGCGCTGTCGGCGTTTCCGGCGCCGTAGATGTCGCGGAGCGCCCTCGCCGTCGCGCAGAAGACGTCGGTCGCGTCGGCGCGGCACTGGCAGCGCTGCACGATCGCGTCGAGGAACAGACGGTGCTCGAACCGGTAGGCGCCGCGCCCGTCCACGCGCAAGAGCCCGCACAAGAGCGCGCGATCGAGGACGCGGTCGACCCACCCGGCGGTGCCTTCGCACGCGCGCAAGACGCGCTCTTCGAAGCGCAGCCCGAGGAGCGCCGCGTGGCCGAGGACGCGCTCGGCGCTCTGCGCGTCGTCGCCGAAGCCGGCGATGAGCGTCGCGATGCGCTGCGCGAGCACCGTGCCCGGCGCGCGCGCGGCGAGCTCCGCCACAGTCGCGCCTTCGCGTAGGACATAGCCGTCGTCGGACGCGACGAGCGCGCCTTGCTCGATCCACGCGCGCACCGTCTCGACGAGCACGAGCGTCGGCTCGGCGAGACCCGCGGCGATTTGCTCGGCGGCGCCCTGCGCGACGGGGCCGGCGGCGCGGACGAGCGCGACGCGATGCTCCGCGGAGAGCGGCGGGAGCATCTCGAGCCGCGCCCCCGCCGTCGCCGCCTCGAGCAACCAAGCGCGGACCGCGGGGTGCTCGGCCGTGCCGCTGCGCAGCGTGCCGACGACGAGCGCGCGCGCGTCGCTCTGCCGGAGCAAACGCAAGAGGAGCTCCATCGCGCCGTCGCGCGACCACGCCACGTCGTCGAGCCACAGATAAACCGGAAAGACGCGCGACGCCGCGAGCACGCACATCGACGCGACCTCCGCGGCCTCGGCGGGCGCGAGCGGCCGCGCGCCCGGCGCGAGCCACTCGAAGATGCGCCCGAAATCCACGGCGGGCTGCGGCAGGCGCGCGAGCCATCGCCAGCGCAGCGCGAGCGTGTCGTCGAGCGTGAGCGCGGGCGCGCCGAGCAGGCGCTGCATGCACGCGCGAAGTCCGACTTGGGCGTTGGCGATCGTCTCGTCGAAGCTCGCCGCCGCGCCCACCATCGTGCCGCGGCGCTCCACCTCCGCGAAGCCGTGGCGCAAGAGGCGGGTCTTTCCTTCGCCGGCGCGGCCCGAGACGATCATCGCGCGCGGTCCCAGGCCCGCGACCACGTCGGCCTCGAGCGACGCGAGGCGCTCGGCCTGCGCGTCGCGTCCGAGCATCGGAAGTGGGCGGAGCCGATGCAGCGCGACCTCGGGCTCGGTTGCGCCCGCGCACGGCAGGGAGAATGGAAGGTTGCGCGAGCTGCCGCTCGGCACGGGGAGCTCGCCGGACGACGAGCCCGACGACGTGATCGTGGGCGCGTTCGCGAGCGGCGACTCGACCCACGTCTCGAGGGCGCGCGGATCGGAGGGCGCCGCGATGCGTTCGTCTTCGGCGCGCGCGGCGACGCGCGCGAGGTCCGCGCGCACGCGGGCGGCGAAGCGCGGCCGGACGCGCGGGTCCGGCTCGAGCAGCTGCATCACGATCGCGCCGAGCTCGGCGGGCGCGCGCAGGCCCCGGCGCGCCTCGAACGGCCGCACCGCCGCCATCTTGCGCGCGAGCATGTCGGCGAGCGTGCCCTCCGGCTCGTAGAGCTCGCGACCCACCAAGAGCTCGTAGAGCATGACGCCGACGGCGTAGAGATCGGTCGGCGGTCCGATCGCCGCCGGATCGGCGAGCTGCTCGGGCGCCATGTAGTACGGCGTTCCCTGGACGCCGCGGCGCTCGACGCTACGCAGCGGATCGATGACGTGGGCGATCCCGAAGTCGGTGATCTTCACGCGCCCGTCTTCGGTGAGGAGCACGTTGCCCGGCTTGAGGTCGCCGTGGACGATGCCTTGCGCGTGCGCGCTCGAGAGCGCGTCGAGGATCTCGTCGAACGCGCGGAGCACGGTGCGAAGTCCCGGAAACGACGACGCCCACGACTCGAGGCTCGAGCCGCGAACGAGCTCCATGACGAGGAACGCGCCGCCGCGCTCGTCGCGCCCCACGTCGAGCAGCTGCACGATGTTCGGGTGCGCGAGCTGCGCGGCGGCCGACGCTTCGTTGAGCAAGAGGCGCTGCGACGACGGCTCGGCGTGCTCGGTACGGAGCGTCTTGATGGCGACCGCGCGTCCGCTCGGCTGATGGAACGCCTCGTACACGCGCCCGATTCCGCCCTCGCCGAGCTGGCGGACGACCTCGTAGTTGGTGCGCCGTTGCGGGTCCATCGATCGTTCGACGAACGGAGAGCTTAGTTGTTCTCGTCAAAAGCGTGAACGCGCAGCGAGGGCGCCGGCGTCCGCGGGGCGGGAAATCTCGCGCAGGAGCGGATCGGCCGGCGCGATCCGCGCGAGCTCGGCCGTCGTCGCCTCGACGTACTCGCGCTCGCCCGTCGCGGCCGCGGCGCGCGCCCGCGCGGCGAGGAGATCGCGCGTCGCGTCACGGAGCGGCGGATCGGACGCGACCGCGCGCGCGTCGTCGTCGCGAAGGACGAACGCCGCGAGCGCCTTGATTCGCTCCGACGCGCCGCGCGGCTCGACGAAGTACCGATCGAACGCGCCCTGCGGCACGAGGTGGCGCGCGAACCTCCTGTCCCAACGCGGATCGAACGCGACGAGCAGCGGCCGCGCGGCGGCGAGCTCCGAGAGCGAGAACTCCTCCGGCGCGCCGTAGAGCGCGAGGTCGCGCACGATCGGCGCGACGAGCGGCTCGCGCGCGATGAGCCGGCTCGTCGCGCGCGCGGTGGCGCCCGTCATCGGCAAGACGAGCACGTCGGGTCGGAGCTCGCCGGCCGCCGCCGCGGCGCGCGCGCGCACGAGCGTGCGCTCGTTCGTCACGAGGAGCACCGCGCCGCGCGGCAGGTCCCCGAAGACGCGCGCGTTCCACGCGTGCGTCCCGTGCGCGAGCTTCGACGTCGCTAGCGCCGCGTCGTCGGCGACGCGCGCCGGGATCGCGAGCTCGAGGACGACGAGCATCGCGGCGCTCGCGCGCGCGAGCGGTACGCGCGCCCTCGCCACGGCGATCACGATCGCGCCCATTCCGAGCGCTGCGAGCACAGCGGTCGCCGCGAGCGCCGCGAGGAGCGCAGCGCCGAAGCGGACCGGTCCCGCGGGCGCGCCGATCGCCGCCGCCGCCGCGCCCATCGCCACGACGCACGCGAGCGCGACGCCGAGCGGGCGCGTCACGCGGGATCGAAGCGCG
>Ga0335082_10004422_pt1 | contig 15312 bp, 12 predicted proteins | sample Lox_Sample_41_FD_206718 | JGI IMG/M metagenome (GOLD analysis project Ga0335082, IMG submission 206718) | Soil microbial communities from Loxahatchee National Wildlife Refuge, Florida, United States - Lox_Sample_4.1 | ecosystem: Environmental > Terrestrial > Soil > Wetlands | place: USA...
ATGGAGCCTCGATCGGCGTCGTCGCCCACCTGGGCGATCTGTTCGAGTCCATGGTCAAGCGGCACTTCCATATGAAGGACAGCGGATCGTCCATTCCCGGCCACGGCGGCGTGCTCGACCGTGTCGATTCGACGATCTCCTCCACCGTCGCGGTGGCGGTGGCGGTGTTCGCGTTCCATCTCGATCCGCTGTTCGGGGCGCTGCCATGAGGGCGATCGCGGCCGATCGCCGACCGTTCGAAATGCCCGATCTGTCGCCGGTCCTGGCGCGGCGGGTGACCGTGCTCGGCTCGACCGGTTCGATCGGCGTTTCGACGCTCGACGTGATCGAGCACGCGCGCCAATGCTACGGCGCCGACGTGCTGCCGGTGGAGGCGCTGACCGCCAACTGCAATCTCGACCTGCTGGTGGCGCAGGCGCGCAAGGTGAAGCCGAGGATCGCGGTGATCGGCGACGAGAAGCTCTACGACGAGCTGAAATCCGCCTTGGCCGGAACCGGGATCGAGGTCGCCGCCGGCCGCGCGGCGGTGGTGGCGGCGGCGTCGCGCCCGTCGGAAATCGTGATGGTGGCGATCATGGGCGCGGCGGCGTTGGAGCCGGCGCTGGCCGCCGTGGCGCGCGGCGCCAACGTGGCGCTGGCCAACAAGGAATGCGTGGTGGCGGCCGGATCGGTGTTCCATCGCGCGCTGGCCGCTTCGAACGCGGTCGTCATTCCCGTGGACTCCGAGCACAACGCGATCTTCCAGGTGTACCGCGCCGCCGATCGCGACGAGGTGGAAAAGGTCACGCTCACCGCTTCCGGCGGGCCGTTCCGCGACTGGCCGCTGGAGCGCATGCGCGCCGCCACGCCGGCCGAGGCGGTGGCCCATCCCAACTGGTCGATGGGCACCAAGATTTCGGTGGACAGCGCCACGCTGATGAACAAGGGGCTGGAACTGATCGAGGCGCATTTCCTGTTCGCCCTTCCGGCCGACAAGCTGGCGGTGGTGGTGCATCCGCAGTCGGTGGTGCACTGCCTCGTGTCCTATGCCGACGGTTCGACGCTGGCGCATCTGTCGGCGCCCGACATGCGCACGCCCATCGCCCACGCGCTCGCCTGGCCGCGGCGCATTTCCTCGCCGTCGCGCAAGCTCGATCTGCCGCAGGTGGGGCAGCTCACCTTCGAGGCGCCCGATCACGACCGCTTTGGCTGCCTCAAGCTGGCGCTCGACAGCCTCGACCGCGGCTGCATGTCGCCCACCATCCTCAACGCCGCCAACGAGATTGCCGTCGATTCCTTCCTCAACGGACGGATCGGCTTCCTCGACATCCCGCGGGTGGTCGAGGCGACGCTCGACCGATGCCCGGGCGCCAATATCGAAGCGGAGTCCCTGGAAGGCGTGCTGGCGATGGACGGCCGGGCGCGCGAGGTTGCCCGCGGCGTCTGCCGGCGCATGATGGTGTAGGCGGGAGTAGCGATGCTCAAGTTGATCCAAGACCTGTTCGAGTGGGCCCCGCTGGGCATTCCGGCCTTCCTCTTCGTCATCACCTTCGTGGTGTTCTTCCACGAGCTGGGACATTTCCTGGTGGCGCGGGCCTGCGGCGTCGCGGTGGAGACGTTTTCCATCGGCCTCGGCGGCGAAATCGTCGGCTGGACCGACCGCAAGGGCACGCGCTGGAAGATCGCCTGGCTGCCGATCGGCGGTTACGTGAAGTTCATGGGCGACGACAATGCGGCGAGCATGCCCGACAGCGAACGCGTCGCGCGGATGAGCGAGGCCGAGAAGATCCGCGCCTTTCCGCTCAAGCCGGTGTGGCAGCGCATGCTGGTGGTGGCCGCCGGACCGACGGCGAACTTCGTCCTGGCCTTCCTCGTCTTCGTGGTGCTGTTCGCGACGGCCGGCGCCAAGGGCCTGTCCACCTACGTCGGCTCGGTGCAGAAGAACTCGCCGGCCGCCGCCGCGGGCATCCTGCCGGGCGACAAGATCACCGCCATCGACGGGCACCCGGTGCGCCTGTTCTACGGCGAGATGCAGGACTTGATCCAAACCCGCATGGGCAAGCCGACGGTGCTCGCCATCGAGCGGCACGGCCGGCTGATGGCCGTGCACCTCACGCCGTCATGGATCGACAACACCGACATCTTCGGGACCCATCTCAGGACGCCGGGCATCGGCATCAGGCCCGCGCCCGAAACGCCGGAGAACACGGTCTACATTGCGATCCCGCTTTCCCGGGCGCCGCTGTTCGCCGCGGCCCAATGCTGGGGCGTTGTCGACTCGTCGCTGACCTATCTGTGGCGTATAGTCTCGCACCGCGCCGATACCAGCCAGTTGGGCGGCCCTATCGGTATTGCAGGGGCGGCCAAATCGGCGGCCTCGCATGGCTTTTACGACCTCGTTTTACTGTTAGCTTTCATTTCTGTAAGCCTCGGGCTAATCAACCTTTTCCCGGTCCCACTCCTCGACGGGGGCCATCTTCTGTACTATGGATGCGAGGCCGTTCTGGGCAAGCCGCTCGGGGAGCGGGCCCAGATGGTCGGATTCAAGGTCGGGTTCGCGGTGCTGGTCACGCTTTTCATCTTCCTCACCTGGAACGACCTGGTCCGGTAGCGTGGGATATCTCGGCCAGCCGCAGATGATCCCGTCATGTGTCGCACGATCTGAGACGAGTCTAGAGACGAGGGAATGAGCGCTAAGGCCCTATTCGCCCGAGTGAAACGTGCGGCACCGGTTTCGCTTGTTTTGGCGTCGGTCGTCATCGGCGCGCCCGCCGATGCGCAGCGCTCCACGAGCCAGGCGCCGTCCCCCGCGGATGCGGGCGCGCCGCCGCCCGCCGCGACGCCGCCGGCTGCTCCGCCGGCCGCCGCACCGGCCGTTCCGCCCGCCGCCGCGCCGGCCGCCGCCGAGCCCCAGCCCGAAGCGCCGGCCGAGGCGAGCCCGCCGGCCATCGTCAAGCGCATCACGGTCCTCGGCACCCAGCGCATCGAGCCGGCGACCATCCTCACCTACATCACGATTCACGAGGGCGACGCCTACGACGAGCAGGCGGCCGACAGGGCGCTCAAGGCGCTGTTCGCCACCGGCCTGTTCTCCGACGTGAAGATCGACTGGAACGGCTCGGTGATGGCCGTCCACGTGGTCGAGAACCCGATCATCAACCAGGTGGACTTCGAAGGGAACTCCAAGGTCACCACCAAGGACCTTCAGAAGGAATCCCAGCTCCAGCCGCGCATGGTGTTCACGCGCGCCAAGGTGCAATCCGACGTCCAGCGCATCATCGAGCTGTACCGGCGCAACGGCAAGTTCGCGGCCACGGTCAATCCGCAGATCATCCAGCGCCCGCAGAACCGCGTCGACCTGATCTACTCCATCAACGAGGGACCCACCACCGGCGTCGCGCGCATCATCTTCGTGGGCAACAAGGCGTTCAGCGACGGCACGCTTCGCTCGCAGATCGCCACCGAGGAATCGGCGTGGTGGCGCATCCTCGCCACCAACGACAACTACGACCCCGACCGGCTGCTCTACGACCGCGAGCAGCTCCGCCGTTTCTACGTGAACCACGGCTACGCCGATTTTCACGTCGTCTCGGCCGTCGCCGAGCTGACGCCGGACCACAGCGCGTTCTACATCACCATCACGGTGGACGAGGGCAAGCAGTATAAGTTCGGCAAGGTCGAGATCGAATCGAAGGTCAGGGAATTGCCGGCGCAATCGCTGCGCCCGTTCGTCAACATCACCGCCGGCGATCTCTACGACGAGGATCTCGTCGAAAAGGCCAAGGACTCGCTGGTCAACGCGGTGGGCACCAAGGGCTACGCCTCGGCGGAAATCGGGGTCCGCCTGCGCCGCAATCCCGACGACCGCACCATCGACGTCGTCATGCGGATCAGCCAGGGCCCGCGGGTCTACGTCGACAAGATCAACATCATCGGAAACAACCACACGCTCGACCGCGTCATCCGCCGCCAGCTGCGCTTCACCGAGGGCGACGTCTTCAACCGCGATCTGATCGACCGGTCCCGCACCCGCATCCGCGCGCTCGGGTTCTTCAAGGACGTGACGATCAAGAATTCGGCGGGCTCGCGGCCGGACAAGACCAACGTGACGGTGACCGTGACCGAGCAGTCGACCGGCGAGGTGGCGCTGGGTGCCGGCTATTCGTCGACCAGCTCCTTCGTCGGCGAGTTCTCCTACACCGAGCGCAACCTGTTCGGCCGCGGCCAATACCTGCGCGCCAGCATCGCCATGTCGGCGATCAGCAAGCAGTTCCAGTTCAGCTTCACCGAGCCCTGGTTCCTCGGCCGCGAGCTCGCCGCCGGCGTCGATCTCTACAAGATCATGACCGACTACAACCAGGCCAATTACCGGGGCGACATGGAGGCGGTCGGTCTGCGGATCGGCTTCCCGACATCGGAATACGGCAGCATGGGCCTGCGCTATACGTTCCGGATCAACCGGGTCACGCCCTTCAGCGGGGCGCCGGCCACCCTGGTCCAGGAACTCGAAGTGTTCGGCGCCAGGACCACCACCTCGGAACTCGGCTTCACCTTCGGCTACGACACGCTCGACGACCACATCAAGCCGACGCGCGGCGTCCTGTTCTCGTTCGACCAGGCTTTTTCCGGCTTCGGCGGCAGCCTCAAATACCTGAAAGCCGAAGGCTCCTTCTCGGTCTTCCACGGCATGTTCGACAACCTCTTCGTCACCCAGCTCACCGCCAAGTCGGGCTATATCCAGGGCTACGGCGGCGATACGGTGCCGATCGAAGAGCGCTTCTTCATGGGCGGCGACACCTTCCGCGGCTTCAAGCTCGCCGGCATCGGCCCGCGCGACACGACCTATTCCGGCGATTACGGCGCCCTCGGCGGCGACTTCTACGCCATCGGCACGGCCCAGGTCCGGCTGCCCGATTTCGTGCCGGCGGATTACGGCATGTCCTTTGCCTTGTTCTCGGATTTCGGCACACTAGGCCATCTCGATTCGCCGTTCCGTACGCGTAACGTGAAGGACAACCTGGCGCTGCGCGTGTCCGCCGGCATCAGTGTCAAATGGAAATCGCCTTTTGGACCGGTTCAAATCGATTTCGGCGTGCCGATCGCCAAGGCGGCTTACGACAAGACCGAGTTCATCCACTTCAGCGCCGCTTCGGGGTTGTGACCATGACTAGGAAACCGCTTCTCGCCAGCCTCTTTCTGTCGGCAGGCCTGTTCCTGCTGGCGGCGCCGTCGGCAGAGCCGGCCCTGGCCGCCGGGCCGACCGCGGGCACCGCGCCCGTCGCCAGGGTGCTGATGGTGGATCTGCGGCGCGTCATGGCCGCTTCGAAGGTGGGGCAGGACATCCAGAGCCAGGTGGCAGCTCTCAAGCGGCAGGCGCAGACCGAGCTGAACGGCGAAGGCCAGGCCCTGCAGCGCGAGCGCGCGGCGATCGAGCAGCAATCCGCGATCCTGGCGCCCGACGTCAAGATGCGCAAGGCGAAGGAGTTCGAGGCGAGGGTGGCCGCGTTCAAGAAGAAACTCGACAGCCGCGGCGCGCTGATCCAGGGCGGCGTCCTCAAGGCGCAGCAGCAGGTGGAGCAGGCCCTCGGCCCGATTCTCAGGGGCGTGATGCAGGAACGCGGCGCCACGGTTCTTCTGGACCGCAGCGCGGTGCTGCTCGCCCCCAATGCGATCGACGTGACCGTGGTCGTCGTGCAGCGTCTCGACATGAAGATGCCGTCCATCAAAGTGGAGCTGACGCCGCTTCCGCCCGAGCTGGCGCAAGCCGCCGCGCAGCAGCAGCAGTAGCAACTAGCCTCATGGCCGATCCTCGCTTCTACGACAATCGCGGTCCGTTCAGGCTGGCCGAGATTTGCGCCGGGGCGAATGCGGCGGTCCCGGAAGGGGCGAACCCGGACGCCCGGATCGAAGACGTCGCCAGCCTGACGGGCGCCGTCGCGGCGCATCTGTCGTTCTTCACGGGCGAGCGCGCGGCGAGCGAGTTCACCCAGACCTCGGCCGGCTTCTGCTTCGTTCCGGTGAAAGGCAAGCCGGTCGCGGCGCCCGCCAGCACGGTCCTCATCCCGGCGGCGTCGGTGCTGCACGCATTCGCCGCCGCCGCGGCCATGTTCTATCCCGAGGCGCTGCATCTGGCCGAAGGGCTGGCGCCGGGCGTCGACAAGACGGCCAAGATCGGCGAAGGGGTGGTGATTGGCGCGGGCGTCGCGGTCGGGCCGGGCGCGGAGATCGGCGACCGCACGCGGCTCGGCCCCAACACGGTGGTCGGGCGCGGCGTCACCGTCGGCCGCGATTGCGACATCGCCGGCAACAGCACGATCGGCTATGCCCATCTGGGCGATCAGATCCTGATGCTGCCGGGCGCGCAGGTGGGCCAGCCCGGCTTCGGCTTCGCTTCGAACGCGCAGGGCCACGTCAAGGTCCCCCAGCTCGGCCGGGTCATCATCCAGGACAAGGTGGAGGTTGGCGCTTGCGTCACGATCGATCGCGGCGCGCTGGGCGACACCGTGATCGGCGAGGGCACCAAGATCGATAATCTGGTCCAGATTGGGCACAACGTCCGCATCGGCCGGCATTGCGTGATCGTCGCCCAGGTGGGAATCTCCGGCAGCACGACGCTGGGCGATTTCGTGGTGCTCGGCGGGCAGGTCGGCGTGTCGGATCATTGCCGCATCGGCAGCGGCGCGCGACTGGCCGGGCGCACGGCGTTGCTGATCGGTCAGCAGTTGGAAGGCGGCCGCGATTTCGCCGGCGTTCCGGCCAAACCGTTGAGGGATTGGGTCCGCGAGGTGCATGCGGTGGCGGCGATGGCCAAGAAACCGAAAAAGGACGGCAATGACTGAGAAGAAGCAGCTGGTTCTGGACGTCGAAGACATCAAGCACCTGCTGCCTCACCGCTCGCCTTTCCTGTTCGTGGAGCGGCTGTGCAACATCGTTCCCAACGTGAGCGCCACCGGCTACAAGGCGGTCGGCTACAACGAGCCGCATTTCCAGGGCCATTTCCCCGATCATCCGGTGTTGCCGGGCGTCCTGATCGTCGAGGCTCTGGCGCAGACGGAGGGCGCGCTGGTGGTGCACTCGATCGGGCTCACCAGCGAGGCTCGCGTGGTTTACTTCATGACCATCGAGAAGGCCCGGTTCCGCAAGCCGGTGCGGCCGGGCTGCATGCTGCGGATGGAGGTGAAGGCGCTCCGGCGCCGCGGCCCGGTGTGGCGATTTGCGGGCGAAGCCTACGTCGACGATGTGCTATGTGCCGAGGCGGAGTATTCCGCGATGATTCAGGAAACAGCCGATGACGGTACATCCGACGGCAATCGTTGAAGACGGCGCGATACTGGGCAACGGAGTTGAGATCGGACCCTATTGCTTGGTCGGGCGCGAGGCGGTGCTCGGCGACGGCGTGCGCCTTCTTTCCCATGTCGTGATCTCCGGCCGCACCGAACTGGGCGCCCGCTGCGTCGTCCATCCCCAGTCGGTGCTGGGCGGCGAATCCCAGATCCACCACAACGACCCCACCGGAACGCGCCTCGTCATCGGCGAGGACACCGTCCTGCGCGAGGCCGTCACGCTCAATCTCGGCAGCAAGAAGGGCCACGGGCTGACCGAGATCGGTTCGCGCTGCTACATCATGGCCTACAGCCACGTCGGCCACGACAGCCGCATCGGCAACGAGGTGACCTTCGCCAACGGCGTGCAGATCGCCGGCCATTGCGAGGTGGGCGACGGCGTGGTGATGGGCGGGCTCGCCGCCATGCAGCAGTTCGGCCGCGTCGGCCGCGGCGCGATGCTGGGCGGGCTGTCCGGCTGCAGCGAGGACATCATCCCCTACGGCATCGCCTTCGGCCTCCATGCGCAGCTCGCCGGCCTCAACGTCGTGGGGCTCAAGCGCCTTGGCGTGCCGCGCCCGTCGATCCACGCCTTGCGGGCCGCCTACCGCGCCGTCTTCCTCGATACCGAAGGTTCGCTGTCGGACCGCGCCGAACGGGCGCGCGAGACCTGGGGCGACGTCCCCGAAGTGCTCGAAGTCGTCGAGTTCATCCTTGCGCCCGCCAAGCGGCCGGTTGCCACGGCGCGCCAGCGCAGCCAGGGCGCGGACGAGGACTGATGGGCGCCGCGCCGCCCGGCCCGCTCGGTATTGTCGCAAGCGGCGGCGAGCTTCCTTTGGCGATCGCCGAGTGGGTGCGCGATTCCGGGCGCGGCGTTTTCGTCGTCGCCTTCGCGGGCTCGGCCGACCGATGGGTCGAGGCTTGGCCCCACGCCTGGGTGTCGCTCGGCGAAGTGGGGAAGGTCGTGAAAGCCCTGCGCGCCAACGGCTGCGTCGACGTCGTGCTGGCCGGCAAGCTGGCGCGCCCGAAGTTCCACGAGATCAAGCTCGACGCCAAGGGCGTGCTGGTGGCGCCGCGCATCGTGGCGGCGGCGCGCAAAGGCGACGATGCGCTCCTGCGGGCCGTGGTGGAGACGTTCGAGCGCGAAGGCTTTCGCGCCGTCGGCGCCCACGAGGCGGCACCGGGGCTGGTGGCGCCGGAGGGAATTCTGGGGCGCATCGCGCCGTCGGCGGACGATGAGGCGGATGTCGAGGCGGCGTTCCGCGTGGCGCGCGCCATGGGGGCGCTCGACATCGGCCAGGCCGCCGTCGTCTGCGAAGGCCTGACGCTTGCGGTGGAGGCGGCCGAAGGCACCGACGCGATGATCGTGCGGCTCGCCAGCCTGCCCGAGCACATCCGCGGCACGCCGGCCAGGCGGCGGGGCGTGCTGGCGAAGGCGCCCAAGCCGATCCAGGACCGCAGGACCGATTTGCCGGTCATCGGCGTGCAGACGGTGCGCAACGCGGCGGCGGCGGGCTTGGCGGGCATCGCGGTGGAAGCGGGCGGAGCGCTGATCCTGGGCCGGCGCGCGGTGATCGCGGAAGCCGACCGGCTGGGGCTTTTCCTCGTCGGCGTTCCGGGCTGACGCGATGAGCGGCGCCCCCGGCAGACCTCTGACCTTGATGCTGGTGTGCGGCGAGCCGTCCGGCGACCAGCTCGGCGCGCAATTGATGGCTGCGCTGAAGACGCTGGCGGGCGGCCGGGTGAATTTCGTCGGCGTGGGCGGCGAGGCGATGGCCGCGCTGGGCCTCAAGAGTCTCTTTCCGCTCGATGCCACGGCGGTGATGGGCCTGCACGAAATCCTTCCGAGGATTCCCGAGATCCTGCGGCGGGTGCGCCGGGCGGCGGCGTTCGCCGCCGAGACCAGGCCCGATGCCGCCGTGCTGATCGACAGTCCGGATTTCACCCATCGCATCGCCAGGCGGCTCAAGCGCATCGCCCCGAGGATCGTCACCATCAACTACGTGGCGCCGCAGGTCTGGGCCAACCGCTCCTACCGCGCCCGCCGGATGGCGGAGTATTTCGATCTGGTGCTCGCGCTGCTGCCGTTCGAGGCGCCGTTCTTCGAGGGCTACGGGCTGCATTCGGTATTCGTCGGGCACCCGGCGGTCGAACGGGCGGGGCGCATGACGGGCGGCGAGGCGTTCCGCGCCCGGCACGGCATCGCGGCCGGCGCGCCGCTGCTGGCGGTTCTGCCCGGCAGCCGGTCGGCCGAAATCCGCTACATCCTCCCGCAGTTCCGCGAAGCCGTCCGCCTGCTGGCGGCGCGCGTGCCCGGGCTCGTCACGGTTCTGCCGACGGTGCCCCACGTGGCGGCGCGGGTGCGCGCCGGCACTGCCGGCTGGGCCGCCCCGCTGCATATCGTCGAGAGCGAAGACGAGAAATTCGCGGCGTTCGACGCCGCCGATGCGGCGCTTGCCGCATCCGGCACCGTGACCACCGAGCTGGCGCTGTCGCGGACGCCGATGATCGTCGCCTACAAGGTGGGCCGCCTGACCTGGACGCTGCTGAAGCCTTTCGTCCACGCCAAGTACATCACCATCTCCAACCTGCTGCTCGATCGCGAAGCCGTTCCCGAATACCTGCAGTCGCGTTGCCGTCCCGACCTGCTGGCGGACGCGGTTTATCCCCTCCTCGCCGACAAGTCCGCCGCCGCGCGCCAGGCGGCCGATCTCGACGAGGCGATGCGCCGGTTGGGGCAGGGCGGCGAACCGCCTTCGCTGCGGGCCGCCAGGGCGATCCTGGATTTCTTGGCCCGACCTGCTGCTGCATGACGACGGCGCTGCGTCGTACGGTTAGATTCGTACACGGATGATGAGGCGTCCGGTTTGTGGCCGTCGAAGCAGACAATTATCGGGAAAGAACTAGCTGGTCGTTAAAGATACATCACTGATTCCTGTTTAGACACTTTACTCCGCAGCGCGGCTGCGACATTCTGTCAAGCCAATACGCCCGCAACGTGGAATTGTAAGCAGAGCACATCATGAACCCGCCATGAGCCTGGAAATGTCCCTGCGCAAGTTCGCCGATCCGATCGCCCCGGCAGAGGCGAAGGATGGGCCGGCGCGCTCCGACGACTCGCCGGCGTTCGAACGTCCCGAACTGCGCGCTCTGCTCGAGCTATGGCGATCGAAAGCGGCCGGCGGCGTGCCGGCGCGCAGCGCCTTCGACATGCGCGCCTTGAAGGCCTTTGCACCCCACGTGATGATCATGGAATGCGAGGGAGAGGGCCCGCAGCGGCGCTACAAGTTCCGGCTGTTCGGCAGCGCCCTGCAGATGCTGTTCGGCGAGCATACCGGGCGCTATCTCGACGAGATGGTTTCGCCCGCACTGCTGCCCGGCTGGCGCGCGGTCTGCGACGACGTAGTGGCGGCGCGCCGGCCGCTGCGCATCGTCACGCATTTCTGCTTGCCGTCGCAGCATCTCCTAAGGGGCGAATTCCTGATGGCGCCGATGACCGATGCGGAAGGCGCCCTGCGGATGATCCTCGCGGCGACCTATGTCGGACGCCGGGACGTCGTGCACGCCCCGTTCGGCTGAGAAAACGCCTCAGCGCCGGTCGATCGGCACGTAGGCGCGCTCCTTGGCGCCGGTATAGAGCTGGCGCGGGCGGCCGATCTTCTGGTGCGGGTCCTCCAGCATCTCCTTCCACTGGGCGATCCAGCCGACGGTGCGCGCCAGCGCGAACAGCGCGGTGAACATGGCGACCGGGAAGCCCAGCGCGCGCAGCGTGATGCCGGAATAGAAATCGATGTTGGGATAGAGCTTCTTGTCGATGAAATACTCGTCCTGCAGCGCGATGCGCTCCAGCTCGAGCGCCACGCTGAGCAGCGGCTCGTCGTGCAGGCCGAGCTCGTCGAGCACCGCGTGGCACTGGACCTGCATCGCCTTGGCGCGCGGATCGTAGTTCTTGTAGACGCGGTGGCCGAAGCCCATCAGGCGGAAGGGATCGTTCTTGTCCTTGGCGCGCCGGATGTATTCCGGGATGCGGTCGACCGTGCCGATCTCTTCCAGCATCCTGAGCGCGGCCTCGTTGGCGCCGCCATGCGCCGGTCCCCACAGGCAGGCGATGCCCGCCGCGATGCAGGCGAAGGGATTGGCGCCCGACGAGCCGGCCAGCCGCACGGTCGAGGTGGACGCGTTCTGCTCGTGGTCGGCGTGCAGGATGAAGATGGTGTCCAGCGCCTTGGCCAGCACCGGATTGACCTCGTATTCCTCGGCCGGCACCGAGAAGCACATCCGCAGGAAGTTCTCGGTGTAGCCCAGCTTGTTCATCGGATAGACGAACGGGTGCCCCGTGGAATAGCGGTAGGCCATCGCCGCGATGGTCGGCATCTTGGCGACCAGACGGTGGCTGGCGATCTGGCGCTGCATCGGATCGGCGATGTCGAGGGAGTCGTGGTAGAAGGCCGACAGCGCCCCCACCACGCCGCACATCACCGCCATCGGATGGGCGTCGCGCCGGAAGCCGCGGAAGAACGCGGCGAGCTGCTCGTGGACCATCGTGTGATGCATGATGGTGTAGGTGAACTGGTCCATCTGCTGGCGGCTCGGCAGCTCGCCGTAGAGCAGCAGGTAGCAGACCTCGAGGAAGGTCGAGTGCGCCGCCAGATCGGCGATCGAATAGCCGCGATAGAGCAGGATGCCCTTGTCGCCGTCGATATAGGTGATGTCGCTTTCGCAACTCGCCGTCGAGGTGAAGCCGGGATCGTAGGTGAAGACTTCCGCGTCGTTGTAGAGCCGCCGGATGTCGATCACGTCCGGCCCCACGCTGCCCGCGAAGACGGGAAGCTCGTGGGCCTTGCCCTTGTAGCTCAGAATCGCCGTGCCGGCCGGGACGGCCTTGCTGTCTCTCATCGCGCTCTCCTTGCCGAGCGGCCTCTTTTTCGCAATGCAGCAACAACGTGTGCGCCTGTCAACCGCATCGGCCGGCTTCCGCTCGAAATAACGCGGTCAGGCGCTGTAGGCCTTGATCCGGCGGATCGACTCCTCCCGTCCAAGCACTTCCAGCATGGCGAAAATGGGGGGTGAAGTTGTCCTTCCCGTAAGCGCCGCGCGCAAAGGCTGGGCAACCTGCCCAAGCTTGAGGCCGCCCGCTTCGGCGAAGGCGCGGGCCTTGTCTTCCAGCACCGCAGCCGTCCAGGGCGAATCTGCCGCCAGCGCGAGGAAGGCGCCGTTGGTGCGCCGGGCCTCGTCGTTCAAGACTTTCGCCGCCGCCTCGTCCAGGCCGCGGACGCCGTCGCTGAACAGAAATCCGGCAGCGTCGGCAAGTTCCACCAGGGTCTTGGCGCGCTCCTTGAGGCTCGGCATGGCTGCGACGAGGCGGGCGCGGGCCGTTTCGCTCAGCGCGCGCGGCGGGCTTTCGCGTGCCAGGGCCGCCGCGATCTCGCCCGCCAGCGCGGCGTCGTCCGTGGCGCGAAGGTAATGGGCGTTGAGATTGTCCAGCTTCTTGAAATCCAGCCGCGCCGGGCTCTTGCCGATGCTCTCAAGGTTGAACCAGGCGATAGCTTGTTCGGTGGGGATGATCTCGTCGTTGCCGTGACTCCAGCCCAGGCGCAGGAGGTAGTTGCGCATGGTCTCGGGCAGGTAGCCCATGTCGCGGTATTCGCCGACCGCCTGCGCGCCGTGGCGCTTGGAGAGCTTAGCGCCGTCGGGGCCGTGGATCAGCGGCAGGTGGCCATAGACCGGTTCGGGCCAGCCCAGCGCCCGGATGAGCTGGAGCTGCCGTGCCGCGTTGTTGAGGTGGTCGTCGCCGCGGATGATGTGGGTGATGCCCATGTCGAAGTCGTCCACGACCACCGCCAGCATGTAGGTGGGCGTGCCGTCGCTGCGGAGCAGCACCATGTCGTCGAGCTGGTCGTTGGCGAAGCGCACCTCGCCCTGAACCGCGTCGCGGACGATGGTCTCGCCGTCCTGCGGCGCCTTGAGGCGGATGGCGAAGGGCGCCCCGGCCGGCGCCTCGGCGGGATCGCGATCGCGCCAGCGCCCGTCGTAGCGGATGGGCTTGCCGGCCGCGCGCTGGGCGGCACGCATCTCCTCCAGCTCGGCGGGGGTGGCGAAGCAGCGATAGGCCTTGCCCTCGGCCAGCAGCTTCTCGGCCGTCTCGCGATGGCGTGCGGCGCGGCTGAATTGATGGACGATCTCGCCGTCCCAGTTGAGGCCGAGCCAGGACAGGCCGTCGATGATGGCCGCCACCGCCTGCGGCGTGGAGCGCTCGCGGTCGGTGTCCTCGATGCGCAGCAGGAACCTGCCGCCGGTGTGGCGGGCATAAAGCCAGTTGAACAGGGCCGTCCGCGCCCCTCCGATGTGCAGCATTCCGGTGGGCGAAGGCGCAAAGCGCAGGACGGGTTTTCCGATTTCGGTCATAGTGGTCGCGGGCTGGCGTTGTTCGGCTTTAAGTGAAACCGGGGCTTCTGGCAAACGGGTTTCTGTGGGGACGGGGCCGATGCCGATTCTCAGCCGCGGCAGGCTGGCGATCTCGCTGTCGGGAGAAAGGTTGGCGGCCGCGCTGCGAGCGCAGGCGGCGGCCGATAGCCTGCGCCGGCCGCTGTGGCTTCCGGTGGCCCTCGGCACGGGCGCCGGCCTCTATTTCGCCCTGCCGGCCGAGCCGGGTTGGCCGTGGGCGGTCGCGGCGGCGGGCTTGGCGCTGGCCGCAGCCGCGCTCTGCACGGCTCCTCAACGCCTATCCCTCCGCATCGGCCTGGCGCTGCTGGCGGCCCTGTCGCTCGGCTTCGGGGTGGCGAAGCTGCGGACGGAGATGGTGCGGGCGCCGGTGCTGGCGCGCCAGATCGGGCCGGTGGGAGTCGACGGGCGGATCGAGTTCGTCCAGCAACACGGCGCCCGCGCCCGCCTCCTGCTCGGCGACATCTCGATGCGCCGCCTGCCGCCGGAGCGCACGCCCGCGATGGTGCGGGTCTCCGTGCGGACCCAGTCCGAGCCTCTGATACCCGGCCGCTGGGTGCACGTGACCGCCGTCCTGATGCCGCCGCCCGGCCCGGCCGCGCCGGAGGGCTACGATTTCGGCCGCGAGGCCTATTACCTCGGCATCGGCGGCGTGGGGTATGCCTATGGCAGCGCCAAGCCCATCGCGGCGCTGCGCCCGGCCGATTTCGGCGAGCGGATCGCGCTCGCCGTGGCCACGCTGCGCTGGCGGATCACCCAGCGCATCCACGCGGTGCTGCCGGGCTCGACGGGCGGCATTGCCTCGGCGCTCGTCACCGGCGACCGCGGCGCCATCTCGCCCGACGACGAAGCGGCGCTGCGCGACGCCGGCCTGGCGCACGTGCTCGCCATCGCGGGCCTGCACATGGCGCTGGTCGGCCTCGGGCTGTTCTGGACGGTGCGGGCGCTGCTGGCGCTGGTGCCGGCGATCGCGCTGCGCTTCCCGATCAAGAAATGGGCGGCGCTGGCCGCGCTCTTGAGCGGGGCGTTCTATCTCGTCATCAGCGGCGCCGCGACCCCCGCCACCCGCGCCTACATCATGCTGGCCTCGATGCTGCTGGCGATCCTGTTCGACCGGCCGGCGCTGTCGATGCGCTCGCTGGCGCTGGCGGCGACCATCATCCTGTTGTGGAAGCCGGAGAACATCTTCGAGCCGGGATTCCAGATGTCGTTCGCGGCGGTCGCCAGCCTGGTGGCGGTGGCGGAATGGGAACAGCGGCGGCGGGCGCGCCGGCCGGATGCGCCACGGCGCTTCGCCGGGCTCCGGCGCTACGTCCGCGGCATCGCCACCACCAGCCTGGTCGGCAGCCTGGCGACCATGCCCTATGCCGTCTTCCATTTCGATCGCGCCACCCACTACGCCGTGCTCGGCAACCTGCTCGCCATGCCGGTGATGGGTTTCGTCACCATGCCCGCCGCGGCGCTATCGCTGATGCTGATGCCATTGGGGCTGGACGCCTGGCCGCTGCGCCTCATGGGCTGGGGCATCGAGGCGATGCTGGCGGTCGGCCGCTTCGTCTCGGGCCTGCCG
>Ga0335082_10004423_pt1 | contig 15311 bp, 15 predicted proteins | sample Lox_Sample_41_FD_206718 | JGI IMG/M metagenome (GOLD analysis project Ga0335082, IMG submission 206718) | Soil microbial communities from Loxahatchee National Wildlife Refuge, Florida, United States - Lox_Sample_4.1 | ecosystem: Environmental > Terrestrial > Soil > Wetlands | place: USA...
ATATCGACCATAGTCAATGAATTGACAGAGTATTCTCGACAGACTACAGGGATGTGAGCAGATATCAAACGATGAGGACCTTCCTTGTTCCGGGAACAACCTTGGTCATTGAAGCATATTTGTCTGAAGTATTGATATTTAAAGACTTTCTTTAAGGCATCTAATGCTTAATTTTCATACTATTAAATCATTTTTAATAAAGTTTATCTTAACGATTGATTTCAGGGCCCAGAAGCATAGTGTCTCCTGCATCCTCAGCCATCCTGCTCACGCTTCCTCCGAAATGGGATCAGCCCGTATACCAGGCCCATGGTCGGCATGCTCGTGACAACCTTCAGGAAGAGTCGGGAATAGCCAATCGTCTCAACGGTCCGCACCTCCCGCAGCCGCGGAAGGAAGAAGAGAGAGGCCACGACCCGCAAAAGGCCGCTCACGAGAAAAACGAGCAGGTATTTGGACCAAAACATCTCATTCATACGGACGATGACACTGCCAAGCAAGGCCCCGCTGATCAGGGACAGGCCATTGATCATGTTGTAGTAGGCCACGCAGGTGGCGCGCTTCTGAGGCGTGGTTGTGTCGAAGATGAAACTGAAGGACGCTATCTCGAAGCCGCCCCAGACGAAGCCCGAGTAGGCCTGGATCGTAATGAGCCAGGCGACCTTCCCGGACAGGAGCCAAAGGACTGGCACCACGGGCATCAGATAACCTGTGAGGCTCAGGACGCGCCGCGCGCCGAAGCGGTCCGCTGCATGGCCCCAGACCGGCATGGACAGCATCTTCACGATGATTGCCGCCGCATTGACCGTAGTAAAGGTCAGATAGCTCAGGTGCAGGTCCTGGAGCATGTAGGGTGTGAAGAAAGGCGCCGACATGAACACTGCAAAGTTCATCAGCCCCAGATACAGCACGAAGAGACCGTAGTTCCGGAACCGCGCCTGCTGCAGGAATTCCAGGAACCCGAACTCAGCTTCGCGCGGGACTTCATAAAGGGGCTCGTACTTCTTCGACAGGAACAGGACTGATATCATGCGGCTCGCAAGTGCCAGCAGGAAGATTAGCATGAACCCCGTGTACTGTCTTTCAATACTGCCGCTGTACTGCTGCAGAATGTAGCCGGCAGCGAGAGTGGAGGCGAAGGTGGCCGTGCCCGTGATATTGCTCCGCCGGCCGAAGTAGGCGCCCCGCCGGTCCTCGCTCACAAGGTCTCCCATCCAGCTGTTCCAGGCAGGTCCCAGGATCATGCCGAATGCCCAGTAGAGGCAGGCAAAGAGGATGAGATACCCGACCCGAAATTCCTCGAAGAAAAAAACCAACGCCACTGGCACATACATCAGCCCCTGGAGCAGAGCGGCTATAACCACGAGCCGCTTGCGCGACCCGAATGCGCGGATCAGACCGTTCGAGAAGAACTGGAGTATCGACCCCAAGGCCTGAGGCAGGGAACTCAGGAGGCCCACCTGGAGCGTTGTGGCATTGAGGAACAGGCCAAAGGCCACGAAGAACGACTCCCCGAAACCGATCATAGAGGCCGAAAAGGCGCCATCGTAGATCGAATACCTGAGGCTCTTCCGGACACGGTAATCCTTCCGCCGGTCATTCATAGCACTGCCTGTCTGGTCGCTGCCCATCCCTCGCCGTTCTTCCTTTCTTCCTCCATGATACCAGAAAATGACGTTCCCGCACACGGGGAGTCTGTGAACGATAACATCATGAATCCGAAACGATCTGCCAACTTACTCTGAAGATTTCCGTCCTGCACAAGAAATTTGTCGCAGCGCATCAGCAGAGGATATGGAATTTCGCAGCGCCCGCGACCGACTGCCGTCTCCCAAGTATCGTAATGGAAGGGAATCATTATTGACCTGACCTTCAGTGGTCCGGAATATTCCGAACCGTGATAAAATGTAAGACATGAAGATCAGGGAGATAAAGGCGAAAAGCATCCTGTCACGGTCCCAGGTCTATGATTATGCATTAAACCCTTATGTCGGCTGCCAGCACAGCTGCGTCTACTGTTATGCCAAATTTATGAAGAGGTTTACCGATCACCAGGAGAGATGGGGAGATTTCGTCGATGTAAAAATAAATGCACCCGAACTTTTGGCGCATGAAGTGAAGAAAAAAAAGATCGGGAGGGTATGGATAAGCGGCGTGTGCGATCCATATCAACCTCTAGAAAAAAAGTACCTGATCACGAAGAGATGTCTTGACATTCTCGTGGAAAACGGCTGGCCGTTCACCGTGCAGACAAAATCCCCTCTTGTTCTGAGGGATATCGAGACTCTGAAGAGAGCGGATGCTCTCGAGGTGGGATTCACCATAACCACGGCGGATGAGAGGATGCGGAGGATCTTCGAACCAGGGGCGCCACCATCAAGCAAGAGGATCGAGGCGTTGGCGGTTCTTCACTCAGAAGGAATCGAGACCTTTGCCATGGTAGCGCCGATCCTGCCGGGCGCCGAGGGGTTGGTTGGCGCGCTGAAGGGCAAGGTGGATCATGTGCTCCTTGACAGGCTGAACTATCATTACGCGGACTGGGCATACAAGCGATACGGGCTCATGTGGGCGAGGGAAGACAGCTTCTTCTCGCAAAAGGGCGAAGAGTTGAGGGCGGCATTTGAAAGGGAGGGCATCCCATGCCAGGTGCTCTTTTAGCATGTCTGCTCTCCGTTCCTGGTTCTATCTTGTGATGGAGACTCCGGGACTGCGGGAAAGACCGATGAAAAGATCGAGTCCGCCTACCTGCCTTTCAAGCGAAGCACCGGTCCCAAAAATCGGAAACTTCCTTTAAGATACTCGCGGAAACGAGTTCAGAAACTGACGACTCGAACCAGTCCATTGGCATTGAACGGGAATATTCGGGTTGCACAAAACGGTTGTCCATAAGGACAATGAGGCCCCGGTCGGTCTCGGAGCGGATCACTCTCCCGGCGGCCTGGATCGCCTTGGCCATCGCAGGGATCGCATAAGCGTAGTCGAATCCCGCGCCATAACGCTCCTGGTAATACGCCCTCATCTGCTCGCGTTCGAGATCGAAGGTCGGCAGCGGAGGTCCAATCACGAACGCACCGATCGCCATATTCCCCGGGTAGTCCACTCCCTCTGAGAACGTGCCTCCCTGAACTGCAAATACGATCGTCGGTACGACCCCTAAGCGAAGATGTTCCAGAACCCTCTCGACGTGGTGAGCCTTCATATCCCGCTCCTGTCTCAGGACAACAAACCCTTCCGGAGGCTGGAACGGACCGAGTACCTTTTCCAGGAACTCGAAGCTCGGGAAAAAGGCGAAATAATTTCCCGGACGCAATGCCGCGATCCTTTGGATGGCATCGGCGATACGAGGATAGTTGCGCTCGCGGTCCGAATACCTGGTCGAGATCTGGGGAATGATCAGGAGTTTGCGAAGTTCCTTTAAGAAAGGGCTTTGAAATTCCGCTTTCCTCACCGACCCGGGATCCAGCCCGGAAAGCTTCGCGTAATAATCAAAGGGCTTCAAGGTCGCCGAGAACCCGACAACGTGCTGGTACTCGTCATAGCAGTCCTCCAGCATCGCAGAGGCGTCGCAGCACGTAATCTTCACGATGCCGCCGGTTGCATGCGGATGATAGGTCGTGAAGAGCTCCGGTTTGTCAGGATCGCCGACGTACTCAAGGACCTCCGTGAATTCCGACCAGTAAAAGCACAATCTCAGGATGACGTCTCGAGGCTGGATTTCCTCGTTGGAATCGAGGTACCGGGAGAGGAGGGCGCGGAGCTTCGAATCCTGCTCGAGAAACGGGTCCCGCGGCGGATCGATCTCCGCCGGTTGCGAACTTTTTTCAGGCCGGCAGGACACGATCACCTGAATACATCCATCGAGAAGTTCCTCGGCCTCGTGCCGGAAGCGGGAGGGCATGCCGCGGATCTCGTCGCGCATCTTCTCGAGCGTGATGCTAGAGAGCGAGGGGGAGTAGTAGTCCATCGCGCGGGCGGGTAGATTATGGGCTTCATCGATCACGAGATTGGGTTTCCCCTTCTGATCGATGTTGATCATCGTCATGCGGCCGAAGGTCGACCGTGGAGCAAAGACGTAATTGTAATCGCAGATCACGGTATCGGCTTCCGACACCCCCTCGAACTGCAGCTCGAAAGGGCAGACCTGGTATTCTTCGCCCAGGTCGCGGAACACGCGGGTCTTCAACTTCTTCTTTTTTGCGAGGATATCCAGAACCCTGTTCTCGTGGACCTTGGTGTAATGGTCACGGGCGTATTCGCAATATTCAGGATCGCAGAGCGGTTCGTTCTTGAAGCAGATCTTGCTCTTTGCCGTGATGGAGAGGGATTTGAGTTTCGCGCCCGTCTCCTGAAAACGCGTTACGGCGTCCTCTGCGACCGAGTGCTGGCTGTTCTTCGGCGTGACGTAGACTACGTTCTGGCCCCGGCTCAATGCTTCCTTGAGAACGGGGTAGAGGACGCCGATGGTCTTCCCCATCCCCGTAGGGGCCTGAATGAGCAATGGGACCCCTTCGCTCATACCCTGCTCGATAGTTTCAATGAGCTCGGTCTGACCGGGACGCGTGTTCTCGTAGGGGAAGGAGAGACCGTCGGCGATCTTCCTGCGTCTTGCGGCACGCTTTTCGGCCTTCCTGACCTCCGAAACAAGTTCGCAAAGACGTGTTTCCAGCCATTTCTCATATGCGGGGAGATCGAGCGCGATTTCGAGATCCAGGCATTCGCCGTTGCGGGTAGAGGCGATATGGAACGTCAGTGTGGGAACGACGCGGTATTCAAGCCAATAGAAATAGCCGTACGACCGCAGCTGCAGACAATAAGGATGGTTCAACGGGTCGTCAGCGAGCCGTCGGGCGAGTTCCCTGATATTGAACCCTGTTTTGATCTCCTCGATCCTCGGGGGATCATGCCTGAAGAGACCGTCCATCCGTCCGTCGATCTGGAATCGATAGCCCTCCCTGTCGAACAAGCGCCTGATCGAGACCTCGGATTCGTAAGAAGGATCGGACTTCGCCCTCTTCCGCTGCACGCGGACGTGGATTTCCTGCCCGTCAGAGGCCGCGCGTCCATATCCTGAATGAGCCTCAATACTCCCGGTCCTGGGTACCGGCACAGCGAAATCGCGGAGCGCGACGGTGACACGTTTCATTTCACCCTTCATAACAGTGTGCAGTTTATGCTCGTCTTGAACGTTTGTCAACGATAAGAGATGAGATGAAAATAGAGTGTAATCCATGTGTATGGTTTTTTAACAGTCGAGATCGAACCGTGGGTACAGGTAATATAAGAGCGTATCCGGCACGCTGCTGAAAAGAGGACCTCCGCGCGAGTGCCCTCGCATGCCGGGTTCCCTATTTACCAGAATGAACGATGATCACCGGGACCGGCGCGTTCAGGATTGTCTCCCTAGCCGTGCTCCCGAAAAAAGCGGTTAGCATGGCGTTTCTTCCATGGGTCCCCATGACCACGTGCGAATAGCCTTGTAAAGCCACCTGAAAAACAGCGCATGTAGATGGTACGGCCTTCTCTTCTATAGCATGTGCACAGGCTACACCGCGGTCCCGAAAGAAGAAGACCTTCTGCTCCATTGTGGCGATGGTATCCTCCCTGACCCTTTCCAGAACATTCTCGATATTCAAAGGGACCATTCCGGAGATCATGCTCGGCCGCATGATGGCGTTGTAACTGTCCCAGAGGCAATGGAACAGAACCACCTGCGCCCCAAGGCGCTTTGCAAGCGAGAGCGCGTACTGCTCCGCTGCACGGCTGTTTCTGGTGAGATCGGTCGCAACGAGGATCTTCATTTGCTTCTGTCCGCTGAGATCCTGGTCCTTTTCCTGGGCCATAGGCCCGATCACCATCACCGGCCTCTTCGACTGGCGGACGACTTCTTCAGCCACGCTCCCGATCAGCAGACGCTTCACACCTTTTTTCCCCTGCGTGCCCAGAACGATCAGCTCGGGAGGTGTCTTCGATCGCAGGACCTTAAGAATCTGCTCCGCCGGAGAGCCGCGCTTCAGGGACCAGACCGTTGGGACCGGGGATTGTCTGCTCATCTCTGCCAGCCGGTCCTGATGGAGGTCATGCCATTCCTGGAAGCGGGAAGAATCAAAGCCGCGCAGCGGATAGGTCTTGATATCTTCCACATACAGAAGCGTTATGTTGGCCCCGAGCCGCTGCGCCAAGGAAGAGGCGGCGCTCAGTATTGCATGAGAACGTCTCTTGCCAACAGCAGTGCGGTTCTCAATATCATCAGCAACCAGGATCGGACGTTGTGGCATGATTAGTTCCTCCTGAACAAGAGATTTTCTTCTTGAAGATATTGCTTCGCAGAGAATTCATGTGATCTTCCTTTTGAACTCTATGGCTGTCGGCCTTTCAAAAATCGTCTATAATTTTTATTATACTATAAATAAAAAGCCGAGACCTCTTTTGAACAAAAGTTCTCGGCAATATTTCCGGGCAAAGGCGTTTCCATCATTATTTACTTGCGAAGACCATTTCATCAAGCAACGATAGATTTGATTGCACTCGGTTACTTTCTATAGTAAAATTTAATAAATCCTGCCGAACTTCGGGCCCTTGGTCCTCAGCTTTGGTGTCCAGAGGGACCTTTGCCTGCGTAGAAAAGGAAATGGAAGCGTGACACAGCAGTACTTTTATCGTCTTACCGCCATTCCGGCGTTCATCATAGGGCTGCTCTCGGTCAAGGAAGGGGGGAGCGTCCTGCTCGGCCTTTCGACCAAAGCGTACCCTGTGCTTCCCTGGCTTGTCTGGTACAATGTCGTTATGGGCATTGTATCGGTAATTACCGGGGCCGGTCTGTGGACGCAGCGCAGATGGGGCGCCGTTCTTGCCGCGGTGATACTCCTATGCCACAGCATTGTTTTCTTAAGCCTCATGGCCCTGGTCATGCTTGGTGAGACCGTTGCCAGGATCAGCACTGTGGCAATGCTGTTCAGGACGGCGATATGGCTCGTGATCTATATGGTCTTGAGATGGAAACACGACTCACAAGCCGGCGATGCATAACTCTGAGCGCGAATAGCCCTCTGTTCTCTATCGGGGTAGACTGTATCCAGTAGGGTGTTCATGGAGAATGAACAATGGCTCCTTGTACAGATCTTAAGATATTTGAATTGTTTGCGCGCTACGCCGCGGCAATCGTATTGGTTCTTATTGCTTTCTTTCTGATATGGTTGGTCACAATAATAGATATCATAACGAGCGATTTTAATAATAATACGAATAAAATTATCTGGTTCTTCTTCGTCATGATGCTGGCTCCCGTCGGGGTGCCATTATATTTTTTTATAGGAAGATCACAGAAGTCATCAACAGGAGAAGAGTATGAGGGTGGTACCCGGTATCGGGATAGCGGGCGGGAATAAAACAAGTTTAGAGACAGAATAATCAATATAAATTGACATAGCGACCTGTGCTCCTTCGCGGTAAGATCATGAATAAAAACCAACAATCTCAATCTGATTTGCATGACCCTCAAAAGAGCCACGGTCTTCTGAATATCTTCAAGATAATCATCCTCGTCTTGATTCTCGTAGGAGCCTGGTTCCTGCTGGATTGGTTAATAAGCGGTAAATAAAGAGGAATCCAGAGTGTATAGCACAAAGCTGGAAGAGAAGATCGATGCTGCGGTGAAGCGGTGGCAAAACGTGGAAAAGAGGAAGATGTTCGGTGGCGTTGGCTACCTGCTCAAGGGCAACATGTGCTTCGGCATCTTTAAGGATAGCCTGATCGTACGAATTGACAAGGAACAGGGGGAGCAAAGACTCAAGGACCGGGATGTGCAACCTCTAAATATCAACGGGAAAACCATGGCCGGGTGGGTCATGGTGAAGGAAACAGAATGGGATCGCCCGGACAGTTTGACGAAGTGGATCGACACGGGGAAGCGGTTCGCGCTGTCGCTGCCAGAGAAGAAAGGGAAGAGGAAGAAAACGAAGACATTGAGAGAATATAAGGTGTAACGCCATATGCGTAAAAGTGGTGTTGCGGGACCTCCGAGTTGATGCGTAGAGGGTGGGGTAAGGGAACGTCAAACCGCAATACCGTATGAGTTTTCAACCGCTAAGCATGACAGCCTTGACTACCATTTCCAGAAGTCGCCGATTTCTCTGAGAGCCATAATAGAAACCGCGAATCAATTATGATTTGCTGAGGTTTCATTAAAAAAAGCTGCGGGAGGATGAATATGTTTGTCACGATTCTTTTAGTTATTGTAATTGTCATCGTTGCACTTTTTTCAGTTCAAAACGCGATACCGGTCTCCATCTCGTTCCTGAACTGGCGTTTCGACGCGTCTCTTGCCGTAATCTCGCTTCTTTTTTTTCTGGCCGGTATGATCGCAGGTATGGTCGTCCTATTCTGGATACGAATGCGGCGAACAGCAAGAAAGAGAAGCGAGACTCGTCAGAAGCGATCGGACGGCGAAGGAGCCCCGAATTTATAATTAAAAGAAATTTTCGAAGATCATGAGGCTGTCAGTTCATTATGAATTCTGGAGCTAGAGCAAGACGGTCATGAATTATCGTCAAATATCAACGGGGAGGAACAAATGGCAAATAAAACGGCAACGATTCCCTGTCCGAAATGCAGCGCTAAAGGTTTCATACCATGTTCTGTGTGCCGCGGGCAGGGAAGGCAGCCAAGTACGAATGCCGCTCAACGTCCGTGTCCGAACTGTCATGGTACAGGGAAAAGCGTCTGTCCTCAATGCAGGGGCGCGAAAAAAGTGAAGAGCGATAAATAAAAAACACGGCCCTTCATTGAGTTCGGTTTCGATGAAAGATTATCCGCACAACTGAGCAGTAGCATTCAACAAGCGACCCTATGGGTCTTCGGACATGACGGATTTGCTTCTAATGAGGGACACTGCTGCTCTTTAATATGGAGACTCGAAGCAGGTACTTAATCCTTTCGACGCTTGTTCCTGATGCACTGCTTTCTGCAGATGTTTCCCGCTGGATTCAAGCAGGCTTGAAGCGGAAAATTGCTCCCACTTACTGACATGCATAAGTCTGACAACTCTGTTGGCGATGCTTTTTTTCTCATCCGGCGTGATAACCACGCACGATATGCTTTTGTGGCAAAATCCGGAGTAGCTGCAATCTTTATTATGACACTTGTCATCGACGGTTATGATTTTGGACAAATTCCTCGGCTGGTCGACATTACAGCCTTTGATCACGGCGACATGATATGCAAGGAGCTGCAGTGGAACAACGGTGACAAAGGGAACGAGCGCGGGATGCGTCGTTGGCACCACGATCATGTCGTCCGCCTTGTTACGGTATGCAGCTGGTGTATCCGTGACAACGATGACCCTTCCTCCCTGTGCTTTCACCTCCTCGATGTTTGATAGGATGTTGTCGTGCAGGCCGTCGATCGTTGCCAGGAATACAACGGGCACCCCGTCCTCGATCAGCGCGATGGGACCGTGTTTCATTTCTCCCGCCGGATATCCTTCAGCGTGAATGTAAGCGAGTTCTTTCATCTTGAGCGCGCCTTCGAGCGCGACGGGGTAGTTGATCCCCCGGCCGACGTACAACATGCTCTTGGCGCCCACCAGGGTCCTAGCGATCTTCTTGACCACTCCATCGGTTTGGAGCGCCTGTCGAATGAGTCTCGGCAGATCGAGCAAGAATGGCATGAGCGTCTGAATCTCGATGTCTCTGAGCTTGCCTTTCTTGGTACCCAGGGCAATGCCCAGAAGGCTCAGGGCGGCAAGCTGAGCGGTAAAGGCCTTGGTGGATACCACACCGATCTCCAGCCCCGCACGCGTGTAGAGGACCGAATCAGCCTCACGCGTGGTCGTGCTGCCAACGACATTGCAGATCGTTAAGGTCCTCGCTCCTTTTTCCTTCGCGACGCGTTGCGACGCGAGGGTATCAGCTGTTTCTCCGGACTGCGTAATGGTTATTAGTACTGTTCCTTTCGGGATGATGGGGCACATGTTCCGGAACTCCGAGGCGATGTCCACTGCCACGGGGATGCGCACGAACTTCTCGATCATATACCGGCCAACGAGTCCTGCATGATATGACGTACCGCAGGCGGCGATATGGAGCCGCCTGAGATCCTTGATGGTATCGGCGAAGCCCATCTCCTCCACGAGCCTGTTCGTGTCGTCAGTCCACTCCCGCAGAGTATCCATGACCCCTTGGGGTTGCTCGTATATCTCCTTGAGCATGAAATGGTCGTATCCCTGTTTTTCAGCCATTGCAGGCGTCCAGTTAACCGTTACGATTTTCCCTTCAAGCGTCATGGTTTCCAGGGATTCGACATGCTTAAGATCGACCCCGCTACTTCTGAGGACGGCCATGTGCCGATCTTCGAGATGAATGAACTTCTTCGTAAAGGGGAGGAGCGCGGAAACATCGGATGCGATGTACTGTGCATCCGTGCCTATTCCAATGATGATCGGGCTGCCGTTGCGGATCGCGAAAAGCGTATCCGGTGTGCCTTCGTGAATGATCCCCAGAGCATAAACACCGCGAAGGTGCTCCATCGCTCGTCGGATTGCCTCATCGATAGGAAAACCGCGGTCAAGATAGCGAGCAATGAGATGAGGCACTACCTCCGTGTCCGTCTGAGACGTGAAAACCTGCCCTGTAGCTGCCAATTCTGCCCTCAACTCACGGTGGTTTTCAATGATGCCGTTGTGTACCACGGATACGCCTTTCACGGTGTGCGGGTGGGCATTGGCAGCCGACGGCGCCCCATGGGTGGCCCATCGTGTGTGACCGATACCGATCGTTATTGATGGTAATGGGTTCGGCAGCATCTTCTGGAGGTCCTTCAATTTTCCCGGAATTTTGTAAACCTCGATTCCCGATCCATTCTTAAATGCAATTCCCGACGAATCGTAACCGCGGTATTCCAAGCGGGTAAGACCATCAAAAAGAATCTGCAACGAATCATTTTTCCCAATATAACCGACGATTCCGCTCATGATTTTTTACCTCGAATTGCCAGTATTTATGATATCGACAACGGCATTCCTATTTCTGCATATGGCCTGTATTAGATACTAAGCAAGAAGGATGCCGAATTCATGGTGGATACTACCAAAGGGTGATGAAATTAATATATACCTTTATTTCTTTTATTTCAATTTTTTTTTAATAAGTTATTGATTATTAATTATTATTAAAAGAACGTAATAGAAGAGTGAGCGAAATGAAATTTTGACCTTTAATTTCTCATTTCGGGTAAAATGGCGCTTAAGTAATCATTAGGTTTTACATTTTGTATATACTAAGTATCTAAAAAAAATAATTTTTTTTAAATTAATTTTTAAATTTAGTATTGAGTGTATCTATTTGAAACATTATATTGTTCTGTTTTTATAATTTGTATCAAATATATACATTATATAAAAAATAAATACTTTTAGAATATTATGGCCACCTATTTAAAGTGCATTGTTAAGAAAAAAACGACCTTGTATCAAGGAAGTAGATCATTTCTCAACGGGCCTCTTCATTAACCGCATCATCATTGTGCCTGCTTCATTCGTTTCGGCGTCCGCTTTGATTGCACCAGTTACCCATCAGGATTAAGGTCACGTTGGTGAGGCATTTATTCATCGAGCCATCCCGCTTTGTGGCACCAGAAAATCTTCGACTCCAGGCCGTGTCAAAAATTTGTACAAGTCTAAGGAATCGAAAAGTGTTGAGGCTTGAAATTGCATCTTTTTTTGAATCCGATAGCCTTATCGACTTTGGCCTCATAGCCAAGGATAATAACGCGTTCAGAACAAAACCCCGTTGCTGTTATCAGATTATCATGGGCCAAACCAGGGCATTACCCTCCGCTCACGTAACATGCCCCAAATAGTGGTATCCTATGGATAGAAAGACGAATGAACAACGGGAGGCTTACGATGACTACCAAATTTATTATAATACTCTTTTTCCTGTGCCTGGTTTCGTCATATAGTTACGCTCAAGCAACAACGGGCCTGACGAACAAGGGAATGATGGAGGAACAAGGGAAGGTAATGGTCAATAATGCCAAAATCATGATGGAACACGGCAAGGTGCTTACGGGTGAAGGGGACAAAATGATGAAAGCGGGAATGGAAATGATGGAGGGGAAGACCAGCAATAAAGATTCGTGGCCGTTGGGGCTGAGTCTGGAAGACAAGGCGAAGATGATTAAGGACAAGGCTGACACGATCTGGCAACAGGGGGATGCGATGGTCAAAGAGGGTTTAAAAATGATGGAAAATAATTTTATGGCTGATAGAGGCGAAATGATGATCAAGAATGGTGTTTTGCTTATGAAGGAAGGTATATCACTGCGGGAATTGAGCGATATGATGATTAAAGAAGGTCAGATGATGATAAATAAATGACAGATCGGGGACTGAGAGGCGACTGCCATGAATACATGTTTTCCTGACAAAACCCGAATTGCTCGAGAGATAATGTCCTATCTGTCTGCGCGTCCCGATGCGCAGTACACTCTGGATGGTATCGTCCAATGGTGGATGGGAGAACAAAAGAGCAATCAGCACACGACGCTCGCTAAGGAAGTGATTGCCGACCTTGTCACCCAGGGCCTGATCGAAAAGATCCGGATAGAAGGCCAAACATCTTATTATCGCATACGCACCAAACACGGGTAATAACTTAGGGACAGGTCTCCAATGCTCTTCCATTATGATAACGGAAAGCGGTCATGCCTTTTCGGCATCACAGGAAGGAGCTGTTATGCGGCGACGGGGGCTCATTCGGGACGAAAAACCAGCGTATCGCCTTTATGATGGGAGAGGGGTGGAGATCGGGTACCAGGAAATGCTGGATCTCTGTGTCCAGTCCGATGTCACTCTGTTCGGCGAGATCCATGAACACCCCCTTGTTCACTGGTTGCAGCTGGAAATGACGCAGGACCTCATTGAAATCAAGAAGGGCGATCTGATGCTCGGTGCGGAAATGCTGGAGGCGGACAACCAGTTGATCGTGGATGAATATTTGTCCGGTCTCATCGGGCACGAACAGGTAGTTAATGAGGCTAAGGTCTGGGACAATTACGACACCGATTACCGCCCCCTCGTCGACGTCGCAAAAGAGCACGGACTCCGGTTCATCGCGACCAATATCCCGAGGCGATATGCTGCACTCGTCGCTCGGGAGGGAATGAAAGCGCTGGAACGTCTGTCCGACGAAGCAAAGAGATCGATCGCTCCGCTTCCCATACCGCTGGACCTTTCAACGCCTGGATACCAACATGCCATGGAGATCGGCATGGCCCATGGAGCGCATATGGACGCCCGGAACTTCGTCGCCGCGCAGGCGGTGAAGGACGCCACTATGGCTTACTTTATACTGAAGAACCGCGGACCAAAGGATCTGTTCATCCATTATAACGGTGATTATCATTCGAAGAACTACGGCGGGATCTACTGGTATCTAAAACGGTATGATCCGGAAATCTCGATTCGAACCATCTCTTCGGTCAGCAGGGACATGCCCGGGTATGACGATGAATGCAAAGGACTTGCCGACATCGTTCTTATCGTACCGGCAGCCCTGGAGAGACGCACTTCATGAACAGAAGGGTAGGACTCCTGTGAACTTTTTCTTTATCGCGGCTATTGTTGTGCTGATCATCATCGCTCTCATCTCCCTTTCGGGAGGCAATCACCTGAAGACCGAAGTGGCGAACCTTGCCGACGTTCAGGGGAAATTCACGCTCCTGCTGTATGGCTGCAGCTCCCGGAATGACCTTGCGAACATCGCGATCCTCGACAAGGAAGGAGATCCATACTCGTTCGAGATCTATGCGCCCGACTCTTCGTACACCACCAAGGCCGGATTGAACGCGGCGGAAGCACTGCAGGAAGCGGAACGGTTCGTCCGTTGTAATTTCCAATCTGAGCGCTCCCAGTTGCGCAGGATCCTAAGCCCTGCCGGTGTGGGGATCGGCTTTGAACTGAGGCCGCTCTATTCCATCGTAACGTTTGGGAAGGACGACGTCCTCGATGTCCGATATTTAATCAAGGACAGAAAGATCGTTGTCCAAATAGATCTCGATCCTTCGATAAAATTGCAACGCGAAAACTAGGCCGAACCGCAACGTTCCGGGATCAGGTTCCGGATGTTTGACTTCGCCCGCTTGGTCTGGCATCATTCGCTATGGCCGCCCACTCCACACTGTGCATCCTAAAGCCAGTCAGTATTCTACTAAACGTGAGCATATTTGAACAAACCACCAAGTCATTGCACCCATAGTGTCATATTTTTCTAGTATATCATCGTCAATGATTTAAACGATGCGCGTTAAATTACTGACAGATTCACATAACCTAGAAATAATAACTATTTGAATTTAATGCAGAAGTCGTTTGGCAGAAGTATTGCATTTTAATAAGTGAATTCTTGTTGTGCCCATGCCACAAATAACTTAGGAGGTAGTGATGTTTTGGATCACGTGTGCAATATTCTTTTTTATTGGCAGTTTTGTTACAGTATTCCTGATGTCTTGCCTGGCAATCGCCCAGCAGGCAGATGAACAGAGCGAGAGGTCATATTCTGAAGTAGTTGGGAAAAACGTAGTTCAGTGAAACATTTATAGTGAAATCCCTTATTCTTCGGTGACTTCGTCCTTTTTCCCGGAATAGAATCAAGCGGTATCGAGCGAGCATAAGCCTTCTCTGGATATCTTTCGGGATGATGTTTGACTTTGTTTTTTTTCTACTATGTCATCCAGGCCGGGAGGGAAATAAAAAGGCGATATGACATCCTGATGTCATATCACCTCTTGAGTGGACTGGTCGTTTGGCAATCATCTATTCCATGCCGCTGTCATGCCGTGATGCACGGCTTCCTGCGTTCCCGCGCTCAGGGCGGAAACCCTTATTTCTCTTCCTTCGTGGACTTTCTTTCCTTCTTCTTCCTGCCCGCAAGGTACGCCTCCACGGGCCTCCACTCGAAGGTCATGCTCTTCCCCGCGATGGCCGCTGCAGCTTTCATGGCGACGTTGACCGCGCCGATGGCCAGGGCCGCAAAGAACCCGACCGGCAGCATGACGATGTATGCCGCACCGATGAAGGGGGCGGCGGCGATCTTGCCGACGGACTTCAGGATATGCCTGGCTCCGCCTGCCTGCTCGATATAGTTCAGGTCATCTTTACCTGTTGCGACCACGGTCTTGAACGGCGCTGGCTTCAAGGCCTCCCAGAAAAGAAGGAACCCGCCGATGGCAAGGAGAGACATGATGTACTCGATCCCCTTGACGTGCGTGATAAAATCAACTAGCGTATACATAATATTGACTCCTCTCTATAAGTT
>Ga0335082_10004425_pt1 | contig 15311 bp, 13 predicted proteins | sample Lox_Sample_41_FD_206718 | JGI IMG/M metagenome (GOLD analysis project Ga0335082, IMG submission 206718) | Soil microbial communities from Loxahatchee National Wildlife Refuge, Florida, United States - Lox_Sample_4.1 | ecosystem: Environmental > Terrestrial > Soil > Wetlands | place: USA...
GGCGCAAGCGGGGAGTCGAGCCCTGCATCTCGACTTCGGCGACGTGCGCCACGTAGGTGCCGAAGCTGAACGCCATGGCGATCCCTTGCGTGCGCCCCGAAGCGGCCTTGCCCCAGCCCGCTTTGGCAGCCGCGAGCTTCAGCACGCCGGCGGCGCGCGGATTGGCCATGGCAAGGCGGAACTCCAGCGGGTCCTTCTTCGCCGCCGCCGCCAGCTCGTCGATGAACGATTCGGTCGCCGCTGAATTCTGCGAGGCGTACACCGAGCGCCACCAGCCGGCTGGCACCCCGGTATTGGCCATCACGTATTCGATCAGCAGGTTGGGGATGCTGTAGGGCAGCTCCATCGCGGCGTCGAGCGCGTCCTTGTCCAACTCGCCTTCTTTGAGCCAGCCTCTCTGCCCGCCGATGGAGGGAGCGACCACCCGGTGCGACCAGGACACCAGCTTGCCGTTGCCATCCACGCCCCCGCGAAGTACGTGGTAGCTGGCCGGCCGATACCAGTCGTGCTGCATGTCATCTTCCCGCGACCACACCACCTTCACCGGGGCGCCGATCGCCTCCGAGACCTGCATGGCATCGATGCCGAAGTCCATCTCCGCCCGCCGCCCGAACCCGCCTCCCAGATAGGTGACGTGGATCTTGATCTGCTCTTTCTTGCGGCCGAGAGTCTCCGCCCCCACGTCCCGAAGCATTTCCGGGAATTGGGTGGCCGCCCAGAGCTCGGCCCCATCCGTCTTCACGTGCGCCACGCAGTTCATCGGCTCCATGGTCGCGTGCGCCAGATAGGGGAACTCGTAGGCCGCTTCCAGCTTCTGCGCCGCCTGCGCCAGGGCCGCGGAGGCGTCGCCCTTCTTCTCGCCCTCGTGGGCCGGCCCTTTGGCCAGTTCGGCGAAATGCTGGCTGATCTCCGCGCTGTTCATGGACGCGTGCTTGCCTTCGTCCCAGTCGATCTGGAGCGCCTCGCGGCCCTTGAGCGCCGACCAGTAGGAGTCGCCCACCACCGCCACGCCGTTGCTGACCTGCACGACTTGCTTCACGCCGGGCACCGCTTTTGCTTTCGTTGCGTCGAACTTGGCGACTTTGCCGCCAAACACCGGGCAGCGCGCGATGTTCGCAAACTGCATCCCGGGCAGCCGGATATCGATGCCGAACTGCGCTTGCCCGTTCACCTTGTCGGCGAGGTCGGTGCGTGCGAGCGGCTGGCCCATGATCTTGAAGTCCTTCGGGTCCTTCAGCTTCACGTCGCCGGGCACCGCTTGCTTGGCGGCTGCCGACGCCAGCGAGCCATAACTGGCGCGCTTGCCTCCCGGGCCGAACACATACCCTTTGTCGGTATGACAAGCGGAGGCCTGGACGCCCCACTCTTTGGCAGCTGCGGCCACCAACATGGCGCGGGCTGTCGCGCCCGCCTTGCGCAGTTTCTCCATCGAGCCCCGGACGCTGCTGCTGCCGCCTGTAAGCTGCTGGCCGTATTTCGGATCGCCCATCGCCTGCTTGACGCTCACGGCTGCGAAATCGGCATCGAGTTCCTCGGCGACCATCATGGGCAGGGAAGTGCGCACGCCTTGCCCCATCTCGGATTTGTGGCAAGTAATAGTGATCTTGCCCGAGGGTTCGATCTGCAGCCAGACGTTGGGCTCGAAGGAGGTCGTGTCCGCTGGGTTCGCGTGCAGGCTCGGCGGCAGATGGAAGGCGATCACCAGTCCGGCGCCGGCCGTGCCCGAGACCTTCAGGAAATCGCGACGCGTGGTCTTCATCGCGCACCTCCGGCGGCAGCGCGATGGATCGCTGCCCGGATCCGCTGGTAGGTGCCGCAGCGGCACAGGATGGGCGACATCTCGTCGTCGATCTGCGAGTCGCTGGGCTTGGGAGTCTTCGCCAGCAGAGCTGCGGCCGTCATGATCTGGCCGGACTGGCAGTATCCGCACTGTGGTACCTGCTCCGCGATCCAGGCCTGCTGCACGGCGTGCGCGGCCAGCCCCTCGATGGTGGTCACCTTCTTGGCCCCGACTTGGGAGACGGCGGTCTGGCACGACCGGGTGGCTTCTCCGTCCAGGTGGACTGTGCAGGCGCCGCAAACGCCCAGGCCGCACCCGAACTTCGTGCCGGTAAGGCCGAGATGGTCGCGCAACACCCACAGCAGCGGCGTGTCCGCCGCTACTTCGACCGAGTAAGGCTTCCCGTTGACCGTAAGTTTGAACGCCATCACAGCCTCCGACCGCGGATTTTTACGACGCGAGTTTGCTCCTTGCTGGCAAGACTTGGCAAGTCCCTCAGACAGACAGATTTCCCTATCCGGAGTTACAACTGCTTCACACCGTCCGGAAGAGGGAAGACCTGCGGGTGGATGGCAGCAGCCAGCGCACGCAGCCCATGCAGCAGCGTGGGGGCAGGCGTGTTCAACAACTCGTCGGGAACACAGAAGACTTGACGGGCACGCGCGGCTGCCGTTTCGCCCCAGCCTCGTTCCGCGATCACTTTGGCCAGCGGCACGCGGTCGCCCGCTCCACACCAGGCGAAGACCATGACTTCGGGCTTGGCGGCGAGGACGGCTTCCGGCGTGGTCTGCGTCCCGGGCGTGCCGACGAATTCGCCGCCGGCAGCGGTGACCATCTCCATCACCCAGGGCTGGGAGTGGATGAGCGGCTTGCCCCACTCCTCGCAATACACCCGCGGGCGTGGAAGCGCGCTGGTCCGCTGAAGCACCGCTTCGAACTCGTCCCGCATGTTGCGGATCACCTCCGCGCCGCGCTCGCTCCGGCCCACGATCCCCGCGATGGTGGCGATGTCGGTGTAGATGTCGGAGAGAGTTTTCGGGGCGAGTCCGAGAAAGCGGGTGCCCGACTTCAAGATCTCAGCCACTGCTTCCAGCTGATAGGGAACTGCCGCGACTACGAGGTCCGGCCTGGCGACGATGATCTCCTGGGCTTGCGCCGTCCAGGAGTCCGAGACGATGGTCCGGCCGGCGGCCTCGGGGCAGACGTCCTGGCAATATTTGGTGCAGGCGACGACGCGATGCAGCTCTCCCAGAGAAGACAGGATGACGGTGGCGCTGGGTTGCAGGCTGACGATGCGCTGCGGAGTCAGGTCGCCGAGGTAATCCCCCACGCGCCGGATTATAGTGGATTGTCCGTCATGTATTCGGCGCAGGTGATCGATCATTTCGAGCATCCCCGCAACGTGGGGGAGATGGAGCGTCCGTCGGCGTCGGCGCGGGTCGAGAACCCGGCCTGCGGCGACGTCATGGAACTTGCGGTGCGGGTCAGCGAGGGCAGGATCACGGAAGTCCGGTTTCGCACCAAGGGTTGCGTCACCGCCATCGCGTGCGGCTCGCTCCTGACCGAGCTGCTGCGCGGGCGGAGCGTGTCCGAGGCGCTCAATCTCCGGCGCCAGGAACTGGTCGACGCGCTGGGCGGACTGTCCAACGAGACCATGCATGGCAGCCACCTGGCGATGGACGCGTTGCAGGCCGTGCTGCGCTCGCTTCCCTAGAACGGGTCGGGCTGATAGATGGTCCAGCCTTTTTGTCCGGCGATTGCGGCCAGGTCGGGATTCGGATTGATGGCGAAAGGGTGTCGCGCCATCTCCAGCATGGCTGCGTCGTGGATGGAGTTACCGAAAGCAGCGTCGATCTTGTCCCCGATGAACTCGCGCAATGCCGCGGCTTTGCCTTCATCGGTCGGCACCCGGATGAGGCGGTCGGTGGCGCAGCCGTCTTCGACCTGCACGCTCGCGGCCAGGACCCGATCCGGCGAGATCGAGAAGTGCGGCACAGCGGCGCGGATCAGCCACTCGTTGGTCGAAGAAACTGCCCAGAGCTGACAGCCGGCGCCGGCCAGGCGGCGCGTCAACTGCTGCATCTCGGGGAAGATGCGCTGTTGGACGACGGCGTCGAAGAACTGCTGCGCGGCGGGAACGATCTTCTCCTCTGGGATACCGGAGTGGATGGTGACCATCTCGCCGCACATGGTCTCTTCGTCCACTCGTCCCGCCTTGTAGTCGTCGTAACGGGGCAGCGCCCAATCGGCGATCTGTTTTGGGATTAGGCCCTGCTCGATCTCCCAATAGAAGAAGGCCGCGCCCATGTCGCCCATCCAGAACGTGTCGTCGCAGTCGAAGACCGCAATGCGGGGGGACAGGCGCAAGACGGAGGAGATGAACTCCTGGGCGCGGGCGGAGAGCAATCGCGAGGGAGCGCTGGTCACGGCCGCTGGAGGCGCTCGTATTCTTCGGGAGTGTCGACGTTGGCGACCACCCAGGGGTCGGTCACGGGGACGTAGCGGATGTGCGCCTGGACAGAATGCTCGACATCCCGCGCGGTGGAGGCGGCGGGAGCTCGCAGGAAAGCCTCGATCATCTCCCGGCCGACGATGATCGGATGTCCATGCTTGCCCTCGAACTCAGGAACCACCGCCCACTTGCCTTCCTCGTTGGCGTCGTGGAAAGCCAGGGAGAGCGAGCGAAGGGTCTCGTGAGCGCAGGGCGGACGGTCGACCAGGGTGACGATGGCCGAATCGCGCCCGTGGTTTAGGACTTCCTGCAATCCCACCTGGAGAGAACTGAACTGACCGCGCTCGGGATGGCGGTTCTCGACCAGGGCCGCGCTGGTGGCATACACGACCGGCGCGATGGCGTCTCGATTTTTCCCCGCGACCACCAATATGAGCTCGGTGAAGGGGTTCAGGAGCTCGATGGCCGCCGAGAGGAATGTCTGCGTCTCGGCGGGGGCGGCGACACGGCCCAGGTCGGCGATGTTGGCGGTGGGCTGGAACTGGGAAGCGGGAGCGGGCGGCCAGGGCAGCAAGGCCTTGTCGCGTCCCATACGAGTCGATTCGCCGGCCGCGAGGATCACGCCGCAGAAGCTAGGAGACCTGGCCATCAGCTGCTCGCTTTCGTTTCGCGTTCGTATTTCATCGCCGGGGCGGCGCCTTCGACCTTGCGACGCACCGCGATCAATTCGGCGACGATGGCGACCGCGATCTCCTCGGGAGTGATGGCGCCGATGTCGAGTCCGACAGGAGCGTGGACCCGGTCCAGCCGTTCTTTGGGAATGCCTTCGCGCTCCAGCTCCTTGTAGATCTCAATGACCTTGCGCTTGGAGCCGATCATGCCGACGTAGCGAGCGGGAGTGTTGGCCGCCCAGCGCAGCACGCGCATGTCGTCGCGATGGCCGCGGGTGACGATCACGAGATAGGAATTCTCGTTCAGCGAAAGCTTCGCGCAGGCCTGGTCGAAATCGCCGGCGTACAGCTCGCGCGCTTCGGGAAAGCGCTCGCGGTTAGCGTAGGCGTCGCGGTCGTCGACGACGGTCACATCGAAACCGGCGAGCCGGGCGACCTTGTAAACGTGCAGGGAAACGTGTCCGGCGCCGAACAGGTAAAGCTGCGGGATGGGCAGGACGGGCTCCACGAACACGTCGAGCGTACCACCGCACACCAGTCCGGAATCGTACTTGGGATTGTTGTTGAGATTGAAGGTGAGGGTGCGAGGCTTGGCCTGCTCGATGACCTCGCGGGCGGCCTGCCAGACCTCGGCTTCGACGCATCCACCGCCGATGGTGCCGACGATTGAGCCATCGTCGCGCACCAGCATCTTGGCGGTCTCGAACGAAGGGATGGAGCCGCGCACGTTGACGATGGTGGCCAGCGCGCCGGAACGGCCTTCGCGCCGCAGCTTCACGATCTCTTCGTAGAGGTCCATCGGCATATATCTGAGGGGGGTACCCCCCTATCTAGCGGTCGAATGGAATCAATGACTTAGCCGCAAAATCAGTTCTCCAAAGGACTTAAAGCTGCTGTGTTTTCAGTCGCTTGGGAGATCAGTAGCTAACTCCTTTGGTGCCAGCGCGGACTCGGCAAAATCAGTCAAACAAACGACTTATCTTATTGATAAGTCAGCTACTTATTGTATTACTGGGGCGCAGTGATGTCAATCGGAATTTGTTGGAGCCTTCAGCGGTCAGCCGTCAGCGATCGGCTTGAGCATTTGCTCTGCCCACACTGGTGCCCCCAACCGACATTCTTCTGCTGCAAGCCAGCCCGGTTCCGAGGCGAAGGAAGAGTGCGCGCGAGCGTTAAGGCGATTTATCGGAAGTTATGGCCCTGAAGTGCCATAATCGCGCGTGGACTGGCGGCTTCTTGCGGAGGTACGGTTCCGCACCCTGGAACCGGCAGCGAAGCGGACACCGAAGGGGACTCCAAGTGACGATGAAGGCGAGTGCACGGCAGATGGATAGCGTCACCATCGTGGACCTGAGCGGACGCATCACCCTCGGCGAGGGCAGCGTTGCGCTGGGCGACACCATCCGCGATCTGATCGGCAGGGGCAACAAGAAGATCTTGCTGAACCTCGGCGAGATCACCTACATCGACAGCTCGGGGATCGGCGGGTTGGTCAGCGCCTTTAACGTCACCCGCAGCCAGGGCGGGGAGCTAAAGCTGGTGAACCTGACTAAGAAAGTGCGCGATCTGCTGCGGATGACGAAGCTGGACACCGTCTTCGACATCAAGGACGACGAAGCCACGGCCATCGCGGCGTTCACCAAGTAATCCTGGGTCCCCACACGACAGGCGAAGGAAAAAGCGCACACAAGTGCTAAGGCGATTTCACGCTCGTTGACTCGAACACTACCTTAGTTTTGCTCGGGAACAACAGTGAACTCGTGTCCCCCTGTGCAATCCGGGCGTATCGGAGAAACGTCAATCTTGACCAACGCAGTTGTTGTGGGTAGTTGCGTGATCTCGACGTCAAAACTATCTGCATTCGTCGGCCAATCAACAACAAGCGTGTAATGGCCTACCTTCAGCGGCCCAAAGTCGAACCGACCTTCCTCATCCGTCTCCACAACCCTGATTGGCGGCTGGTCCGTGACATGGCACGGGTGGCAGTACTTGTAGAGCCGTATTTTCGTGCTCGCTACGGGTACACGATGTCGTAACCAGCCTCGCCAGCCGGTAGCCGTTCCTACGATTGCCCCGCGTAATCGCGTGACCTGATAGAAATATCCGTTCGCCAATGTGCAGGTGTGTGCCAGGTCTACGGCGTAGAGTAGTGCAACAAGCACCATGAAACGCGGACGGCGGAAATAACGCATATAACTGAACGTTTCTGCTTCGCGGACTTGCATCGGCAGCAATTCTAGCCATGTCGGGCAGACGGACACGGTGCAACCGGAGGCGAAGGAAGAGCGCACACTTGTGCTAAGGCGATTTATCGTCAGTTAGCAACCTCTAATCCCATTTGCACCATGGTGCTTGCTTGGGCGCCCATAGCTTGCGCCAGCGTCTCCAGCTTCTTCCTCAACTGCATCCATCGCTTTCTCTGCTCCGCCCTCAATGGCGGATCATTGAGAGATGCCAGTACGAAGAGCGCTGTTTTGGGCTTCTTGTCCGCTTCGTCAACGATTGCTTCAGGCGATTCAAACGAGATTGCGATTACCATTAAGATCCGATCCACGACATCTGCCTGCGGACGCTCTCCAGCCAAGACTTTTGTAATGGCAACGGCCGCAGCATCCCCCATAGGCGTGAGTTGCTTTCGCATGACTCCGCTGTAGATAACAATCGATTTTGGATTCAGAGCAACCTTGACAACGTGCTCTGGTATTCCATCCAGTTCTTCTGCAGGCAAACTGCTTGGTAAGACCACAAGCATAACCAAACAGGCGATAAGAATCGCAGGATAGGCACCCACGGTTGTACTCCCGATCTGAATGTCTATGCCGGCGCTGTTCATCAGGCAGTGATTTTACCCGCTTCGCGCCGTCAACGAGCGATAACAGTCGTTAGCACAAGTAATCCCAGACGCCCCCATTCCTAGTAGCCGGGCGATCCAGGACCACAAGTATGCTCCATAGGCGAGGGAAAAGCGCAAACAAGTCCGCCTCTCCCACCCTTTGTCGCGCCAAAACCGGGCGCGGCAAAGGATGGGGCACCCTCAACATTTATGTTTATGTTGTTCGAGAAGTTGTTCTGCGATGTGAAAGGGTGGGCCACCCGCCTAAGGCGACTTATCGGTCGTTGACAGTGGTTCAACGTGCACGATTCGGCGAATCACAATTCGTAGCGGTGTATCAGCCCCACCACCATCAAAACCCCCGGTACGTTTGGCATCCACCCGGCCGACAATAGTCGCTCGCGCTGACGAGGTGCGGAACGGCTCAGCATTGATGAAAGAGTCGCTCGACGGTGCCTGGTCGGTGCGGACGTGAGGGTGGTCAAATGCCAGCGCACGCTGCAAAGCAAAGTAGTTCTTGTCGCGTAAGACGCGAAATGAAGCAGGGGGGCGCAGTCCGACCGTGGGATACTCAAGGGTCGCGTCATCATGACAATTCGAATCCCGTAATACCAGGAACTCCCCCAGAACGATCGTACCGCTCACCTGCACGAACTTGCCGTCAAACTTCGCTGGGTCATGAATCACTGAGCACAGCGAAGCGGGGGCGGCGTGGCTCTGCGCAATTGCGTTCATCGCCACGACTAGCATGCACAGAAGCGCCAGTTTCGTTGCCTTCATAGTGCTCACAGTGTCTCATTGAGAGCAGACACCACGCCGGCCCGAGCAGTTCCAAGGGTCCAGAGAACATGGTTGGACATCGGAGAGGCGAAGGAAAAAGCGCACACGTGTGCTAAGGCGATTTATCGCTCGTTGACCCAGCCCGACCCAGTCATAACAGGCTTCCTCCGCCACATCGCGTATAGAAAGAATCTTTTGCTCAAAGCTCTCGGATCGTCTTAAGATTCCGGCTGTGAATGGGCAAGTGGCATCGGTCTTGTTCGCGCTCTTGGCGATTGCTGCGTTCCTCGTCAGCCACTACTACTGGCGTAGGCTCGGGAAGAAGATTGGCGGTTACCTTGGAAGGGCGGTAGGATTTCTCCTTCGACCCATCTTCACAATCTACTATCGCCGCAAAGTTACGCGTCAACTCCAAGCGAATCGCAAGGAAAAGGGCATACCCCCGCTAGAGAATCCCTATACGTGATCCCCTGTGGAACTGCTGGTTGGAGCGAAGAAGAAGCGCACGCTTGTGCTAAGGCGATTTACCAACAGTTGAGCACAGTGAACGACTTTCTCCGCGGGTCGGAGGCGGCTAACGCCAGTAATCTACCCATGCTCGTCCGAGCAGGAACGGAGCCCCATCGGCCTCAAATGCAAGTGACATTTCCGTGGGGTTTGTGATGATCCGATATGTCTGCTTAAACTGTCCGGCCACAAACGTCACTCTAGCAACAGTGGTGCCTTGCGGGAGGTCTTCAAGGCGAGTTGTGGCAGTGACTGACTCAGAATACCTCACTAGAACTCGTCCCTTCGGATGCAGCATGAAAAAGTTCTTAGCTTGATTCTGGCGGTGATCAAGATTGTCCCGGCTGTCGTTAAACGCGTATGTTTCATTCGACAAGACAACATTTCCTAGCCAGTACCGCGTGCCATTCGCCGCTGGCAGTGTCGTCATCTCATAGTTGCCAAACAGGCATAACCCCACGGGGTTGTTGGTGTGAATGAGCCGGGTGACCACACCCGCTTTCTTGAATGTCGCGCCTGTGAGCGGGTGAAACGTCAGCACTCCTCCATCGACATCCCACTGCTCGATTTGAAGCCCGGAGCCGACCTCGCGGGTGGGAGGCCCGAACCGGGCAATGATCAGGTTCCTGACTTCCGTGGGGCTCTTCGATTGGATCTCTTTTTGCAGGGAGTCAACCCCTGGCCCGAGTTGCGCGGAAAGACTACCGAGGGTCAGGATAAAGGCAACGACAGCAGCTCGAATCGTCTGGACACGGTGCATGTAGGGATTATCGTCGCAGTCAACGAGCGATAACAGTCGTTATCACAAGTTACGCCACACTACCCCATATGCTGTGTCCTGCCGAATTACGACCACAAGAGTCGCTAGCCTTGGACGCTCTTGGGGCGACCTTTGGGGTACCGTCTCGATGCCGAACATACGAAAGCCGGTCTCAGAGGTGCGGGCGGCAGAACGGCCATGCGCCAAGCACCAGCAATAGGCCCCCTACAACAATGAATACGAGGGTCACGGAAAAGCCGGCCAGGAAATGCGGCAGAGTATAAGGTTCGCCCTCGAAGAACAATCCATACACAACTCTCACCGCAAATAGCGCGACAAACGCAAATACAGGGAACAGTGCGGACAAGATGCGCTCGAGGACTGAACCCTTCATTCGGCGCGACCAATATGCGGCGAGGGCGCCGGCGAATGGCAGCACCAGATATGGGATGGCCATGAACTGGAATCTGTTCTTGTCAAAAGGCAACCAGATGAGCACGAAATAGAATCCGAAAAACAACAGACAGGATGCTGCTCCGGGCAACCACACTTTCTTGATATGCAAATCCATGGAAGGTCTCTTCTGACTCACTGACTTCGGCATAACCGGCCATGTGGAAAGTCAACGAGCGATAACAGTCGTTAGCGCAAGTAATCCCAGACGCCCCCATTCCTAGTAGCCGGGCGATCCAGGACCACAAATATGCTCCATTGGCGAGGGAAAAGCGCAAACAAGTCCGCCTCTCCCACCCTTTGTCGCGCCAAAACCGGGCGCGCCAAAGGATGGGGCACCCTCAACATTTATGTTTATGTTGTTCGAGAAGTTGTTCTGCGATGTGAAAGGGTGGGCCACCCGCCGTAGAGGATTGCCGTGTATTGCAATGAGTGGACGAACCTAGAGTAACCGCTTGCGTCGAACCGATGCAGCAATTGTCAAAAGACCGCTTCCGAAAAGCAACATTGAGCCAGGCTCGGGCACCGGGCCAGGCTCGGGCAGCCCTTCGGGCGTAATAGTCCCGTGAATTTCATCCTCAAGTACGAAGCCCTCGAAAAGTGCTTTAAATGTACCGTCGAAGATCGTGCCCCCGTTAAACCCCACCAGCGAACCCGGATTCGTCGTAGTGAAATACAGCTGGAGCGAGAAGTCGACAGCGGGACTACCGTAGAACAAAAACTCGTGGGCGACACCCAAATACCAATCCCCATCGGTTGGCCCAGAGTATTCAATAATAGAACAGCATCCGACATCAGCATCAATGACGGTACCATTGGTAACGTCTATCCTGAGCGTACCCTCGATAGGCGGAGCGTAATTCTCGAAATCAGCTGGGAGGCCTTGGGCGCTAACGTGGAAGGTTTGGATAGTGTCCGCGAAGGCGGGTCGAGAAATCAGAACTAGAACTACTAAGAAAAGGGTCGAGAGCAGGACACGTAAGCTCAGGCGAACTTGGAGGTTTCTATTCGTGGAGCCGATGCACGGGGAGAACATGGGCCGCCTCCTAATGATTAGGTAGGACATGATTTCTGAAAAGCGAGGGGCTGTCAGTGACGCAAGTCACCGTGCTCCAGTACACCCATCCCCTTCTACCGCGATGACCAAGATCCAGAATCTCATCTGCTTACGGTACGGCCGATTACGCGCCTATTATGCGCTTTCGGCGACTCAACTGTTGTGAACAGTCGTTAGCACTAGTTACGCCAAGCTGCCCCATGCCTTGTGCCTGCACGACTAGTGACCACAAGAGTTTCCACGCCGTTCTGCCCGGTCAGTTTCCGAAACGACGACGGCGGAAGCCAAAACGCAACCGAGAAGCCGAGGTGAGATCTGACGGGGCTTTGGGCATCGAGGCCCGCTGAGGAGACCAGCTATAATCCTCGCTTCCGACGACGAGGGTACGAGTGCTCGGCCAAACGGTCTCTCATTACCGGGTGATCCAGAAGTTGGGTGGCGGCGGTATGGGCGTGGTCTATGAGGCCGAGGACCTCAAGCTCGGGCGCCGCGTAGCTCTCAAGTTCCTTCCCGACGAACTCGCCAAGGATCCATTGTCACTGGAGCGCTTCCAGCGTGAAGCGCGTGCTGCCTCGGCGCTCAATCATCCCAACATCTGCACCGTGTACGAGATCGACGAAGCCGATGGCCGCCCCTTCATCGCCATGGAGCGGCTGGAGGGCGAGACCCTGAAGCACCACATCACTGGCCGCGGGCTGCCGCTCGAGACAGTGATGGACCTGGGCATCGAGATCGCCGACGCCCTCGAGGCCGCGCACGCGCAGGGAATCGTCCACCGCGACATCAAGCCCGCCAACATCTTCGTCAGCTCGCGCGGGCACGCCAAGATCCTCGACTTCGGCTTGGCAAAGGTGGCGGCGCCACGCCAACTCGCCGCTGCCAGCGTGACCGCCAGCATCCCTGACGAGCACCTCACCAGCCCAGGCGCGGCCGTCGGGACAATCGCCTACATGGCGCCTGAGCAGGCCCTGGGCAAACCCCTCGATGCCCGCACCGATCTGTTCTCCTTTGGCGCGGTCCTCTACGAGATGTGTTCCGGCCGGCCTCCCTTCTCCGGGGACACCTCCGCCGCCATCTTCGACGCCATCCTGCACAAGGTCCCGCCCTCACCCCTTCGCCTCAACCCGGAGTTGCCCGCCGAGGTGGAGCGCATCATCAACAAGGCGCTGGAGAAGGACCTTGACCTCCGCTATCAGAACGCCGCCGACATCCGCTCCGACCTGAAGCGCCTGAAGCGCGACACCTCCAGCGCGAGTGTCCATCTGCCACAGCTGCCAACCCCAAGCAAGGGATCCAGGCGCATGGCGGCCACGACTGCGGCCATCGTGCTCGTACTGGCGATCGGGGGCGGAGCGGTATATCTGAATCGTTCCAAAACGCCGGCGCCGGCGGCCACCCCTGTGCCGCCGGCTCCGCTATCCGCCCCAGCCGTGCGCAGCATCGCCGTGCTGCCCTTCCATGATCTTTCGGAGAAAGCCGGCGAGCACTGGGGCATCGGCATGGCCGACGCCGTCATCACCCGCCTCGCGTCCCTGCGGAACCTCTCAGTACGTCCCACCAATTCGGTCCTCAAGTATTCCGGCGCAGCCAACGACCCCACGCAAGCCGCCCGCGAACTGCAGGTGGATTCCGTGGTGGCGGGCAACTACCAGGCGACCGGAGGTGTGATTCGCGTCTCCGTGCAGCTCATCGATCACGGCGCCACCCGCTGGGCCAGCCGCTACGACCTGCGTGGCTCCGACATGCTGAAATTCGAAGACGAGATCGCACAAAAGGTCCTCGAGGGACTCAGCGTCCAGCTCTCCGGCGCCGAGCAGGAGCGCATGAAAGCGCCCACCACCACCTCCCCCGAGGCCTTCAATCTGCTTTTGCAGGCGCGCGCCTACTTTAACGAGTACTTCACGACATCGCGCCTGGAGCCTATCCGTGCCGGGCAACGCCTGGCCCAGGAGGCCATTGCACGCGATCCCTCCTTCGCCGACGCGCATGCCGTCCTTTCCGAGCTCTACATGATGGAGGCCGCAAACTTCCCCACGACCGATGTTGGGATCTTGAGGGCCTCGGAGAGCGCGGCACGGAAGGCTGTTGCGCTGGCGCCCTCCTCTTACGAAGCGAACCTAGCCTTGGGATCCATCCTTACGGAAGTCGGCAAGAACGCGGAAAGCATCCGTAGCCTGCGCCAGGCCGTCACGGTTGCTCCCAACGCGCCCTATGCGTGGGGATTCCTGGGCTACGCCTACCATTATGCCGGACTGGTCGACCAGGCCGAGCAGGCGTACCGCCGCAGCCGCGATCTCGAACCCGCTGCCCCGCGCGCCTACTGGATGCACGGCCGCATGCTTCTTTACCAGGGCAAGCCGCACGAAGCCGCAGAGGAGACCCGCCAGGCGCTCCAGCGCACTCCCGACCAGTTCAAGCTGCTGGCCTTCTACGGCTACTTCCTTTATTACGACGGGAAAGACTCGGAAGCGGAGCAGGCCATCAACCGCGCCATCCAATTGCGCGGTGGGGCGGGCGACGAAACCCCCATCCTGTTCTCCGGCTACCTGCATGCCGCCCGTGGCGAGCGCGATAAGATCGACCCCAGCGTTCTGGCTCGGCGTCCCGCCGATGCCTTGGACGGCGATGAATCCGAGTGGGTCGGTAGCATGTACGCCCTGCTCGGCGACAAGAAAGACGCAATGGCCTGGCTCCGCCGCTCCGTCACACTCGGCAATCACAACTATCCCTGGTTCCGCCGCGACAAGAACTACCAGAAGCTCCATGGCGACCCCGACTACGAACGCCTCATGCGCGAAGTTGAAGGCTACTGGAAAGGCTACGTGAGGGAGTTTGCGCCTGGGACCTAGGACGCAAGTGGCCGATGCTCAACATGCGACAAGAGCCCTTGGCGTAAGTACGACATGCCACCCCATATCTGGCACCTGCGCGATCCTGCAGCACAAGAGCTGTCAAGACGAAGGAAAAGCGCACGCTTGTGCTAAGGCGATTTCCCAATGAGAAGAAAAGGCCGCCCCGCAGGGCGGCCGAGCTTATCGCTTGGTTGCGAGTCGGCGAGTGTGGCCGGTCATGTGATCTGCATTTGTCCCTCGGTCAACAGATCGACGGCTTCATGACCGCCCCACGCTCGCGCCCAGGGTGACGAGAAGCTCGTCCAGTTGCGCGAACGTCTCGACCGTCGCATCCGCCGACCCGGTGCCGGCAGCATCGAGAGCTTCCTTCGAGGGATACAGCTCGTGCATGGCGAGTAGCGTTTTGCCATCTTGTTCCTCGAAGGTCACCGTGGTGACGGCACCGTCGTCACTCTCCTCATTCGTCCAGACGAGGCGGGAGTACGGCGTCACTTCGATGTATCTGCCGAAGAACGCCATAGGCTGCTCTGAAGCAGGGTGGGCAAACACGAAGCGGTACTTGCCCCCGACACGAACATCCATTTCGCAGGAAAGCAGGGACATGCTCATCGACTTCGGCACCCACCACTGCTTGATCAGCTCGGGCTTGGTCCAGGCCTCGAATACGATGCGCGCCGGACCGTTGAAGGTTCGCGTGACGACGATCTCACGCTCGGACTTCCGTTCCACCGTTGTACGGTTCTTCGTGGGTGTGGCCTCACTCCCTCTTCTTGCGTCCATCGACCTTCTCCTTCCGTTTTAATTGCTCGACAACCTTGTCCAACTCGTCGAAGCGTGCGTTCCAAAGCTGGCGATACCTCTCGATCCAGGCCGTCTCTTCCTGCAATCGGCGCGTTCCGAGCTTGCAGGTGCGCACGCGACCGACCTTCTCCGTGGTGACAAGCCCGGCCTGCTCCAAGACACCGACGTGCTTCTTCATGCCGGTGAGCGTCATGTGGAACTTCACAGCAAGGTCGGTGATCGAAGCGTCGGCACGCCCCAGCTGCTCCAGAACGCCGCGCCGGGTGGCGTCGGAGAGCGCGGCGAACGAATCATCGAGGCGGGCTCGTGAATACTGAACCATAAGGTTCAGTATATACCACACGGATTGGCGGCATGCAAGAGGA
>Ga0335082_10004426_pt1 | contig 15310 bp, 13 predicted proteins | sample Lox_Sample_41_FD_206718 | JGI IMG/M metagenome (GOLD analysis project Ga0335082, IMG submission 206718) | Soil microbial communities from Loxahatchee National Wildlife Refuge, Florida, United States - Lox_Sample_4.1 | ecosystem: Environmental > Terrestrial > Soil > Wetlands | place: USA...
CCCGCCGCGCTCACCGGCCGTCTCGACGGGCTGCCGGCGCAGACGTCCTTCCGTCACGACCCACGCGAACTGCGCGCCCGCTTCGGTGCGCACCGCCTCGCGCGGCGCCAGCACCTGCGCGACCTCGCCACCTTCCGGTGTCGGAGCGATCTCCTGCAGGAACGTGATGCGCACGCTCATGTCCGGGCGCAGCCACTCGTCCGCGTTCTCGATGCGGACCTCGACCTTCAGCGTGCCCTTCTGTCGGTTGATCTGGGGGTAGAGCTTCACCACGTGCGCCGGGTAGCGGCGATCCGGATAGGCGTCGGGCTGCACCTCGGCCGGCTGTCCCATCTTCACGCGCGAGAGATCCGACTCGTTCACGTCGACCTCGGCGCGCATGTCCTCGAGGTTCGCCATGCGGATCAGCTCGCCCGAGCCCGCGAAGCCCCCCGGCACCGCGATCTCGCCCACCTCCTTGAACTTCTCGAGGATGATCCCGGCCGTCGGCGCGCGGATCACCGTGTCCTCACGGTCGACTTCCGCCTTGTCGACGGCCGCGGCGAGCAAGGTGACCTGCGCCTCGGCGACCTTCAGCTGGTTCTCCGCGACGTCGAGGTCGGCCTGCGACTTCACACCGCGGTCGACGAGCTCCTGCGCGCGAGCGATCTCCTTGCGCCGCAGCTCGAGGTCGGCGCGCGCGCGCACCAGGCTCGCGCGCGCCTGCGCGAGCGCCGCGTCGTAGGAGCGCGGGTCGAGCTGCACCAGGATCTGCCCGGCCTCGACGCGCTGGCCCTCCTCGACGAGGTAGCGCTCGATGCGCGACGGAACGCGCACGCCGAGCGAGACGTAGCGCTCGCCCGTCACGACGTAGCCCGATCCGGTCAGCACCGCGCCGGCGGCGGCCGCGCCTGGCGCCGTGCGCTCGGCGTAGGCGACGCTGACCCGCGTCGTGCGGCCGAGCGTGAGCCGCCAGCCGAGGAAGGCGATCAACGCGAAGGCCAGCAACAGCCCTCCGACCAGCGCATAGCTCCGCCACGGCGGCGCCTCGCGCAACGCGATCGCGTCGCGGTCGATGCGCAGGCGCGAGAGCTCCTCGCGCGAGGCGCGCTTCTCCTCGGCCGCGCTCATGCCTTCCGCAGCGCTTCGATCGGGCGCATGCGCGCGGCGCGCAGCGCGGGCGCGAGCCCGCCGAAGACGCCGATCAGGCCGGCGAGCAGCGCGGCGCCGATCAGATCGCTGGCGCCGACCCGCAAGGTCACCACGCTGGTGGTGAACGTCTGCGCGCCGAAGCCGATGCCGCCGAGCAGGCGCGAGACCCCCCAGCCGAGCCCCGCGGCGCAGACGGCTCCGATCGCGAGCCCGCCCGCGGCCAGGCAGAGCGACTCGATCAGGAAGGAGAAGAGGATCGAGGCCTTCGAGAAGCCGAGCGCGCGCAACGTCCCGATCTCGGCGCGGCGCGACTGCACCGCGGCGTAGAGCGTGTTGGTCGCGCCGAAGGTGGCGCCGATGCCGGCGAGCAGCGCGAGGCCGAAGACGATGAAGTAGAGCGAGTTCGCCGACTCGGCCTGCTTCGCGTAGTACTCGGTCTCGCGCGAGGCCTCCATCGCCCAGCGCGAGTCGTCGTCGATACGGCGGACGAGCGCGTCGAGGTCGGTTCCCGGCGCGGCGCGCACGCGGAAGCCGGAGTAGGGCAGCGGCCGCTTCGCGTCGGCGGCGAGCTCGCGCACGTCCACCCACACCTCGCTCTCGTAGGACGACCCGTTGCTCTCGAAGGCGCCGACGATCTTCCAGGTGCCGCGTCCGAATTGGAGGCTCTCGCCGACGCGCGCTCCCTGGTAGCGCTGCGCGACGCCGCGGCCGACGATCGCCTCGCCCTGCGCGGGCTCGAACATGCGGCCCTCGACGATCTTCACGTCGTCGTGTACGCGCAGCGCCACCTTCTCGACGCCGCGCACCAGCACGTTCTCGCGGCCGCCGTGCTCGGTCCGAAAGAACGGCTGCACCACCAGCTCGGGCGACGCGAGCGGCTCGCCGTTTTCGTCGCGCGCGATGCCCTCGAAGAAGCGCACGGCCTGGTAGGCCTCGAGCGGGAGTCCGCTGCTGCCGTCGTTGGTCGAGCCCTTGCGCAGCACGATCAGGTTGCGCGGGTCGCCGGTCGAGACCAAGGTGCGCTTGAGGCTCGAGATCAGGCTGCCGAAGAGCGTGGTCGCGATCACGACCAGCGCGATCACCGACATGGTGAGCAAGGTGCGCGTGCGTCGCGCCGCCAGATTGCCGAGCGGATAGCGCAACGGCAGCGGCACGCCTAGAAGACCTCCCGGAGTGTCTCGGCGACACCGCGGCGCGCCGCGCCGAAGGCCGGCACCACGCCCGAGATCATGCCGACGAAGAGCGCCAGGAAGAGCCCCTGCACGGCGACCGCCTGGCTCACGACGAAGCCGCCGAGGGGGCCGAGTGCCGGATTCCAGCCGGCCGCGCCGCGCAGCAGCTGCGTGAGCCCGAAGGAGACCGCCGCGCCGATCGCGCCGCCCGCCGTCGAGAGCAGCACGGCCTCCGCCAGCAGCGTCCCGAAGATCAGACGGCGGCTCCAGCCGACCGCCTTCAGCACCGCGATCTCGCCGAAGCGCTCGCGCACCGACATGCTCGCGGTGTTGGCCGCGATGAAGACGATGCAGAGCGCCACGAGCCCGGTGACGATCAGGATCACCGTCACGAAGCCCTGGAGCATCGAGAAGAAGTTCTTGAAGTAGCTCTGCTCGGTCTCGGACGAGGTCTGCGCCTCGCTGTTGCGGAAGGTCTCGTCGATCTCGCGCAGCAGCGGCTCCACGCGCGCGGCGTCGTCGACGCGCACCCAGATGATGCCGAGCGTGTCGAGGCCGGGGCGGCCGGCCGCGCGCAGCGCCTGGTCGAGGTACTCGCGCTGGAGCCAGAAGACCGGAGAGCGGTCGTTCGGGACCTCGCCCACGATCTCGAAGGAGAGATCGACCGGCCATGCCGTGCCGCGCAGCGTGACCGGGTCCCCGATCTTCCAGTGATTCGCGTTCAAGGTGGCCCGGCCGACCAGCGCGCCGTTGCGGTGGCGGCGGAAGCTCTCGAGCTGCTGCGGGTCGATGTGGTAATCGGCCCAGACCTCGCCGATGGCCTCGGGCTCGACGGCGAAGTTCGGGAAGGTGACCCCCTTCTCGATCTCGAAGGCGCCGCCGTACCAGGTCCAGCTCGCCGCGCCGACCACCCCCGGCATCGCGCGGATCTTCTGGAGGTAGGAGTAGGGGAGCTGGTAGGTGATGCCCGCCTTGTTGACCACGACCACGCGGGTGTTCGAGGCGAGCCGCTTCAGCATCGCGTCCATGCCGGCGGGCATCGTCAGCAGCAGACACACGAGCGCGACGGCCAGCGCGATCGCGCCGGCCGTCAGCAGGGTGCGGATCTTGTTGCGCGCGAGCTGACGCCAGATGAAGGGGAGGAACTTCATGCGCCTCCTGCGCCGCCGCCAGCCACCGAGTCGCGCAGCACGCCCTTGTCGAGGTGGTGGATCTCGTCCACGAAGGACTCACCGCGCGGATCGTGGGTCACCATCACGACCGTCTTGTCGAAGTCGCGACACAGATCGCGGAGCAGGCCGAGGATCTCGGTCGCGTTCTTGGCGTCGAGGTCGCCGGTCGGCTCGTCCGCGACCACGATCTCGGGGTCGCTCACGATCGCGCGCGCGATCGCCACGCGCTGCTGCTCGCCGCCGGAGAGCTCCGAGGGCTTGTGGTGCGAGCGCTCGCCGAGGCCCACCACGCGCAGCGCGGTCTCGGCGCGGGAGAGCCGGTCGGCCTTCGGCAGCTTCGTCAGCAGCAGCGGCAGCTCCACGTTGGCGCGCGCGTCGAGGACGGGGATCAGGTTGAAGAACTGGAAGACGAAGCCCACGTGGCGCGCGCGGAAGCGCGCGAGCTCGTCCTCGGAGAGGTCGTTCAGGCGCTGGCCCGCGACCTCCACGCTGCCCCCGCTCGGGCGGTCGAGGCCGGCGAGCAGATTGAGCAGCGTGCTCTTGCCGGACCCCGACGGCCCCATCAGCGCGACGAAGCGGCCGCGCGCGATGTGGAGGCTCACATGTTCAAGCGCGTGGATCTCGTCCGCGCCTCGCTGGTAGATGCGCGAGACGTCTCGAATCTCGATCAAAGAGGAGAGACCTCGGAGGGCGAGCGCCGGCCCACTCTAACGCCTTCCCGATCGGGAGGGCAGGCGGCCAGTATAGACTGGGTCTCAGCCCCGGCCCGTCAGGTAGCGGCGCAGCGCGGTCGCGATCTCCCGCTCGCGCGACTCGAGGCAGCCGCCGGCGCCCGGATCGAGCGCGAAGCCGTGCGCGAGCGCCATCAGCTGCTCGAAGGCGACGCGCGCCGCGAGCGCGGGGTCCGCCACGCGGGCCTCGGGACACGCGGCGAGGTAGCGGGCGACACGCGCGCAGGCCTCGTCGCGGAGCTTCGCGATCGCCTGCCACAGAGAAGGGTCGGGAAGCGACTGGCTGAAGAGCAGGCGGTGCAGGCGCGAGCGCGTCGCGTGGAGCGCCACCGTGGCGTGGATCAGCGGCAGCAGCGCCGCGTCGAGCGGCGGATTCCCGTCGAGCGCCGCGAGGCCCGGCGCGAGCGCGACGGCGGCCTCGAGCAGGTGGCAGTGCGAGAGCGCGACCAGGATCGCGTCCTTGTTCGGGTAGTACTGATAGAGCGACCCGACCGAGATGCCGGCCCGCGCGGCGATGCGGTCGGTCGTCGCGCCCCCCCCGCCCGTGCTCCTCGAAGATGTGAGCCGCGGCCTCGAGGATCGCACGCACCGTCTCGCGCGAGCGCTCCTGAACGGGGCGTTTGCGCGGACTTGCGGCGAGACGTGCGCGGCGCGGCGTCGGCATCGGGAATGCGAGGTGACGGGCGGGGGCCCGGCTGCGAGATTCTGGTCGAACCGAGGACGCGCGCGCCAGGGTGAATCCGATGACCGCCGGCTCCACCGCCCCTTCTGCGCTCCGGCGCGCCGCGCCGCTGCTGCGCCTGCCGCCGGATGCGCGGCTCGAGAACGGCGTGCTCGACCTGCTCGGCGACTTCTTCGCGCCCACGGTGACCCAGCGCATGCTCGACACGCGCTTCACCGCCTGGTTCTACGACCGCACGCGCGACGCGCTCGCGCCGTGGACGGGCATGCCGCGCTTCGAGCGCGAGGCGCAGCAGCTGGCCGACCGGCTCGCGCTCGCGCAGGGCGACACCGTGCTCGACGTCGCCTGCGGCCACGGGAACTTCACGGTCGAGCTCGCGCGCCGCGTCGGTCCCGACGGCCTCGTGGTCGGCCTCGACATCGCGGCGTCGATGCTCGCGCGAGCGGCGCGGCGCGTGGAGCGGGCCGGACTCACGAACGTGCTGCTCGTGCGCGGCGACGCGCTCGCCCTGCCGATCGTGGACCGTGCCTTCGCGAAGCTCAACTGCTCGGGAGGCCTGCACCAGCTCCCCGACCTCCCGCGCGCGCTCTCCGAGCTCGCGCGCGTCGCGGCGCCGGGCGCGTACCTCACGGCGAGCGGCTTCGCGGAGAGCGGCGAGGGCAGCGCCGGCTGGCGCGCCTGGCTACGCCGTCGCCTCTCGCTCCACGTCGTGCCGCTGGCGCCGCTCGCGCGCGATCTCGCGCGCGCGGGCTTCGAGCAGGTGCGGACCGAGATCGCGGGGCCGGTCGGCTACGCGTGGGCGCGACGCGCGCCCATTTAGAAACGGGGCTCGCCTAGCAGCAAGGCGTGCGGCTGCGTTCGCGTCGGTCGAGGTGCTCGTGCAGGGCGGGCGCCGTCTTCGGCGGCGGGGCGGCGAGGCCGAGGAAGCCGCGCGCGAACCCGCGCAACGCAAGCCAGGCGCGGCGGAGGGTCGCGCTCATCGCGCGTTCCCCGGCACGGGCTCGAGCCGCGGCGCCGACGGGCGCAAGGTCTGCCACCAGACGCGCGCCGCGTCGAGCACCACGAGCGCGACCAGGGTCATGAAGAGCGCGCAGAGTCCGGCGTCGAGCCGCGCGTTCCAGATCAAGGTCTGCGTCTCGCGCACCTTCTCCGCCGCGACGGCGCCGGACGCGAGCTGCGCGGCCAGGTGGTCGGCCTGTGCGAGGAAGCCGATGCGGCGGTCGGGATCGAAGATCTTGAGCCAGCCCGCGCTCATCGTGACCGAGAGCAGCCACGCGAGCGGGAGCGCGGGTGCTACCGCGAAGGCCGGCCGCGCGGATTTCACGAGCACGGTGGTCGCGAGCGCGAGCGCGGTGGCGGCGAGTAGCTGGTTCGCGATGCCGAAGAGCGGCCACAGCGAGTTGATGCCGCCGAGCGGGTCGACCACGCCCTGGTAGAGGAAGTAGCCCCAGGCCGCGACGATCGCGCCCGACGCGAGCAGATTCGCGCCGAGCGAGCGCGTGTCGCCGAGGCGCGGGTGCACGCGTGCGAGCAGGTCCTGCACCATGAAGCGACCGACGCGCGTGCCGGCATCGAGCGTGGTGAGGATGAAGAGCGCCTCGAACATGATCGCGAAGTGGTACCAGAGGGCCTTCACCGCTCCGCCACCGAGCACGCTCGAGAAGATCTCGGCCATGCCGACCGCGAGCGACGGCGCGCCGCCGGTGCGCGAGAGCAGCGAGTGCTCGCCGATCTGCCGCGTCAGCTCGGCGAAGGCGGCAGGCTCGAAGGCGAAGCCCCACTCGCGGATCGCGCGCGCCGCCTCGTCGACGGTCGTGCCGATCGCGGCCGGCGGCGCGTTGATCGCGAAGTAGGTGCCGGGCTCCATCACCGCGGCCGAGAGCAGCGCCATGATTGCGACGAACGACTCCATCAGCATCGCGCCGTAGCCGATCATCCGCGCGTCGGTCTCGCGCTCGATCAGCTTCGGTGTCGTGCCCGAGGCGATCAACGAGTGGAAGCCCGAGATCGCGCCGCAGGCGATCGTGATGAAGCAGAACGGGAAGACGGGGCCGGCGAAGACGGGCCCGGAGCCGTCGACGAAGCGCGTCAGCGCGGGCAGCGAGACCGGCGGGTGCGCGATCACGAGGCCGACCGCGAGCAGCGCGACGGTTCCGAGCTTCACGAAGGCAGAGAGGTAGTCGCGCGGCGCGAGCAGCAGCCACACCGGCAGTACGCTCGCGACGAAGCCGTAGGCCACGAGCGCCAGCGCGAGCGTCTTCTTGTCGAGGTCGAAGAACGGGCGCAGCCACGCGCTCTCGCCGACGAAGCGCCCCGTGTAGACGGCGACGAGCACCAGCGCGACACCGCCGAGGCTCGCCTCGAGCACGCGTCCGGGTCGCACGCGCATCATGTAGACGCCCATCGCGAGCGCGATCGGGATGGTTCCCGTCACCGTCGCGGTGGCCCAGGGACTCCCGTACATCGCGTTCACGACGACGAGCGCGAGCACGCCGATCAGGATCACCATGATGGCGAGCACGCCGATCTGCGCGGCGGCGCCGCCGACCGGGCCGATCTCGTCGCGCACCATCTGGCCGAGCGACTTGCCGTCGCGGCGGAGCGACGCGATCAGGATCGTCATGTCCTGCACCGCGCCGCCGAGCACCACGCCGGCGAGGATGTAGAGCGTGCCGGGCAGGTAGCCGAACTGCGCTGCGAGGATCGGACCCACGAGCGGGCCGGGGCCGGCGATCGCGGCGAAGTGATGGCCGAAGACCACCCAGCGGTTCGTCGGCACGAAGTCCTTGCCGTCGTCGAGGCGCTGCGCAGGGGTCGCGCGCAGGTCGTCGAGCGCGAAGGCGCGCGCGGCCAGGAAGCGCGAGTAGAAGCGGTAGCCGAGCGCATAGACGCAGACCGCGGCGACCAGGAACCAGGCGCTCGAGAGCGGCTCGCCGCGGCTCGACGCGATCAGCGCGAGCGCGCCGGCTCCGGTCAGCGCGACCGCCACCCAGACTCCGATGCGCGCGGCGCGCGGGGCTGCGGACATCGGGGCGCAAGAGTAGCCGCGTTCTGGGCGTCGGCGCGATCGCGGGAATGCTGCTCGCCGGCTCGTGCGCTCCTACAGCGGCTCGAACGCGTAGCCGAGGCGCGCCACGATCGCGTCGCGTCGCGCGTCCCGTTCCTCCGGCGTGTCGGCCCCGAGGTTGACGACCGCATAGCGGAAGCTCGCGCCGTCCTCGCCCGCCGCGAAGTCCGAGAGCTCCTGGCCAGCCTCGCACTCCGTCCACACGAGCGCCTGCGGGTGGAGCGCCGCCGTCGCCGCGACCTCTTCCCGTGTCGGTGCCCGCTTCACGCGCGCGGCCTCGAAGACGCGCAGCGGATAGCTCGAGGCCAGCCGGAAGCGACCCGCGCCGCGCACCACCTTCGGCGACTGGCCCTGCGCGAGCGCGAGCGCGACCGCGTAGCCGTTCGTGCCGTCCACCTTCTGGTAGAGGTCGGCGAACTGACCGCAGATGCGCGGGTTCACCTCGACGATCGCGATCCGATCGCGCTCGGGGTCCCAGATCATCTCGATGTTCCAGAGCGTCCAGTCGAGCCCGAGGTGCGCGATCACCCGGCGCGCGATCTCCCGCATGCGCGACTGCACCTCGGGAGGCAGCGCCGAGGGGTAGTCGAAGCGCGCGAAGCTGCCCTGCGGATGCAGCACGGAGTCGACGATCCCGAGCTGCGCGACCTCGCCCGCGCACACGTAGCCCTCCACGGTGACGAGCCGGCCGCGCAGCAGCTCCTCGACCAGCAGCCAGCGCCCGTCGTACTCGAAGCGCGTGAAGGCGGCGACGAGGCGGTTGAAGATCGCGAGGTAGTCGTTCGTGTACTCGCGGACCTCGTGCGTCGCGAGGAAGTCGTCGAGCTCGCGCTGGGTCCGCATGCGCCGCGCGAGCACCGAGTAGGAGCCCTTCACCGGCTTCACGAACACCGGGAACGGAAACGGGACGCGCGCGCTGGCGCCGGGCCGCAGCAGGCCGAAACGCGGCACGGCCTCCGGCACGACCTCTCGCTGCGAGCGGCGCGAGTAGTACTTGTGCGACGCCCGCAGCACCGGCTCGGGCTTCGAGCCGGGCAGCGAGAGGCGAGTCGCGATGGCCGCCGCGAGGATCGCGCCGGGGTAGTCGCTCGCGGAGAAGACGCCGTCGACGCGGCCGAAGCCCCCGGTTGCGGCGCGCTCGATCCACGCCAGCGCGTCGAAATCGGCGGGGCAGTCGGGGTCGGATGGCTCGGGGAATGCGACCTCGAGCCGACCTTCCCAGGCGTTCCGGCAGCGGTCGAGCTGGACCCGGTCCCACGCCGTCTCCAGGACGCACAGCACCCGCGGAAATCCGGTCTCGCTCACCGGAGTACCCGGAAGCTTCCGTGCGAGCGGACGAGAAATTCCACGCCAACCCCGATGGCGATTCCCCGGCGTCCGGGAAGTCGAGGGTATCTCGAAACTACAACGCGCCGAACGTCGGCTTCACGGGGGTCCAGACGGGTAGAGGAGGAGCCGTCGCGCCCCTACTTGGGCGGCTCCGCGGGAGACGCGTCGACGCCGTCCGGCTGCGCCGGATGGATGTAGGCGCTCGCGGCGCCGTGCTCGTACACGAGCTTGCCGCCGAGGTGTCCGACGCGGACGGCCGCGGTCAGCACGATCAGCGTCGACGCCGCCCCGGCGATCCGTGCGATGCGGCCGGCGCGCCCGGGCAGCAGTCCGGCGGCGACGAGCGCGAGCGCTCCGACGCCGAGCCAGAGCATCCAGTTCGCCGCCTCCCCGTGCTGCTCGATGTAGTGCTCGTCCACCACGCGCTCGACGCGCTCCTCCTCGTCGTGCCCCGTGTCGTGGGCGAGCCAGGCGCTGCCGACCAGCAGCGCCTGCGCCAGCACGACGACCGCCCACGCGCGCTCGGGCACGAAGCTCCGCGCCAGCGCGAAGAGCACGAGCAGCGCGAGCAGCGGAACGAGCACGGACAGCGCGATCGGGAAGTGGACGACGGCCGGGTGGAGCGGGTCGGGAATCCATGACGTCATCGCGCGCGCCCCCGGCTCAGCGCCCGAGCCCTGCGAACGGCACCACGCGCGCGCGCGGCGTCTCGATCGGGCCCTCCGGCAGCATGAAGCGCCAGAAGACCAGCCCGAAGGGACGCCCTTCGGTGTCGAGCCAGTTCGGCAGGCCGGGATCTCGGTGCGCGATCCACATGCGGAAGCTCCCGTCCGACTCGAGCCGCGTCTGCCGGCGATTGCGCGACACGCTGCGGTTTGCGTAGTCGTACGTCTGCATGTGGCGGTTCCAGAGCGAGACGTTCGCGCAGCGGCAGGCCGGCCAGCGCCCGCGGATCTCGAGCGCCTGATCGGGACCGAGCAGATAGGGCGCCATCGAGTAGGCGGCGTCCGCCGCGGCGAAGGCGAAGTCGCCCGGCTTGACCGGCTGCGGGAACTCGTTCGGCACGATCGAGACGAAGGGCGGCTGCGGCCGGCCGGCCATCGGCGGCTGCTCGAGGGTGCGACCGCGCAGGAAGTTCGCGACGCGCCGGATGCCGGCGGCGACCTCCGCATCGCCCATGAACTCGCCGGGCGCGACCGGAGGCACGGCCTCGATCTCGAGCGCGAGGCTCTTCGTCGGATCCGCGGCCGCGCTGCGCTCCTCCTCGAAGTAGTGGCGCGTGGTGATGCGCGCGGCGCCGGGCGGCAGCGGGAGGTAGTTGCGCGCCTGTGGCGGTCCGCCGAGCCGCAGCTCGAAGCGGCCCTGCGCATCGACGTCGAACTGCGAGTCGTTCAGCACGCCCGCCGTGTTCGAGGCGAAGCGACCCTGCTCGGCGCCGGCCTCGAGGGTGATCGAGACGTAGACCGCACCGTCCATGCGGCCGCGGATCCGGTACACGCGCGACGGATCGACGGGCGCGTCGTAGTAGATCGCGTCGGCGTTGTCGCCCATGAACTTCCGGGTCGGCGTGACGATGCGTCGGAAGCGCGGGTGCGCCGCGTCGTCCTCGAAGTGGCCGACGAGCCCGCCCTGCAGCAGGTGCATCAGGTTGCGGAAGGCCTCGGCCACGTCGGCCGAGCTGGTGAGATTCCACTCGGGGCCGATCCAGCGCTCGTCGATCTCGCGCAGGCAGTCGAGCAGCTCGTGGAAGGCCTTACGGCTCTCGTTCGTGAGTCGGGCCACGCGATCCTCCGTGCCGGGCGGCTCAGCTTACTGCATCCGCGGCCGGGGGCGGAGTCAGGCCGCGCGCGCCGGCCGCCCGGAGCCCGCAGCCGCGCTGCGCGCGATCTGATGGTAGGCGTGCAGGTCGAGCGAGCGCGTGCTCCACCAGTACCGGATCGTCGAGCCGGACCAGTTGTTCGTGATGCGACCCGCCGCGTCCTTGTACCAGCTGCGATCCGTGTCGTTCCACACGGTGCGCGCGAGCTCGCGCTGCGTCTTCGCGTCGAAGGCGTCGAGCACGTCGCGGCGCAGATCGAGCCAGGCGAGCCCGCGCTCGCGCAGCGCGCGGATGCAGGCGAGGATGTAGCGGGTCTGGCACTCGATCATGAAGATGATCGAGTTGTGTCCGAGATTGGTGTTGGGCCCGTACATCATGAAGAAGTTCGGGAAGCCCGAGAGCGCGATGCCGAGGTAGGCGCGCGCGCCGTCCTTCCACTCGTCGCGCAGCTTCCGCCCCGAGAGCCCTGTGAGCTCGATCGGCGCCAGGAATTCGGTGGTCTCGAAGCCGGTCGCGAGGACGAGCACGTCGAGCGGGATGCTGCGCCCGGTGCGCGTGAAGACGGCGTCCTCGTCGATGCGCTCGATCGGATCGGTCACGAGCTCGACGTTCGCGCGGCCGAGCGCCGCGTAGTAGTCGTCGGAGATCAGGATGCGCTTGCCGCCGACGGGATATTCGGGGGCAAGCGCCTGCTGGAGCGCCGGGTCCCGCACCTGCTCGCGCATGCTCTCGAGCGAGAGCTTCTCGTAGCGCCGGGCCATCCAGCGGTTGCGCAGGAACACCGGCCACTGGAGCTCGAATAGCGCCCAGATCCACCAGCGGGCGAGGCGCGCCAGCCACGGATGTCTCGCGAAGCGGCGCCTCTCGCGCTCGCTGATGGCGCGGTCGTTGCGCGGCATCATCCAGTTCGCGCTGCGCTGGAAGACGACGAGCTCTGCGACGCGCGGCGCGATCTCGGGGACGAATTGGATCGCGCTGGCGGCGTTGCCGATCACGCCGACGCGCTTTCCGGCGAGATCGACGCCGTGGTCCCAGCGCGCGGAGTGGAAGCGCGGGCCGCGGAAGCGCTCGAGCCCCGGGATCGCAGGCAGCGCCGGTCGGTTCAGCTGGCCGACACAAGAGACGAGCACCTCCGCCTCGATCGCTTCGCCCGCCGTCGTCCGCAGCCGCCACAGCGCGGCGTGTTGGTCGAACTCGGCGCTCGCGATCTCGGTGTCGAAGCGCAGGTGCGGGCGCAGGTCGTACTTCTCCGCGCAGTGCTCCATGTACGCGAGGATCTCGGACTGCGGAGCCCACTTGCGCGACCAGTCGCTCTTCGGCTCGAAGGAGAAGCAGTAGGCGAGGGCCGGCACGTCGCAGGCCGCGCCGGGGTAGGTGTTGTCGCGCCAGGTGCCGCCGAGGCGACTCGCCTTCTCGTAGATCGTGAAGCTCTCGATGCCGGCACGGCGCAGCGCGATGCCGAGACACAGGCCCGAGAAGCCGGAGCCGATGATCGCGATGCGCGGCTCGCGCGACGGACCCTGCATGGCGCTCCTCCGAAAGCAAAGAGATACGCCAGCGCGTGGACCCCCGGTAGGTCGGCGACGGTGCGGCGGGGTGCTCGAAGTTCCACGGGGCCACGCCTCGCTGAGGCGCGCGACCCCACGACCGCGCGCCGCGTCCCGCGCGGGCTCGCGAGACGCGTCGCGCCGGCGGCACGGCCTTTGCGAGGTCTCCTCCCGGATGATCGAAGGAGGATTCGCGATGTCGAGCCGTCTCGTGACGCCCCTCTTCGGGGTCGCCTTCGCGCTGCTGATGCTCTTCGCGGCGTATCTGCAATGGGAGATCTGGCACGTACTGTGATCGTCTCAGCGGGGCATGCCGGGCGGTTCCGCGTGGAACGCGCTCGCCGGCTTGCCGCCGACGGTGATGCGCGGGCTGCCCCACCAGCTCATGCGGTGCTCCGGCAGGATCTCGAGGTCCGAGCGCAGCTCGAGGCGCAAGGTCACGCGCTGCCCGGCCCAGCGCGAGAGATCGACCGCGATCGGCGTCCACTGACGCCCCGGCCACCACTGCTCGCTGTAGTCGACGCTGGCGATCTCCTCGACGCCGCCGTCGCTCGCGATCGTGGCGGCGACGCGCCCGCCGGGCGAGTGCAGGTACTGGTGATCGATCGCGGCGAGCGCCCAGTAGCCGACGGCCGCGCGGAAGGTCGCGCCGGGCGGGACGACGAGGTCGTAGTCGACGCCGCCGCCGTGCGGCCCGAGCGGGATCGGCAGCGGCCGCATCAGCTGGCGCGAGCCGAGCCGCGGCAGCGGCAGGGAGGAGTCGCGCACGACGCCATGCTCGTCGCGCACGAAGCCGCGCGCGCGCGGCCGTTCGTCGATCAGATCGATCACGTCCTCGCCCTGATCGGGGCCGCGCTCCAGCACGAAGATCCAGGTGTAGTCGTCGAGCGGGTACTCGCGCGGGATCGCGAAGTGGCGCTCGAGGTACGCCTGCACGCCGGGAAGCTCCTCGCGGTAGTAGGTGTGCGAGGGCTGGTCGAGGTCGCTCATCACGACGAAGCGCACGTGCTCGAGCGCCGGCAGGATGATCGGCTCCTGGAGCTCGCGCAGTCCCGGCAGCACGCCGGGGAAAGGAGTCGGGTTGCGCGTGCCGGTCGCGAAATAGAGCAGCGGCTCCTGGCGCGGCACGAACATCGCCTCGCCCGGCGTGAGCCGCGGCATCAGGTAGTCCATCACGCGCTTGAGCGCGGGCGTGCGGTTTGCGTAGGAGACGGGCCGCAGCGGCACGCGCGGGCCGAGCGGCGGATCCCCGGCGATCGCGCGCAGCGAGAACGCAGCCCAGATCCCCGCGCATAGCAACGCGCCCGCGACGTAGACCGCGGCCGCGCTGCGCAGCGCCGGCTCGCGCCGCACGCCCGGCGCCGACGAGGCCGGCAGCAGCAGGAGCTGCACCAGCGCCGGCACGAGCGCGATGTAGAGGTGACCCCAGTCGGGGCGCGGATAGAGGTTCGCCGTCATCGCCAGGAGCAGCGCCGCGTGCAGCCACACGATCGGGTGTGGCCGCGAGAAGATGGGCAGCGCGCGCACGGCGGTCGCGGCGAGCGCAAAGAAGGGCAACGCGTACAGGAGCTGCGTCGCCAGGACGATGCGGGGCTCGACGCGGAATCCGTAGAGCGCGGTGTAGAGGCTCGGCGAGTACAGGCTGAAGAGCCCCGAGGAGGTCGGGTCGAGCGCGCCCGGAGGCCACAGGCGCAGGAACTGCGTCGCGAAGCTGCGCGTGCCCGCGAGCGCGAGCGGCAGCTCGACCTGCGCGCGCCAGAGCGTGCCGAGATCGCCGCGCGCCGCGTAGAGCGCGAGCGTGGCGAGCGCCATGCCGACGCCGCCGACGGCGTAGTCGCGCAGCCGCGAGATCCGCGAGCCGACCGGTGCGGTCAGCCAGAGTCCCGGCACGAGCGCGGCGGCGAGCAGCACGCCGGTGTGCTGCTTGCAGAGCGCGACGCTGCCGACGAGCGCGCCGGCGGCGCAGGCGGCCGCGTGGCTGCGCGTCGAGAAGCAGGCCGCGCAGACGGCGAAGACGCCGAAGTAGAAGGCGAGCGTCGTGTAGAAGAAGGTCGAGAGCAGCGGCACGAGCAGCGGCGGCGCGGCCGCCGCGGTGGCCGCCACCGCGTGCGCCGCGGCTCCGAGCCCGGCGCGCCGCGCGCACAGGAAGAGCGCGCCCGCCGCGAGCGCCTGGAGCACGACCACCGCGGCACGCGCGGCGAGCAGGTTTTCTCCGAAGAGGCGGAAGAGCAGGGCGAGCAGCTCGTAGGGAAGCGGCGCCGTGAAGAGCACGATGTCGCGGAAGAGATGCTCGCCGCCGGCCATGCGCTCGGCCGCGTGCACCACGATTCCCTCTTCGAGGAGGTTCGGGTCGAGCCCCGCGACGCTGGCGCCGAAGGCGGCGGCGACGAGCGCCCACACGGCCGCGCCTCGCGGCGCGCTCGCAGCGTGCGTCGCGCGATCGTCGCGCGCCGCGGGCCCGTGCATTCGATGCGGATTCCTCGTCAGGGGCGCCGATGATAAGGCGCCCCCGGGTGGTGAGCTGGCAACGCTCGCCCGAATCGGGGCTAGGGGCTGGTCGGAGCCGCGGACGCGGGAAGTCGCGAGATTCCGCTCGCCGACCCCTCCGTCGCGGTCGCGCCGATGCGCAGGCCGAAGCCCGTCAGGAAGTCGACGTTCTG
>Ga0335082_10004427_pt1 | contig 15309 bp, 16 predicted proteins | sample Lox_Sample_41_FD_206718 | JGI IMG/M metagenome (GOLD analysis project Ga0335082, IMG submission 206718) | Soil microbial communities from Loxahatchee National Wildlife Refuge, Florida, United States - Lox_Sample_4.1 | ecosystem: Environmental > Terrestrial > Soil > Wetlands | place: USA...
CGGGATCCTCCTCGTGGGCGACCTCGCTGGTGCCCATCAGCGCGTCGTGATCGTGCTCGCAGACGAGCCGGGGCGATCCGAGCGCCAGCACCTGGTCGAGCAGCCCGAGCTCGGCCAGCACGCCCGCCAAGCCCGATCCCCGGAAGAAATGCGTCGAGAGCGTCGGGCTCGGGAAGGTTCCTCGGTCGACCAGCAGCACGCGGACGCCGGCAGGACCAAGGCGGCTGGCGAGGACGGCGCCCCCGATCCGGGCGCCGACGATCAGGACGTCGACGTCCACGGGCCCGAGTCGAGCCGTGGGGCGATCGAGCCCTCGAGCTCCAGCAGGTACTCCTTGCGCTGCAGGCCGCCGGCGTAGCCGGTGAGCTTCCCGCCGGCGCCGATGATCCGGTGACACGGCACCACGATGGGGATCGGGTTCGAGCCGAGCGCGGCGCCCACCGCGCGCGCCGCCGTCGGGTGCCCGATCGTCGTCGCGATCTTCCCGTACGTGCTCACCTGGCCGAACGGCACGCGCGCTGTCGCCGCCAGCACCTGCTTCGCGAACGGGTGCATCAGCCGGCGGTCCAGCCGCAGGTCGAACCGCTCGCGCGCGCCCGAGAAGTACTCCTCGAGCTCGTGGCGCGTCGCGTCCGTCTGCCGGGCCGTCGCGACGATCCTCGGGGAGAGCTCCGCGGCGATCCGCTCCAGCAGCTCGTCCCGATAGTCGTCGTCGAACGCGATCGCGGCCAAGCCGCGGCCGGTGACCGCCACGAGGAGCTCGCCCACCGGCGAGGGCATCGTGGCGATCGCGACATCGACGAGGCCGTCGGCGGCGGCGGCATCGCGGAACCGCGCCGCCGCGTCGCGCGAGGCACGCTCCGCCTCGGTCTTCGAGATCTTCGGCGAACCGCTCATCACACACGTCCCTTCAGGCTCTTCAGTCCTTGGTAGGCGTTCGCCCGGACGGTCTGCGGACTGCATCCCATCAGCTCGGCTGCCTCGGCGACCGACAGTCCCAGCACGTGGCGGTACGTGACCGCGTCGCGCTGCCGCGGCGGCAGTTCCGCGACCGCCGCGACCGCCCGCCCGTCGTCGCGGCCCGCCGGCTCCGCCGGGACCTCCGGCGGCTCGGCCACCGGGATCGGACCGCGGGCCGTGCGGCGATGGTGATCGATCGCCTTGCGCGAGGCGATCCGCAGGATCCAGCGATCGAGCCGGGCGACCTCGGTGCACCGCGGATACGCGCGGAGCGCCGCCAGGAACGTCTCTTGGAAGACGTCGTCGGCGTGCTCGCGCCCGACCGCCGCGACGAGGTACCGGAACACCGTCGTCCGGTTCGCTTCGAGGAACGCCTCGAACGGCGGCAACGCCGCTCTCACACGCTCCACCAACGCTTCACGGAGCGCCGCCGCCGCACCCCGACGCGGCGCGGCCTCGGACGTCGCGTCCAACCACGCACGTACTCCGGCTCGGGCTCGGTCACCCGCCAGATCCTCCACCGGTCGTCCATCGATCTCCCCTTCCCTCGCGTCCGGGGGAACAACGCGCGGGAGCGGCCGAGCGTGAAACCGTGCTCAGACGGCCTCTCCGAGCAGCAGGGGGATCGCGCCCTCCCAGATCCCGGCGAGCTCGGCGACCGGCACGTCGAGCAACCCGTCGATCAATGCGCGCGGGCCACCCGTCTCGCCGAGCCGCGCGACCGGCACACCCCGCGCGGCGGCCAACCCGAGGAGCCGCTCCTCATCGGCGGGATCCACCGCGACGACGGCGCGCGAAGCCGACTCGGCGAACAGGGTGACGTGCGCGGGCAGGTCACCGGGGACCGCGACCGCGAACCCGTTGCCGCCCGCGATCGCGCATTCGGCGAGGGCCACCGCGAGGCCGCCGTCGGCGCAGTCGTGCGCGCTGGCGAGGATCGTCTCGGCCGCCGCCTCCTCCAGCAGGCGCAGGAGCGCCCGCTCCCGCTCGAGGTCGATCGCCGGTGGCCTGCCCCCGGCGTTGCCCAGCACCGTCTGCGCGAACTCGGATCCGCCGAGTTCCGCGAACGTCTCGCCGAGCAGATGGATCGAGAGCCGCGGCCGGGGGAACCCGCCGGGGACACGCAGGCGGTGATCGGCCAACAGGCCGAGCATGCCGATCACCGGGGTCGGATCGATCGCGGAGCCTCCCGAGCCGTTGTAGAAGCTGACGTTGCCGCCGGTCACCGGGGTGCCGAGCGCGAGGCACGCATCGCGGATGCCACGGATCGACTCGGCGAACTGCCACATCACCTCGGGCTGCTCGGGATCGCCGAAGTTGAGGCAGTTCGTGATCGCGAGCGGGCGGGCGCCGGTCACCGCAACGTTCCGCGCGGCCTCGGCGACCGAGTGGACCGAGCCGAGGTAGGGATCGAGCGCGCCGAAGCGGCCCTTGCCGTCGGTGGAGAGCGCCAACGCCTTGCTGCCGACGCGCACGAGCGCCGCGTCCGATCCGGGCCCCGCGACCGAGTTCCCCTGAACGAGGCGGTCGTACTGCTCGTAGATCCACCGCTTGCTGGCGATGTTCGGGGCGGCGAGCAGTGCGCGCAACGCGTCGGCCGGGTCGCCGTCGTACGGCACGAACGTGGGATCCTCGGCGCTCGAGGCGGCCTGCGCCGGCGGCGTGGCAGGGCGATCGTACTCGGGGCCGTCGTCGGCGAGGGAGCGCGCCGGCACCGAGGCGGCCACCGCGCCGGCGCTCGTGACGGTGAGCTCTCCGCCCGGGACCAGCTCCCCGATCACCGCGGTGCTCAGCCCCCACCGGGAGCAGATCCGATCCACGTCCTCCAGCCGCGTGGGATGAACGATCGCCAGCATCCGCTCCTGCGATTCGGAGGTGAGGATCTCGAACGGTTCCATGCCGCGTGCGCGCAGGGGCACCGCGTCCAGATCGAGGCGCACGCCCATGCCGGCCCGGGCGGCCGACTCGCTGACGGCACACGTGATGCCGGCGCCGCCCAAGTCCTGGAGGCCCTCCAGCACGTCCTCGCCGACCAGCTCGAGCGTGGCCTCGATCAGGAGCTTCTCCGTGAAGGGATCGCCGATCTGGACCGACGGCCGCGACGCCTCCGAGCCGTCCTCGAGCGTCGCGGAGGCCAACACCGAGACCCCACCGATGCCGTCGCGGCCGGTGGAGGCGCCGTAGAGCACCAGCAGCGAGCCGACCTGCGGCGTATGCGACTGGGCGGTCATCAGGCGGTCGGCGTCGGCGATCCCGACGCACATGACGTTGACCGTCGGGTTCGCCGAGTGGGGCTCCGCGAAGCGAACCTCGCCGCCGACGGTCGGCACGCCGATGCAGTTGCCGTAGCCGCCGATGCCGGCGACGACCCCGGACAGCAGCCAGCGGTTCCGCTCCTGCTGGAGGGGACCGAACATCAGCGGATCGAGCAGGGCCACGGGGCGGGCGCCCATCGAGACGATGTCCCGCACGATGCCGCCGACCCCCGTGGCGGCGCCTTGGTACGGCTCGATCGCGCTCGGATGCGAGTGCGACTCGATCTTGAACACGACCGCGGTCCCGTCGCCGATGTCGACCGCGCCGGCGTCCTGCCCCGGCCCGACGAGCACCGCCTCCCCCTCGGTCGGCAAGGTCCGCAGGTAGATCTTCGAGGACTTGTACGAGCAGTGCTCGGACCACATCACCGCGTACATCGCCAGCTCGGTCGGGTTCGGCTCGCGGCCGAGCGTCGCCTCGATCCGCGCCAGCTCGTCGTCCCGCAGGCCGAGCCGCTGATGCAGGGGCGGCTCCGTCATGTCGCGATGCCCACCAGCGCCGAGCGCAGCAGCGACGCGAACAGGGGCTGGCCGCCCACCGGCCCGATGTCCGGATCGACCGCGTGCTCGGGGTGGGGCATCAGGCCGACGACGTTGCCGGCCTCGTTCCGCACGCCGGCGATGTTGTCCGTCGCGCCGTTCGGGTTGTGCGCCGCATCGACGATGCCCTCGCGGGAGGCGTAGCGGAACACGACGAGGTTCCCGTCCTCCACCCGGTCGAGCTGCTCGGGCGTTGCCACCCATTGCCCCTCACCGTGCTTGATCGGGATCTGCACGGTCTCGCCGGGGGTCAGCTCGTTCGTGACGACGGTGAGCGACGTCTCGACCCGCAGCCAGACGTTCCGGCACACGAACCGCAGCGACCGGTTCCGGATCAGCGCGCCGGGCAGCAGGCCCGATTCGCAGAGGATCTGGAAGCCGTTGCAGATGCCGAGCACCGGCGAGCCGCGGTCGGCGAAGCGCACGACCTCCTCCATCACCGGGGCGAAGCGGGCGATCGCGCCGCACCGCAGGTAGTCGCCGTAGGAGAACCCGCCGGGGAGCACGACGGCGTCCACCCCGCGCAGGTCGGCGTCGGCGTGCCACAGCGGCACGGCCTCGCCGCCCATCGTCGCGATCGCCCGCAGGGCGTCGCGATCGTCGAGCGACCCCGGGAACGTCACGACCCCGATCCTGGGCGTGCGAACCGTCACGGCTTCGCCTCCACCTCCAGTACGCGGACGTCCTCGATCACCGGGTTCGACAGCAGCCGCCGCGCCATCTCCTCGACCTGGGCGACGGCCGCGGTCTGGTCCGGCGCGTCGACGTCGAGCTGGATGTGCTTGCCGACCCGGACGCCGGAGACGTTCGTCCATCCGAGCGCCGGCAGCGCGGACTCCACCGCCTTGCCCTGCGGATCGGACAGCCCGTCCTTGAGGGACACCAGGACCTCGAACGCGAACACGGTCACGTTCCGGCCTCCATGCGCGCCGTGTAGGCCTCGAACGGCTCGCCGGTGAGCAGCCGGTAGGCCTCGCGGTACGTTGCGGCCGTCCCGGCGATCACGTCGGCCGGCAGCGCCGGTGGCGGCGGCTCCCGGTCCCACCCGCTCGCATCCAGCCAGTCCCGCACGGGCTGCTTGTCGTACGACGGCTGGCTCCGGCCGGGGGCGTACCCCTCGACCGGCCAGAACCGCGAGGAGTCCGGCGTCCCAACCTCGTCGATCAGCAGCAGCTCTCCCTGTGCGAACCCGAACTCGAGCTTCGTGTCGGCCACGATGATGCCGTGCTCGAGCGCCACCCGGGCGATCCGCTCGTAGATCGCGATCGTGAGCTCGCGGAGACGCTCGTACAAGCCGAGGCCGACCGACCCGCGCGCCCGGCCGGGATCGAGCGGCAGATCGTGGCCCTCGGAGGCCTTCGTGGTCGGCGTGAAGATCGGCTCGGGCAACCGGTCGGACTCGAGCAGGCCGGGCGGCAGCGGCACCCCGCAGACGGCGCCGCCCTCCCGGTACTGGACCCAGCCGCTCCCCGCCAGGTAGCCGCGCGCGACGCATTCCATCGGGATCACCTGCGCCCTCCGGACCAGCATCGAGCGCCCGGCGAGATCGGGATCCGCCGCGAACGGCGCGGGCAGGTCGCGCCGTGCGGCGCCGACGAGGTGGTTCCCGACGAGATCGCGCGTCCGGTCGAACCAGTGCAGCGACAGGCCGGTCAGCACCTTGCCCTTGTCCGGGATCGGATCCGGCAGGACCACGTCGAACGCGCTGATCCGGTCGGTCGCGACCAGGAGCAGGTGGTCGTCGTCCACCTCGTAGACGTCGCGCACCTTGCCCCGCGCGGCGAGCTCCGCCATCTAGCGCTCCACCGGCAGCTTCTCGAGGCGATCGAACAACGGCCCGAGGTTCGCGAGGAACCGCCGGGGGTCGAACAAGGCCGCGAGCACGGCCGCATCGAGACGCGACGTGACCTCGGGGTCCGCCTCGATCGAGGCGCGGAACGGCACGTCGTCGTCCCAGGCGGCGGCGGCGGCGCGCTGGACGATCCGGTACGCGTCCTCGCGCGCGAGGCCCGCGTCGACGAGCGCGAGGAGCACCGACTGGCTCACGGCGATCTGCCCGTTCGCCAGCGCCTGCTCGCGCATCCGCTCCGGGAACACCACGAGACCGTCGAGCACCCACGTCATGTCCCGGAGCATGAACGCGAGCAACCCGGTGGCGTCCGGGAGGATCACGCGTTCGGCCGACGAGTGCGAGATGTCGCGTTCGTGCCAGAGCGCCACGTTCTCCAGCCCCGCGAGCGCGTGCCCGCGGATCACGCGCGCGAGCCCCGAGACCCGCTCCGACACGACCGGGTTCCGCTTGTGCGGCATCGCGGAGGAGCCCTTCTGGCCTTCGGCGAACGGCTCCTGCACCTCGCGCACCTCGGTCCGCGCGAGGTGCCGGATCTCAGTGGCCAGCGCATCCAGCGTGGAGGCGCAGACCGCGAGCACCGCCAGGAACTCCGCGTGGCGATCGCGCTGGATCACCTGGGTCGAGGCCTCGGCCGGACGCAGACCCAGGCGGGCGCACACCCGTTCCTCGACGCGGGGATCGACCGTGGCGTAGGAGCCGACCGCGCCGCTGATCGCGCCGACGCGCACCGCCTCACGCGCCCGGCGCAGCCGTTCGCGGTCCCGGTCAAGCTGGAACGCGAAGACGGCAAGCTTGTGCCCGAACGACGTCGGCTCCGCGTGGATGCCGTGCGACCGGCCGATGCACAGCGTGTCGCGGTGCTCCAGCGCGCGCCGCTTCACGGCGGCCAGCAGCCCTTCGAGGTCGCCGAGCAGGACGTCGGCCGCGTCGCGGAGCTGCAGCGCGAGCGCCGTGTCGAGCACGTCGGAGGATGTCAGGCCGTAGTGGAGCCAGCGCCCCTGCGGCCCGATCGAGGCCGCGACCACGTCGACGAACGCCGCCACGTCGTGCCGCGTCGCGCGTTCGCGCTGCGCCACGGCCTCCTCGGTGAACGTCGCACGCTCGCGCGCGACGTGCGCGTCCGCCTCCGGGATCGCGCCGAGCTCGGCCCAGGCCTCCAGCACCAGCAGCTCGATCTCCAGCCAGCGGTCGAGGCGCGCCCGATCGGACCAGATGGCCGCGATCTCGGGCACCTCGTAGCGGGGGATCACAGCTTCAGGCCCTCCGCCAGGTCGTCCTTGAACTTCCACAGGCGCGCCTGGATCTCCTCGTCGGCGACGCCGAGGATCTCGCAGGCGAGGATCGCGGCGTTCACGGCCGCGTCGACGCCGACCGTGGCGATCGGCACGCCGGTGGGCATCTGCGCGGTGATCGCGAGCGCCTCGTTGCCGACCATCTGCGGGGCGGTGGCGATCGGCACGCCGATCACCGGCAGGACCGTGCGCGCGGCCACCGCGGCCGCGAGGTGCCCGGACAGGCCGGTGGAACAGATCACGACCTTGACGCCGCGGTCGAACGCCGTGCGGGCGTACTCGTCGACGAGGTCGGGGTTCCGCGAAGACGACATGATCCGCACCTCGTGCGGCACGTCGAACTTCTCGAGGATCAACCCGGCCTGTCGCAGGATCGGCAGCTCGGCGGGCGAAGCCGCCAGCACGCCGACCAGCGGGCTCTCGTCGCTCATGCCCCTTCCTCCTCCGCCGCGTCCGCGGCGATGTCGCGCCGGTAGCGCGCCCCCTCGAACGTGATCGACGCGGCCGCGCGGTAGGCCCGGTCCCGAGCCTCGCGCAGCGTCGCCCCGGTCGCCGTGACGTCCAGCACGCGCCCGCCGGCCGTGACGACGCGGCCGGCATCGTCGAGGGCGGTACCCGCGTGGAAGACCGTGATGCCCTCCATCGCCCCGGCCTCGTGCAGACCCTCGATCGGGAGCCCGACCTCGTAGGGACCGGGATAGCCGCCGCTCGCGACGACGACCGACACGGCCGGTTCGTCGCGCCACCGGATCCGCCGGTCCTGGAGCAGGCCGGTCGCGCACGCCCGGAAGAGTTCGGCCGGATCGGTCGCCAGGCGCGGCAGCACGACCTGCGCCTCGGGATCGCCGAAGCGGCAGTTGAACTCGAGCACCTTCGGTCCGTCCGCGGTGAGCATCAGCCCGGCGAACAGGACGCCGCGATAGGGCGTCCCCTCGGCGCCCATGGCGGCGACCGTCCGGTCGAGCATCGGCCAGATCGCGGCCTCGGTCGCGGCGTCGACGGAAGGCACCGGTGCGTACGCGCCCATCCCGCCGGTGTTCGGACCGGTGTCGCCGTCGCCGGCCCGCTTGTGGTCGCGGCTGAGCGACAGCGGCACCGCCCGCTCGCCGTCGCTGAGCGCGAAAGCCGACACCTCCGGGCCTTCGAGCAGCTCCTCGACGACGACGACCGTGCCGGCGGCGCCGAAGGACCGCTCCACGAGGCAGCTCCGGATCGCGACGATCGCGTCGTCGCGGTCCGGCGCCACCACGACCCCCTTGCCGGCCGCGAGGCCGTCGGCCTTCACCACGGCACGTCCGCCGAGCTCGTCGACGAACGCGATCGCCTTCTCCACGTCGTCGAAGCTCCCCGAGCGGGCCGTGGGGATGCCGCTGCGCTGCAAGAGATCCTTCGCGAAGGCCTTCGAGCCCTCGAGCCGGGCGGCCGAGGCGGTCGGGCCGAAGACGACGACGCCGCGCGCGTGCAGCGCGTCGGCGAGCCCGCCAACCAGCGGGAGCTCGGGGCCGACGACGACGAGATCCGGGCGCAGATGGTCAACCAGACTGACCATCTGCGCGACATCGTCGATCGCGGCGGGATGGCACTCGGCCAGTTCCGCGATGCCGGGGTTCCCGGGCGCGGCCAGCAGGCTCGTCACCGCGGGATCCTGCGCGAGCCGCCACACGAGCGCGTGCTCACGACCGCCGGCGCCGACGACGAGGACCCTCACGACATCACCGGAACGCTCTGTTCCCGGGCCGGGCCGACGCCGATCATCGACACCGGCACGCCGCCGAGCTCTTCGAGGAAGCGCACGTATCCCTGCGCCTCCTTCGGCAGGTCCTCGAACGCGTGCGCCCCGCCGAGCTCCTCCTCCCAGCCGGGGAGCTCCTCCCAGACCGGCTCGGCGTGGTGGAACTGCGTCTGGCTCGGCGGCACGTCGTCGAAGCTCGCGCCGTCCACCCGGTAGCCGACGCAGACCTTGACGGTCTCGAAGCCCGACAATACGTCCAGCTTCGTGAGGACGAGCTCGGTGAGGCCGTTCAGCCGCGCCGCCGCACGCAGCACCATGCCGTCGAACCACCCGCACCGGCGCTTGCGGCCGGTGGTCGTGCCGAACTCGTGGCCCCGTTCGCCGAGCCGGTCGCCGCCCTCGTCGAGCGCCTCGGTCGGGAACGGCCCGCTGCCGACCCGCGTCACGTAGGCCTTCGTGATCCCGACGACGCGCTCGACGTGCTGCGGCCCGATGCCGGCGCTCGCCAGCGCGTAGCCCGTGACCGGCGTCGACGACGTGACGAACGGGTACGTCCCGTGATCCAGATCAAGCATCGTGCCCTGCGCGCCCTCGAGCATCACGTGCTTGCCCGCCGTGAGCGCGTCGTGCAGCAGCTTCGCCGTGTCCGCCCGGTGGGGACCGAGCCGCTCGGCGAAGGCGAGGCACGCCTCGACGATCGGCTCGGGCGCCATCGCGAGACGCCCATAGACCTTCGTGAGGAGCTGGTTCTTCTCCTTCAGGACCACCTCGAGCTTCTCGCGGAGGATCTTCTCGTCGAAGAGATCCTGCATGCGGATGCCGACGCGCGCCGCTCGGTCCGCGTACGCGGGGCCGATGCCGCGCTTCGTCGTGCCGAGGGCGTTGCGGCCCAGGAACCGCTGCGTGACCTTCTCAAGCTCGAGGTGGTACGGCATGATCAGGTGGGCGTTGCCCGAGATCCGCAGCTTCGAGACGTCGATCCCGGCCTCGGTGAGCTCGTCCATCTCCGCGAGGAGCACGCCGGGATCCACGACGACGCCGTCGGCGATCACGCTCGTGATGTGCGGGTACAGGATGCCGCTCGGCACGAGGTGGAGCTTCAGCAGCCGTCCCTCGGCGATGATCGTGTGGCCCGCATTGTTTCCGCCCTGATAGCGGACCACGAAGTCCATCCGGTCGGCGAGGTAGTCGACCGCCTTGCCCTTGCCCTCGTCACCCCATTGGGTCCCGAGTACGACGGTGGCCGGCATCGCGCCCCAAGTCTACGGGACACGGCCGCGCCCCCTGCCGGAGGGGCATCCCTCAGCCGACGGGGTCGGCGTCCTGCGCCGGCGGCACGCCGTCGGCGAGTCCGAACGCCTTCGCGTTCCGCAGATCGAGGCCGACCTCGGCGCCCTCGGTCGCCCCGTGCAGCTCATCGTGCGGCACGTGCGCGACGACCACGTCGCCGTCGGGCAGGCGGAGCGTGACGCGCGAGAGCCACCCGAGCGACGCGATGCGCTCGACGACGGCCGTCGTGTCCCCGTCGCCCGAGGACACGCGGACGTCGTGCGGGCGGACGAACGCGGCGGCGGCGGTCCCCTCCTCGAGGTGGCCCGCGCCCGGGAGCCGGAACGACCCGAGCCGAACGTGGCCGTCCACCACCTCGCCGTGCAGCACGTTCGCCGATCCGACGAAGCCCGCCACGAACGCGGTGACAGGATCGTCGTAGATCTCCTTCGGTGAGCCGACCTGCTCGACGCGCCCCTCGTGCATCACGACGACCTGGTTCGCGAGCTCCAAGGCCTCCTCCTGGTCGTGCGTGACGAGCAGGCTCGTGACGCCGAGCTCCCGGTGCAGCTCGTCGAGCCACCGCCGGAGGTCCTGACGCACCTTCGCGTCGAGCGCCCCGAACGGCTCGTCGAGCAGAAGCACCTTCGGCTGCGGGGCCAGGGCGCGGGCGAGCGCCACGCGCTGGCGCTGACCGCCGGAGAGCTGGTCGGGATAGCGGTCGGCGAACGGCGCCAGGTGCACCAGCTCGAGCAGGTCGCGGACGCGCGCCTCGCGGACGTCCTTCGCCTCCTTGCGCACCCGCAGGCCGAACGCCACGTTGTCGGCGACGCTCATGTGGCGGAACAACGCGTAGTGCTGGAACACGAACCCCACGCGCCGCTCCTGGACGCTCTTGACGGTCAGCTCCTCGCCGCCCATCACGATCCGACCCGCCGTCGGCTCCTCGAGGCCCGCGATCATCCGCAGCACGGTGCTCTTCCCGGAGCCGGAGGGCCCGAGCAGCGCCGTGATGGCACCGGCCGGCGCGGTGAAGGTCACGTCGGTGACCGCCTCGAAGCTGCCGAAGCGCTTCGTGAGGCCCTCGACCACGATCGGCGTGCTCATCCGCTGCTCATCGCTCGTTCCTGACGATGATGGAACATCTCGATCGCCAGCAACAGGACGATCGAGATCGCGGCCAGCAGCAGCGCGACCACGTAGGCCTGCGGGGTCTGCCGCTCCTCGGTGGCCCGGAAGATGTAGAGGGTGGCGGTCTCGGTGCGGCCCTGGATCAGGCCGCTCACGATCAGGACGGCGCCGATCTCGCCGATCGACCGGGCCGTCGACAGCGCGACGCCGTAGGCGATCGCCCAGCGGATGTTCGGCAGCGAGACCTTCCGGAAGGTGTGCCAGACGGAGGCGCCGAGCGTCCTCGAGGCGTCCTCCTCGTCCACGCCGATCTCTTCGAGCACGGGCACGACCTCGCGGATCGTGAACGGGATGCAGATGAAGATCGTCACCAGGACCATCGACGGCAGCGCGAAGTTGATCCGGATGCCGCGGGCGTCGAAGAACGGCGCGAGCCAGCCGCCCGGCGCGAACAGCACGAAGCACGCGAGGCCGACCGTCACCGGGGACAGCGCGAACGGTAGGTCCACGAGCGCGTTCAGGAACGAGCGCCCGTGGAAGCGCTGCCGGACGAGCACCCAGGCGACGATCACGCCGAAGAACGTCGTGACGGCGACCGTGATCACCGCGATCTGGACCGTCAGCAGGAGCGCGTGCTGGACATCGGGGGCGCTCAGCGTGTCGGTGACGATGTGGAACCCCGGCTTCAGCGCCGTCCAGACGATCCCGATCAACGGCAGGACGAGCAGCAGCCCGACGTAGACGAGACACGCCGCGAGGATGCCGGCGTGCCCGCTGCGGCCGCCCCGCTTCGCCACCGTGCTCACGTCCGCGCCCCCGACGTCCGCAGGATCCGGGTCGTGACGAGCACCAGCACGAACGAGATCGCGAACAGCAGCGTGGCGACCGCGGCCGCTTCGGACGCGCGGAACTGCGAGGTGAGCTGGAAGATGAACACCGGCGCGGTGAGGGTCTTGCCCGTCCGGTTCCCGGAGACGAGGATCACGCTCCCGATCTCTCCGAGAGATCGCGAGAACGTGAGCAGCGTCCCCGCCACGACGGCCGAGCGGATCGCCGGGAACACGATGCGGCGGAACGTCGTCCGCGGCCCCGCCCCGAGCGTCGCCGCCGCCTCCTCCTCCGCGGGATCGAGCTCCTGCAGGACCGGCTGGACGCTGCGGACCACGAGCGGCAGCGAGACGGTACACAGAGCGATCACGATCGCGATCGGCGTGAACACGATCCGGATCCCGAGGTCGTCGAAGAAGCGGCCGATCGGTGAGTTCGGGCCGTAGAGGGCCAAGATCATGAGCCCGGTGACCAGCGTCGGGATCGCGAGCGGCAGGTCGACGATCGTCGAGAGCAGCCGGCGCGCCGGGAACCGATACCTGACCAGCACCCACGCGAGCATCGTGCCCATCACGGCGTTGATCCCGGCCGCGATCGTGGAGGTCCAGAGCGTCAGCCGGATCGCGGCCCACGCGCCGGGGCGCGCCATCGCGCTCTCGAACGAGTCGAGCCCATCGCCGAAGCCTTTCGTCAGGACGGCCGCGACCGGAAGCGCGACCAGCAGGCTCAGGTAAACGACGGCGGTGCCGCGCAGCGCGAGGTGCCGCAGGGCGGCGGCGGTTCGATGGGGGATGCCCAGGAACCCGCCCCGGCCCTCGATCGACTGCGCGGCGCCGCTCATCGTCATCTTCCCGCCGCTCAGCCCTTGGAGATCGCTTGCGTCGCGATGCCGTTGTCGCTGAACAGCTTCTGGTCGAGCGCGTCCCATCCGCCCAACTCCTGCACGGTGAACAGGTCGCTGATCGCCGGGTAGCCGTTCGCCGGGTCGCCGGCCGCCGCCTTCTTCGGGTCGGTCGAACGCAGGAACCCAGTGTCGGTGTAGTACCCCTTCGCTTCCTTCGTGTGGAGGTACTGCACGAACGCCTCCGCGACGTCCTCGACGCAGTCCTTCTCGGCGTTCTTGTCCACGACGGCGACCGGGTTCTCGATCAGGATCGAACCCTTCGGGTAGACGGCCACGTCCTCGCCGCCGGCGGCCTGCGCCGTCTTCACCTCGTTCTCGTAGGTGATCGCGACGTCGCCGTTGCCGGACTCGAAGTTCTGGATCGAGTCGCGCGCGCTCTTGTCGTACGCGATCACGTTGTGCGTGACGCCCTGCATCAGGGTCGTCGCCGCGGCCTCGTCGCCCTTCGCGACGCCGGGCACGTCACCGCGGAGCGCTGAGCCCCACAGGGACACGAGGTTCCACCGGGCGCCGCCGCTCTGCGCGGGGTCGGGCGTCAGGACCTGCAGGCCGTCCTTCGTCAGGTCGTTCCAGTCCTTGATGCCCTTCGGGTTGTTCGGCCGCACGTCGAACACCACGACCGAGCTGGACACCATGCCGCCGTCGGGCGCCTGGGTCCAGTCCTTCGTGATGAGGCCCGCGTCCTGGATCGTCTGCACGTCGGGCGCCAGGGACAGCGCCACCACGTCGGCCGGCTGGCCGTTCACCACGTTCTGCGCCTGCGTCGTCGAGCCGGCGTAGGACTCGGTGAACTGGATCGTCTGGTCGTGCTCCGCCTTCCACAGCTTCACGAAGGCCGGCAGGATCTTCGCGTCGTACACCTCGCGCGGTGTGCTGTACGCGACGAAGTTGATGAACCGCGGGCTCGCCGACGTGTCGCACGCGCCGCCGCCGGACGCGGACGACGATGAGGAGGAACAGGCGGTCGCGATCACGGCGACCGCCACGAACAGGGCCGGACCGAGCCGGCCGAACACCCACCGAGGCATGAGGCTCCTTCCGTCGCGCCGGTGTTCGCCGCAGCGAACATCGACTCGTCTTCACGGGGCTCGGCCTCCGGTGGTCCGGTCAACCGAAGAAACGGCTACGGCGACGATCTTTCCGCCGTGGCGCGCGCATATGGGTACCTCGCCGCCGATGCCCCTGTCAACCAACGATGGACTTCAGATCGGCCTCGCAACGAAGTCGCAACAAGTCGTCGCCCATGGGGTTCGGCGTAGCATCTAGCGCGTCATGGCGGAACCGGAACCGAGCGCGGAGGACCAGCTCGCCGAGCTGCGCCTGACCGAGGAGGAGCGCCTGGTCCTCGCGAAGGTGGCGGACGTCCTGCGCCGGATCCAGTTCGGCACCGTTGTGTTGGTGGTCCAGGACGGCAAGGTCGTCCAGATCGAGATGGCCGAGAAGTTCAGGTTGCGGTGATGGCGAACGTTGCCTCGATCGAGCGTGACCGGCCGGACGCGACCGACGTCAAGCTCGCCGCCCGGAACCTCACGGTTGAACGCCGGTCAGCCGGCGGCAGCGCCGTCACGGCGGCGACCGACGTCTCCTTCGAGGTGGCCACGGGGGAGTTCGTCTGTCTGCTGGGGCCGAGCGGCTGCGGGAAGACCTCGATCCTCAACGTGCTCGCCGGCCTGGACCGGCCGAGCGCCGGTCAGGCGCTGCTGGACGGTGAGCCGATCACGGGGCCGGGGCCCGATCGCGCCGTCCTGTTCCAGGAGCCGGCGCTGTTCCCGTGGCTCTCGGTCCGTGCGAACGTCGAGCTGGCGCTGGAGCTCCAGGGCCTGCCGGCCGAGGCGCGGCGCGAGCTCGCGGCGCGCTGGCTCGCCAACGTCCACCTCGAGCGCTGGGCGGACGCGCAGCCCCACGAGCTCTCGGCGGGCATGCGCCAGCGTGCGGCGTTGGCGCGCGCCCTCGCCGCCGATCCCGACGTCCTGCTCGGCGACGAGCCGTTCGGCGCGCTGGACGCGCAGGCGCGCGAGCTGTTGCAGCGCGAGGTCCAGCGCGTCTGGGTGGAGTCGAACGGTACGAAGACGTTCCTGTTCGTGACGCACAACGTACGCGAGGCGACGCTGCTGGCTGACCGCGTGCTGGTCATGTCCGCGTCGCCGGGCCGGCTCCTGGAGGAGTTCCGGATCCATGCGCCGCGCCCGCGCGACCTCGACGACGTGCTGGTGGCTCGCGTCGTCTCCGAGATCCACGAGCTGCTGATGCGGGAGGTCGACGCGAGTGTCGCGCGCGAGATGGCTCGCTAGGGAGCTCGGCCCGCCGATCGTCGGGGTCGCCGGGGTGGTCGTCGTGTGGGCGGTCGTGGCGGCCGCCACGAACAGCGCCGCGATCCCGTCGCCCGCCGTCGTCTGGTCGGCGTTCCTGGACGGGATGCGCGACGGCACGTTGCCGGAGGCGGCGTTCAAGACGCTGGTCCGGCTCGCGTTCTCCTTCGTCGTCGC
>Ga0335082_10004428_pt1 | contig 15308 bp, 11 predicted proteins | sample Lox_Sample_41_FD_206718 | JGI IMG/M metagenome (GOLD analysis project Ga0335082, IMG submission 206718) | Soil microbial communities from Loxahatchee National Wildlife Refuge, Florida, United States - Lox_Sample_4.1 | ecosystem: Environmental > Terrestrial > Soil > Wetlands | place: USA...
CGGGGTGTGCTTGACACTAGGTAGTGTCCTAGATCAGATTTAGGACACGACCTGACATTACGCAGGTAAGACAGTATCTCACCTTCATGAAGACCACCGTCTCCTCCAAGGGGCTGTTCGTTCTGCCTTCGAAGTTCCGGAAGATGGACCGTGTTGAGCCGGGTCAGGAGTTCACGGTCGAGCGTCTCGATCGTGGGGATTATCGCCTCGTCCGGTGTGCGGCTCGGCAGAACGAGGGCGCCATCGACTGGCTGCTCGCCTGTCCGCGGAAGGACTCCTCGTACGCACCGACTCCGAGTCCACGGATGCGTTGTGAAGTACGGGGTTGACGCCAAAGTTATGAGCGATCCGACGAAACCAACCCCCGATCCGCGTGGCGCTGCTTTGCGCACATGAGCCAGACATTGCCGTCGATCCCGTGATTCTCGGCGAAACTGCGGTTCGAGGTTCTCATCCTTCCAAAAGGAAAGAAGCGGACCGCGCTGGGAACGCCGGTTTGAAGCCGGAGTCGGGCGTCTCAATTGTCTGCCCTGGGACCCTGACGCGGGCCTGAATGGGCGGAACTGCTGGTGCGCCTTCGCACAGCCGGAAAAGTCACGCCGATCAAGGATAGCCTCATAAGGTCGACGGCGGCCGTCCACGGTCTGGCGGTCGCCACGCGAAACCGTGCTGATTTCGGGAACGCCGGCGTGCGCATCGTCGATCCGTTCATTGCTTGAGGTCTGGCGAAGGTGCGGCGACCGGCAACAAAAAGGGTCCGCATTTGTCTACATCACTCTTCCGAATCGCGTTAGGCTCAGCGAGGCTTGAACCTGACAACAACGTACTTCGCCGCTTGGCCTCGGATAAGCTCTGTGTCGTCGACGAAGGATTAGAACGGCTCGCGACGTTGGACACGTTTCGAACTTTTTGCGGCGTGAAACCGGGTCCACTCGAACCAGTCATTCGCTTTCAGATCAATGGCATCCACCTGAAATCTGTATGGCCGTCCACCCTGGCCGCCCAGTGTGGACACGTCTCGAACTCGGCAAGGGAGCCTAAGGAAACTTCCTGGATGGCGAGTGTGGGTCCGCCGGGAGCCGGTAAACGCTCGGCGACTGATCGTGACTTTTCGGCCGGTTGCCGAGTCCGCATGGGCTTTTCTGATCGTCGTTATGATTCTTGGCGCGAGCGAAGTCGAGAGGGAAGTCCTGAGCCGGAACCGACCACGGGCAGGCAGATGTCGGTCACATTCAGCTGCAGGCGGGCATTCACACGCGCGCGCGGCATCGCGGGGCCCGGTGGCATAACCGTGCGCGATCAACTCGCTGATGGCCTGATAATCGCTGACCACCATCCCATCGAACTTCCACTCATGGCGAAGAATGTTTCGCAGCAGAAAGCGGTTTCCCGTGACGGGTATACCGTTCACGGTGTTGAACGACGTCATGAAGGTCCCGACGCCGGCATCGCGCGCCGCGCAAAACGGACGAAGATACAACTCCCTCAGCAGAATTTCTGGGATCCACGCGCTGTTGTAGTCCCGGCCGCCCTCAGCCGCACCATAGCCGGCGTAGTGCTTCGCGCATGCGACCAGCGAATCTGCGCGAGCGAGGCCTTCACCTTGAAATCCTCGAACCATGGCCGCCCCGAGCACGCTCGTGAGATACGGGTCTTCTCCGAGGCTCTCGGCGACGCGCCCCCAACGGGGATCCCGGCTAATGTCGATCATTGGAGCAAATGTCCAGTGAATCCCGTCCGCCGTGGCTTCGAGAGCCGCTTCACGAGCAGCCTGAGAAATCGAGCCTCGGATATCAACGCTTCGACAATTGCCGGAATGCCGTCCGGCCAGTCCATGAATCCGCCGTAACCTCGCAGTAACTTAGTCGTTTTCTATGACGTTGCCAGCAGTATCGTCTACCCTGTGAGATGCGTCTACTTCATGCCAACGCGGTATTATGCGCAGAAGGAGGAAGTGATGGCAGACGCGCAGACAGAATCGGCCAAAAAGGTCCCGACCTGGAGGGACCGCCTTACTAAGTTACTTGTCCCGGCAGGAATCCTGGTCATGGCCATCGGAATCCTGGTGCTGATTACCGGCAACTGGAACAGTTGGGCAAGCGAACGTAAATCGGAAAAGACCGACGACGCCTACGTGCGGTCCGACCTGACGCCATTAAGCACCAAAGTTGCCGGACTGGTGGCGACGGTTGCGGTGTCCGACTATCAGGAAGTCAAAGCCGGAGACTTGCTTGTACAACTGCGCGACGAAGATTTCCGCGCTCAGGTGCGACAGGCGGAGGCCGCCGTAGCCTACGGACAAAGCTCGCTCCTGAATAATCAGCGGCAGAAGGAATTGCAGGACGCCCGCATCGCCCAAGCTGAAGACGGCATTCGTGCCGCGCAAGCAGATATAGCCGCAGCCGAGGCGGGGGTCGACGCGGCGAAAGCCTCGATTACGAACGCGCACAGTGGAATCGAGGGAAGCAAAGCAGATGTGGAACGCACCGCTTTGGAGCGCCGCCGCCAGGAAGCGCTCCTCGCCACCGAGTCCGCCACTCGCCAGAAGGTCGAGCAAGCAGTTGCCGACAACGAGCGCTTCAAGGCGCAGTTGGCCAGCCGAGAGGCGGAGGTCAGCTCAGCGACGGCGCAACTGGCAAGCCGCCAGGCCGATCTCGCTCGAGTGCACGCCAGGCTCGAAAGCACCCGGTCGGAGTTGGAAGCGCAGAAGCGCCAGCGCGCCGTCCTTGACACGCAAACCCTCCTTCTCCAGGCCGACCTCAATGCGAAAAAAGCTGCGCTGGAGGCAGCGCAAGTCAATATCGGGTACACCCGGATTCTGTCTCCGGAAGCCGGAATTGTCAGCGAACGCAAGGTGCGCCCCGGTCAACTGGTCAGTCCCGGCACGCAAGTCCTCTCGCTTGTGCAAAAAGGCGTCTGGGTTCAGGCGAACTACAAAGAGACGCAGGTCCGGCATATCCGCCCTGGAGATGTCGCGGACATCACCGTTGACGCATTCCCGGGGGTCAAGTTCCACGGAAAAGTCGATCAAGTCTCGCCCGCAAGTGGCTCGCAGTTTGCGCTTTTGCCGCCGGACAACGCCACAGGGAACTTCACCAAGATCGTGCAACGCGTCCCCGTCAAAATAATTCTGGACGACGCCCAAGCCGCCGAGCGTCTGCGCCCCGGCCTGTCAGTGGTCGCAATCATTCGAACCTCGAGCGCACAGTAACGGAGATTCTGGAATTGCCCGCGCTCGCAGAGAGTAACGCGCCGCCCGCCCCGCCACCCAAGGTGCAGCCCGCGGCCACCACCAATTCTTACGTTGGGATTCTCGGCGTTTTTCTCGGCGCCGGCCTTGCTACCCTGAATGCTCGCCTGCTCAGTGTCGGCCTCGCCGATCTGCGTGGAGCCCTCGGCTTCGGCTTGGGTGAAGCATCCTGGCTTCCTACGGCGCTCAACATGGCCACGATGTTCAGCGGCGTCTTCGTGGTCTTCGTCAACACCAATCTCGGCCCGCGCAAGATCCTATTACCCATGGCCGCGATCTTCACAATCGCATCGTTGCTGCTGCCGTTCGCAGCACCGAATTACTGGGCAATGATCGCCCTTGTGATCACTGCCGGGCTCTCGTCTGGCACCTTCTACTCCCTCACGATGACCTTCGTGCTGACAGCTCTTCCCAAACGGCTCATCATTTTTGGCGTTGCGGCCTACGCCGCCGACATCGTGTTCGTCAGCAATTTTGCGTCGGCCATCTATGCCTGGTACGCCGGCCATTTTTCCTGGCACTGGATCTTCTGGAATGCCGCGATCTTCACGCCGCTGATGATGCTCTGCGTCTATTACGGCATTCCGCCGCGGCCATCGGCGGGCGCCATGCCGAACTGGCGGGGATTTACCTACTTCAGCCTGGGTTTTGCGCTGCTCTACGGCGCCATGGACCAGGGCGAGCGGCTCGATTGGCTCAACTCCGGCACTATCGTCGCGATGTCCGCGGCGGGAATCTTCCTGCTCGCCGCCTCGGCCCTCAGACACATGTTTCTGCCCAATCCGACGGTGAGCCTTTCGTTCCTCAACAGGCGCAACATTATTATCCTCGCCCTATCGATATTCGTTTTCAAATTCGAGCATCTGGCGAGTGTCATTCTTGTTCCCAGCTTCCTGGCCAACGTTCAGCAGTACCGCAACCTGGAGACCGGTCACGCGCTCGCCTGGATAGCCCTGCCGATGTTCGCCTTGGTCTGGCTGGTCGCCATCGCCATTGTCCATAGCAATTCCCGGCTCATTTTGGCCATAGGCCTTACCATTTGTGCTGCCACCTGCTGGGTGTGCGCGCACTTGGATTCATCGTGGTATGGACGCAGTTTCCAGATAGCCGAACTGGTTCTGGCGGCCGGTTTTGCGTGTTGCTACGTGGGCTTGGTCAGCAGCCTTGTACTGGAAGCCGTCGAGGCGGGCGCTCTCACCAGCCTCGCCAACTCGGCCACGTATTCGGGATTCCTTCACTTTATACGTCTCTTCGGAGGTCAGATCGGCGTCGCGGCTATGTCGCGCTTCCTTACCGTACGAGAAGAGTTTCATTCGAACCTGCTCGGCCTCCACGTACAAGCCGGCAACTGGCTCACCGACGAACGGCTACGCACTCTGACGGCCGGATTCCTGTCAGGATCGACAAGTCCGGAAGAAGCGCAGCAGCGGGCCGTCGCTATTCTCGGCAGCCAGGTTCGAGGCCAAGCCTACACAATGGCGATCGCCGACGCGTTCGTCCTGATCGCCTGGGTGGCCGCCGCTTACTTGCTGCTGATGCTCTTTCTGCGGCCCGCGAAAGTCAATTACAACATGCTGAGGAAAATGAAATGACTCGCAAGAACATTTCGCCCATACTGGCGATCGCAGCCCTACTTTCCGCGATGCCGCAGCAGGCGGCAGAAGTTCGCAAGATCACTCTGGCCGAGGCGGTCGAGCTGGCGATTCAGCAAAATCACGCGCTCAAAATCGCCAGGCTCAGGGTTGTGGAGAACGAGCAGAAAAAAGCCGGCGAACATTCCAAATACTTCCCCCAGATCACAAACTACAGCGGCTTTTCGCACACCACGGACCTCGAGAACATCGTCATTCCCGCTGGTGGCCTCGGTGTAGCGCCGGGAACGTTGGTCCCTCCAAGAGACATCCGGATCGGCCAGGGCGGGCATGAGCTGATCGTCAGCGCGACCCAGATCTCACAGCCGCTGACGCAATTAATCCGCATTCGCGCTGCCAACCGTATTGCCGCCGCCGAAGTCGCGTCAACTCACGACGATGTGAAGAAAGCCGAAGACCAAGTCGCTCTCCAGGTGCAAACCCTGTACTACGGCATCTTGATCACGCGCCTCCAAAAGCAGGCGGCCGAGCAACAGCGGGAGTATGCCGGCGAGCAGCTGCGCGAAAGTGAAGACGACGTACGCAATGGCAACGCGCTCCAGGTGTCCGCGATCCAGGGCCGCGCCAGCCTGCTTCAAAACGAGCAGGCTGTGCTAACAGCCGACCTCCAGCTATCCGACTTCAACACCGAATTGAACGAGTTGTTGGGACTCCCGCTCGATACCCAGCTCGATCTCGATCCAGCCGTTCCCGCGAGCTTCGACCTGCGCCCCCGCCACGAGTACGTGCAAACAGCATTCTCCGAAAAACCTGAAATATTGGCGGCCGAGGAAGCTATACATAAGGCACAGGCCGCCGTAGCCGCGGCGAAAACCGCGTACATACCCGATATCACCGCATTCGCCCGTCAAAGTTATCAGAACGGAGTACCGTTCCTGGTTCATAACTTCGGAACTTTCGGCGTAAGTCTCAGTTACGACGTGTTCGATTTCGGAAAGCGGCGTGCCGCCGTGCGCGAGCGGGAAGCGCAACTTGCCCAAGCCGAAGAGAACCTCCAGCGGTTGAAGGACCAGGCAGCCGCTGGCATTGAGAAAAGCTACAACAAGCTCGAACGCACCAAGAAGATGGTGCAGGTTGCCGATCAAGTAGTGAAGCTGCGCCAGGAAAGCGAACGCCTGGCGCAGAACCAATATCGAGAAGGTGTGATCTTGATTTCCGACAAGCGTCAGAGTTCAGCCGCGACATACAAAGCGCAGGCGGATTACCTGCAGGCCAGTTTGGGATATTTGCTGGCTTGGGGGGAACTCCAGCAGGCGGCCGGGCGCACGCCCGGATTGCATTAAGAAAGGAGGCTAGGCGTATGAAAGCCGCTCGAAGAGTCGTCATTGTGGGGGCCGGTTTCGCGGGCGCAACCCTGGCTGAGCAACTCGACCGTCACGTTGCACCGGATGTGGAAGTGCTCGTCATCAGCAGTGAAAACCACATGGTGTTTACTCCGATGCTTGCGGAGGTTGCCGGGCGGTCTCTGTCCGGGCTCGACGTGGTGGTGCCGGGCCGGCAGATCGCGCGCCGCGCTACTTGGTATACGGCCACCGTAACCGCCGTCCACCTGAAGAGCAACGAGGTCGAGTGCACTCGCCCGGACGGAAGCATAGCGACGCTATCTTACACCCAGCTGGTTCTCGCCTGCGGCTCAGGCGTCAACCTCGATGTGGTTCCCGGCATGGCAGCTCATGCTTATACGCTCAGGACAGTGGCCGACGGCATGATCTTGGGCAACGACGTCATTGCACGGTTTGAGCAGGCGGCTACCGAACCCGATGAGGCTGAGCGCCAACGGCTGCTGACGATTGTCGTGGTGGGCGGTGGTTTTACCGGCGTGGAAGCGGCAGGTCACTTATACGACCTGATGCGTAATATCAAGCCCTTCTATCCGCAGTTAAGCGGCATCCGGCCGCGCATGGTCCTGCTGCAAAGGGGCGCGCGAATTGTCCCCGAATTTCAACACGATTCACTTTCCGAGTTTGCTCTGCGAAAACTCCGTCAAAACGGGCTTGACGTCAGGCTGCATACCGAGGTGAAAGAGGTTACCGCGCGGTACGTGCGGCTAGGCGCAGGGGAGCGCATTGATGCGGGGCTGGTCGTTTGTTCCGTTGGAACGTCGCCGGTCAGCCTTGTCTCGCAAACCGGGTTGCCCTTGGAGCGGGGAAGATTGAAAACTGATCCGGACATGAGGGTGACCGGTTCGGCCAACGTGTGGGCGTTTGGCGACTGTGCTGCGGTTCCGAACGCCTGGAACGGTCAACTTTCGCCTCCTACAGCCCAGTTTGCGCTCCGCCAAGCCAGGCAACTTGCCGCCAACCTGGCTCGGTTCCAAAGCGGCGAACAAACGAAGCCGTTCTACTTCCGCCCGCAAGGACTGCTTGCCACCATTGGCCACAAAAACGGCGTGGCGGAAATCTATGGCTTGAAGTTCTCCGGTCTGCTGGCGTGGTTACTCTGGAGAGCCGTCTACCTGCTGAAGATCCCCACCTTCAGACGCAAGCTCAATGTGCTCGTGGACTGGACCTGGGACATTTTCTTCAAACCCAACGTAGTGCAAGTGCGAGTAGCGCAACTCCAGCGATTTAAACAGTCCCACTACGCCGCCGGCGACTTTGTCTACCGCAAAGGGGACCCGGCCGTTGGCATCTTTGTGGTGAAGAATGGCAGTGCCGGACTTTACATCGATGAAGCCGCGGGCGCTCCTCTGGTCATCCTGAGTAAGGGAGACCAGTTCGGCGAGGTGGCGCTTCTCGATGGCGCGAACCACTCGACATACCCGGACTCGGTCAAGGCGGAGACGCCACTCGACTTGATTATTGTCGATCGCGCGGATTTCAGCGGCATGTCTGAGTCTCTTGGTCTGCTGCAGAAAGAGATGGAGCTTGCGTTGTTTGCAAGAACGGCCTACAAGCGATTCACGGAGATGGCGGCCGGAAATCCCGCGGCAGGGAGCCTCACCGTTGCCGATGTCATGACTCGTTCCTTTCAGACCCTGCCGCTCGAACTCACCCTGGCCGATACGGTGGAGAAGTTTCAAGGCGGGCACGCGGCCTTTCCAATCGTGGAGGGTGAAATCCTGAGAGGTTACTGCGGCAGGCGGGAGCTTTTCGGCGCGCTCGGACGAGGGCTGCCTTTCGAGACGCCCATCCGCGATTTCATACAAACAGCCCCACGCAGAGTCAAGGAGACCGATGCCGTACTCGCTGCAACTGCCGAGTTTCTCATCAGCGACATGGAATACATGCCGGTGATTGCTGCCGATGGCAGCGGCAGACTCGTCGGAATCTTCAGCCCCCTCGATGCCGCGCTCCGCTTGACGAGAATGGTGGGCCAGGAGGCGGTTTCTCGTTCTTCCGCGGGGCTACCGGTGGTGGCAGGACGACCCTGAGGCAGTATGAATTTGTCCTGCTTAAGTCCGCTCTGAAACTGGCCCGTACCCGGAGGCCGATCGGATTCAGATAGCCCTTCCGGCCGGCGCCGTTCCTGAGTAGCACGCGGGCGTCGGTATTGATCCAGGTTTCTCCGGTGACGGCAGTCCGGCGCTCGGGAATCATTGGCACCATTGTTGGCAACGTTGGCGGCTTATCTACGGTTGCCGAGTGCCCATGTGCTTTCCTGCACGTCGAGAGGAATGTCCGTAGCCGGAACCGGCCACGGGCAGGCAGATATCGGTCACATTCAAATGCAGGCGAGCATTCACACGCGCGGTCCGATAAATCTCCACTGCTGGCAAACCGATCAGTTGGTGCTTTGGCAATTGAATAACGCGCGGGAAGATCGCTGCGTAAGCTTCGGCCAGCGTGACGAACGGCCCGGCGTGCGTGGTCACGGCAAATTCCCCGCCTTCGAACACCTGGTGCCCGATAGGGCCGCTTGGTTTGAAAGCTGCCGGAACGACTACCGCAGCGTCGAAGCGCAGGTGCTCCGGGCGGGTCGTACCTGGGGCATCGTGGCCGATGCCCATCCAGATGTGCGGTCCAGCAAAACCTTGCTTGGTGGCCCAGTCTTCGAGCGGGTCGAACAAAGTATCGGGCACCGCTTCATATGGACCGACATGGCGAATGAATGCCAGATGCGCCCGATGCAGCCGCCGGATCTTCGTTTCGGAAATGGAGTAAGCGTCACCCGGCTGTTCGGCCGCGGTTTCTGGGCGATGCTGCGCCTGCGTGCGCACCCAGGCGCGGTAGCTGCGGGGCGGAATGCCGAAGCGGCGACGAAAGGCGCGGGTGAACGTTTCGTGATTCCGGAAACCGCAATCGAGGGCGATGTCCAGCACCGTCTCGTCATGGATCAACAGCCGGAACGCCGCACTTTCCAGCCGGAGCCGCGCCACGTAGTTTTTCGGTGTCTCTCCGACCAGTGCCTGAAACGTGCGTTGGAAGTGCGCAGGCGACAGCGATGCCTTCGCGCCCAGCAGGTCGAGGCTCAGATCCTCGTCAAGATGTGCCTGAATGTAGACGAGGAGCGCAGGACTCATTCCCGCCGCCCACCGAGTGCGCAGGCGCAGAGCTTGGTGAGATAACTGAGTCCCGTCTGGACAAACGCAACGCCCGTCCATCTTTCCGTCATGCCCACCAGCAACCCACCGTCGATCACCAAAAAAATGCCGAACAATGCCAGGGCGGTGGACCGCGATCTCGCGATCCAGCGGCTGGCCGCGTAGAAGATGGGCGCGCCGGCGATAATCGAAACCCACGGGCCCGAGGCCTGAGCATGTGCTTCGTACGTCGCCATCGGCTGACGGGGGTTGATGAGGTAGCTATAGATGGCGACCCATCCAAAGGCTGCCGCGATTTGCGTGACTTCGGCGATCAAGGCTCCGGCGCAGGCGCGTCCCCAACTTATCTTCATGCACTCACTATACGCACTGCGTACCGTTATGTCTTGACGATTCTTGCGACTCCGCCGCAAGGTGATCCTCATTGTTCGAGACCATGCCTGGGTCAGGGTCAAGGCGGCACAAATCGGGACGAAATTCTGCAGCTCGCTTCTCGGCTCTGCGCATCACTCCGATCGGAGCGGTCATCCGCGGCCGATCGGAGTGTAGGGTCGTTCGAAGCGAACTCCAGTCCGGCGATTGAGTCAGGTGTCGACGCCGCGCTCTGGCCCTAAGGTTGGATTCCAATGACGAACCCATCGAAGATACCCGGGCCGCTGAATTGCTGGACTCCGTTGGTATCGAAGAACTCCACTTTATATGTGCCTCTGAACGAAGTCGCGCTTTGGTCAAGTTGCCCATGGCCGCTAACTTTGGACATTCCCACGAAGCTTCCTTCGTCGAACAGAAACGCGAACTGCACAAGATCGAAAGAGCGGTCGGGGGCGGGCTCCCATACGCCTTGCCCGGGAGTGCCGGCTGGAGGCACGTACAGATCCGATTCGGTCGACACGAAATTGCCCTCGGAGGAAAACTGGCCCAGCACGACGAATGGCGGCGGCGCTTGATCGCCCTGCGGTGTGATTCTTATGAGCCAGGTACCCGGGAGCGCTTGCAGAACGGCGACTTGGTCCTGAAGTGTTCCGTGGTCTCGGGAAGTCTTTCTTTTCTCCGCTCTGAGTGCGGCCATCAGAGCGGCGGCTCCTCCTGGTTGAGGGGATGCCTGCGCGGCGCCTTTCGGCGGAAGCGGGCCCCACTTCGATGCAGCCACCGACTGGCCGAACACACTGCTTGCACCGAGGCTGATGAACAAAGCGCTCTGAACAACGATGGTCATTTTCATACAATGTCTTCCTTTTCAATTGAGTTTTGATTAGTTTTCTTTTCGAGCTGCACCGCAGACGGTGACTCTGACTCGGCCGCAGCTTGGGATGGATGCGTCGATGCGTCCGCTTGCGTCGCGGACTCAGCCACGCCAGGTAGCCAGATGGTCCGCTCGGTTTCTATGACGATGCGTAGGAAGCGCCGATCCATGCTTCGATCGTGAGCCAGAGAAGCTGCAAAAGCCCTTTGGAAACTCCCAAGGTTGTGCTAAGATTCGCCTAAGGCTCCCCTAAAACCTTGGAAACAAAGGTTTGCTATCAGTTCGGCCCTTTTCGCCTCGACACGCGTGAACGCGCTCTGCGCCGAGGTCAAGAATTGGTAAGTCTGCCACCCAAGGCTCTCGATTTGCTGGTGGTGTTGGTGACCGCGGAAGGCCGCATCGTGGGCAAAGATGAGCTGTTCCAGCAGGTGTGGCCAGGGACCTTCGTTGAAGAGAACAATCTCTCCGTCAACATCAGCGTTTTGCGGAAGGTGCTCGGTGAGGCGCCTGGTGGAGAAGCATTCATTGAGACCATCCCGCGTCGCGGCTATCGCTTTGCCGCTCCCTTGGGCAACCTCGACGGGACAACGCTAGTCATCGAGCGCTCTCGTACCACTGTAGAGCTGTTGGAGCAGCGGGACTCGGCGCGCCGCCAATGGATCATTGCGGGCGGCACTACAGCAGTCGTGGCCGCTGTGTCGGCTACGGTCGGGTGGCCGTTCCTTCGACGGAGAGTATTTGGCGATTCACCAAAGATCGAATCGCTCGCGGTGCTCCCATTTAAAGGAACTAAGCCCGCCGACGAGTTAGGGTTCGGGCTCGCCGACGCAACCATCACCCGGCTGGCCCGGCTCGGCGAAGTTCGCATCACGCCCACCCAATCCGTGAAACGATTCGACATTCCCGGCCAGGACCCGATCCAAGCCGGCCGCCAACTCGGTGTTGCCGCTGTCGTTGATGGTACTCTCCAACAGTCCGCCGATCGCATACGCCTCACCGTACAGTTGATCCGCGTTGCCGACGGCAAGCATCTCTGGGCGCGGACATTCGATCAGCCTTCCGCAGATCTGTTTGCTGTGGAGGATGCCCTGGCCGGCGCCCTCTCGGAGTCTCTCGGGCAGAAACTGCTGACTGGCCATGGGACTGGTCATCGGACCACCACCGATCCGGAAGCACACCGGCTCTATCTTGCGGCCCGCTATCATCTACTTCGTCGTTATCGCGATCGCGACGCGATGCGTAAGGCTGCCGATTACGCTGAGCAGTCGATCGCACGCGACCCAAACTATCCGGAACCGTATGTCGTCAAGTGCGTCGCTTATGGCGAACTGGGATACACCGGCGCGATATCGCCTCGCGAGGGCATGCTGAAAGCCAAGGAGGCCGCGCTGCGAGCTGTCGAACTCGATCCGGATTCGGCGGAGGCGCACGCAGTGCTCGCCGAGGCGCAGCTATTCGATTACGATCTGCCGGCTTGCCAACGATCATGGGCGCGGGCCATTGAACTCGATCCTGAAAGTGAAATGGCCCTGGTGGCGAAGAGCGATTACTACCTGGTCACCGGCAACTTCGATGAGTCCTTCGCTAGCCGGAAACGGGCGCAGCAGTTGGTCCCGTTAGAGCCGTTATATGTAGCCGACGTTGCTCACCCGCTCTTTCGTGCGGGAAGGTATGAGGAGGCGCTCCTGTGGACTCGGCGCGCTCTCGAGATGGATCCGAAGTTCCCGATCGCCAACAACGCCCTGGTCGACATCTTGCGAGGCATGGGGAAGTACGACGAATCGGTCGCGGCCAGCCTGAAGTGGCAGGCCGAAACTGGGACCGACCCCCGTGTGATCGAAGCGTTGAAAGTGGCTTTCGACAAGGGCGGCATTCGCGCCTACGATCAGGCGCGGCTGGAAAACGCACTGGATCGGCTCCGGCAGGCGAAGCGGGTTTCTCCCCTCGGCTTGGCTCTTTTGTATACCGCGGTCGGCGACAAAGAGCAAGCTGTCGGTTGGCTGGAGAAGGCTTTTGAAGAGCGCGATCCCAGAGTAATTCACATCAAGACTTATCCCCCGTGGAAGCCTCTCGAAGGCAACCCGCGTTTTGAAAAACTGCGGGCTAGATTGGGATTGTCCTGAGAGTGCCCAGTAACTTCCCGATGCGATGTATGAGGGCACGATGCTCACGCCCTGGCTCTCCTGCATGCGGCGGATTGCGTCACCGTAAATCGCTTCGGGGCGGTTATCCCCAGCCGTGACGCGGCGGAACGGGCCTTCTCTATGTTCGTTAGCGCTCCAGTGCAGCAGTTTTATAAGACTAAGGTGCCGGACTTTCAGACCCCGCCGCTGAAGCCGATCAAGATCCGCTTCCTCAACGATTAGTCTCGCCCTGGTTCAGGCCGAGTGGCAGGCCCCCAGTGCCCCTGGACCCGGCGGGGCTGTAGCCATGAAGACATGATCGTCTCTTTGGTCCTGGTCCGCCGAGAAAGTAAGTGGCTGGCCATACAGGTGGATCTGCACAACGTGACCTAAACTGCCGGGGCCTACCCCACGCTAGCAGTGGTATCGCCGCTCAATCGCCTGATGGGAGACTGATCCTTCAGGGCCCGGAGGATGTTCCCTTCAAGACGGTGCAGTTCCGCCCGCTCCGCGCCAGCTCGATGCTCGGGGCCCAGCAGCCCGGCAACGCGAACCAGGTCTTCCCAGCGCGTGCCGTAACTCGCAACCAACCCCTCCAGCCTTCGGCTTGCCCCCCGCGCCGGTACGCGAGCATGAACCGCGGCTCCCGCCGAGACCTTCAGCAGCGCCGTCGATGGGCTGCTGACACCAGCCACTGTCGCCACCACGGCATGATCGCCATCCGCTAGCGTCGACGGAATCCGGAGATTGATCTGATCCAATCCCGCCGCGGCCAGCCCCGCCCACAACACTTCGGCAGACACGCCGCCGATCATCACCGTCACCTTATTTGTCGTTTCGTAGGCGCCGGAAAAAACGAGCCCCGGAGTCACGCTGGGATTCGTTGGACCGAACCCCGTGCCGAAGAGCGCAATTACGTCGCCCGGTCCAACCGCCGCCGCCGTCGTAAAGCCGGTCTCGGGATTTCCCGTCCCATTAATCAGCACGCCGTCGGGATAACGAATCGCGCGGACATAATTAGATACCACGGACAGTCCGGGCAGAACCGCGAGCAACGTCGCCGTCACTACGTTCGAGCTCACCGAGCCGTTCGTGACTGTCACGTTCACCAGCCCTGTCGAGGAGTCCGCTGGAGCCAGCACGTTGATCTGCGTCGGACTCACATATTGCAGAAACGCCGCCTTGCCATTAATCTGGACGCTCACTCCGGCGAGCGATGTCGGGAGCATATTGTTGACCAGATCCGCGCTGCTCACGCTACGCGCGGCCGTCGCGAAGCCCGATCCATAAATGCTGGTCCATGTTCCGGGACTGACGCCGGCCGTGCCGCTTACCGCGTTCGCAACGCCCCCGGACGCGATCGCGGGCGCTGCAGCGGATGGAGTGGTCAAGCTGACGCCGAGCGTTATCGCCGCGGTGTATCCCGCGGCCACGCTTCCGGTCGCCGTTGCCAGCATCCGTTCTTTATTGGACACCTGATAGACCATGTCGTTCGCGTTGCTGGTGTCGCGCGCTGTGGTTCTCGTGTAGGCCGGTTGCGCCAGAACCGTGTTGTTGATCGACTCGTCAAAGAAGATCTGCGAAACAAAGTTGCCCAGCACCGTCGTGCCCGAATACGTCCGCACTCTTATGTGAATGTGTATCGTTCGGCCGCTGTACCAGCCCGGATAGATCGTGGTGAACTGAACCTGGCCGTTCGCATCCGTAATCTGGTAGCCGCGCAAAAATTTCTGACCGCTGGTGTTAACATTGCCCGTGCCGCCGCCGGGGTTGTAGGTGGGCTCATCGGAATAGATCCCCTTCGCGTCGCAATGCCAGATATCGACGTAGGCGCCCGTCAGAGCCGAACAACTGCTGCTGCTCAAGTTCTGAACCGCGATCGTCAGCGTCAACGGAACGCCCGCTCGCGCGACGCCGCTGGACGGGTCCGTCCGGATGTCCGAGCGGAACAACTTTTCATCTACCCAATAAGGACCTTCCGTGACGGTGGGCGTTGAAGGTACGCAGGTTAGCGCGTCCGCTGCCTCGACGGTTTCATTCCACGCTGGAATGAAAAGCGCGGCGGCGCCTGCGCGGGTCAGCGCCGCCAGAGTCGTGCGTCGGGTCCATAATTCGGAATGTTTCTTCATGAAGTGAGCTAGACGACCACTCACCTTTCGCCGTTGCGTAACGCCTTCTGTTTTTACGTTCTTAACATCGGCAAGCTGAATTGCGAGGGGAACCAAAGACAAAAAGGGCCAGGAGCGCGCGCGCCGGCTCTGGCCCTTCGATTCGAGTCTGTCGGACGGTTAATAACTGACTTACGCGAGTTTCTTGACCTGCGTGGCCGCGCTGGGCATTGGTCCGCGGCTCTCCGGCTGGCGATTTTGCAAAATCTTGGCCACGATTCCTGCGCGCGTCGTAACACCCATCTTGATCATGATCAAACGCAAGAACGCCTTGATCGTGTTCGGGCTGATCTTCATCCGCTCGGCCAGTTCCTTGTTGGTCAGACCCATGGTGATGCCACGGAAGACTTCCAATTCACGATCGGTCAGATGATACTTCGCGCCGACTT
>Ga0335082_10004429_pt1 | contig 15308 bp, 16 predicted proteins | sample Lox_Sample_41_FD_206718 | JGI IMG/M metagenome (GOLD analysis project Ga0335082, IMG submission 206718) | Soil microbial communities from Loxahatchee National Wildlife Refuge, Florida, United States - Lox_Sample_4.1 | ecosystem: Environmental > Terrestrial > Soil > Wetlands | place: USA...
TGGAAGCCGGCGCCGATGTTCTGCTCATGCCCCGCCATGCCGAGGATGTCATCAATGGCGTCCTGGCTGCCGTCGAGCGGGGACGGCTCACGAAGGACCGCATTGATCAAAGCGTGGCCAAGGTTCTCGCCGCGAAGGTCCGGCTGGGATTGAACAAGACGAAAACCGTCAACACGGAAGGCATTGCGGAGCACGTGGACTCGCCGGAATCCAATGAGCGCGCGCAGCAAGTGGCCGATCATGCCGTGACGCTGGTGAAGGATCGGAAGGATCAGGTTCCGGTCCGTCATGCCGAAAACGCCTGCCTGATCGCCCTCCCCGAAGGCCGCCGGAGCCAGCAAGGTCTCAGGCTCATCGAGGAAGTGAAGGAGCGCGCGCCAAAAATGAACACGCGCGTTCTCGATCCGACCATGAGCAAAGCGGATCTCGAACAGGTGAGCGACTCGATGTCCGGATGCAGTCAGGTGATCGTCGCGGCATTTGTGAGCGTTGCTGCGTATCGCGGCGATGTCGCGTTGGCTGGCCAGTATCCCGATTTCCTGAAAACGCTGATTGCCGGTAAGGTTCCCGTTACCCTGGTCGCGCTCGGCAATCCGTATCTCGTGCGCAGCTTCCCGGAGGTTACCGCCTATCTGACGACGTACAGTCCGACGCCCGCTTCCGAGACCGCGCTCGCGAAGACGCTGTTTGGCGAAATAGCAATCACGGGCAAACTGCCTGTCACCATCCCGGGCATCGCCAAGTATGGCGACGGAATCAACCTGCAGGCAACGCACCCACAGAAAGGGTTTTGAGAATGGTTGAGATCACCTGGCTCGGTCATGGGACCGTCCAATTTCGCCTCGAGTCCGGTGAGGTGATCGTGATGGACCCTTGGGTAGACGGCAATCCAACATATCCCAAAGGGCACCAGTTCGATCGCGTGGATGCCATCCTGGTCTCGCACGGACACTTCGATCACATCCACGACGTGATCCCGCTCGCGCGGAAGTTCAAGCCGAAGGTAGTGGCCATCTTTGAAACCTGCCTGTGGCTGTCGTCGAAAGGCGTGCTGAACTGCAGCGGGATGAACAAAGGGGGGACTCAGGAAGTCGGACCGGTGCAGGTCACGATGACGCATGCGATCCACAGTTGCGGCATCCAGGATGGGGACCAGATCATTTATGGCGGCGAAGCAGCTGGTTACGTCCTCCATCTTCCGGACAAGCGCAAAATCTATTTCGCCGGCGATACGAACGTATTCTCCGACATGCAACTCATCGAGAAGTTGTACCAACCGGATCTGGCCTTTTTGCCAATCGGCGATTTTTACACCATGGGGCCCCGCGAAGCTGCGCTCGCCTGCCGTCTGCTGAAGGCGAAGAAGGTGATCCCGATGCATTTCGGCACCTTTCCAGCGTTGACCGGGCGTCCCGACGAACTGGCGAAACTTCTGAAGGATTTTCCGCAGACGAAAGTCTGGCCATTGGAACCAGGCTCGCCGGTGAAGTGGTGACAAGATGCGCTTGTTGATCATCGACGACGATACTGAGTTGTGCTCGCTTCTGGGAGAATTTCTGCAGCGGGAGGGATATACCGTTCAATGTGTTCATGACGGCAACACCGGCCTGGAGCATGCGCAGCAGGGCGGCTACGACCTGATCGTTCTGGATGTCATGCTGCCCGGCATCGACGGCTTCGAGGTCCTCAAGCGGCTTCGCTCCGAGAGCAAGGTTCCAGTGCTGATGTTGACCGCGCGGGGTCAAGATGTGGATCGTATCGTCGGCCTGGAACTCGGCGCTGACGACTACCTTCCCAAGCCTTTTAATCCGCGCGAGCTTTCGGCGCGCGTTAAGGCCATCCTTCGCCGCACCGAACCGCGGCCGAATCGCGGCCGGGTGGAAGTCAACGGTGTCATGCTTGACCCGGGCACTCGCGAAGTGATCTGCGACGGCAAGCCTGTCGACGTGACAACGCTGGAATTCGATATCCTCGAGCAGCTAATGCGCAACGCAGGCCGGGTGGTTTCGCGCGACGGGCTGATGGAAAGTTTGTACAACCGCAAAGCCACGCCATTCGATCGCTCCATCGACATGCACGTCAGCCATCTGCGGCGGAAACTCGAAGGCGCGCGGCCAGTGATTAAGACCATCCGGGGAGTCGGCTACCAGTTCTGCCAAACCCCTGAGGACGCGGTGACCGCATGAGATCGCTCTTCGCTAAGACGCTGCTCTGGTTCCTCGCGACCACAGCAGTTGCTATTGCGGGCATCATTATTACGACGGCGATCACGTTCTCGGCCAGCGAACCGCGCGGACCGTTAGGTTCACTGCTCAATTTGCAAGTGGAAGACGCCAAGCAGGCTTACGAGACTGGCGGCCGTGCTGCGTTAGGCACTCTTCTAGCAAAATATCAGCAGCAAACGCATCTGCAAGTCGTCTTCACTGATTCCAAAGGTACTGACCTGATGACCGGCCAGCCGCACCCCGAACTAATACGTAAACCAGTCCGCAGCCGCTGGCGTCTGCCATTCCCGTTCACCAGCCGGCCTTCGACGATCTCCCGGTCCGATGCGACCCGGCAATACCGCCTGTCGTTCATCGACGTGCGCCGCAACCTGACCTTCTTCTTCCTCCAACCGCAGCATCTTTGGATCATCGGTCTGGTTGTGTTGCTCTGCTACGCCTTCGCGTATCACCTGACTTCGCCGGTTAGACGGCTGCGCGCAGTTGTCGAGTGCTTCGGTCATGGCGACTTCTCAGCTCGGGCAGCTACGAATCGGAGAGACGAGTTGGGAGAACTCGCCACCAGCTTCAATCAGATGGCCGACCGCATTCAAACGCTAGTTGCCGCGGAACGCCGTCTGTTGCTCGATATCTCCCATGAGCTGCGCAGCCCGCTGGCGCGCCTGGGAGTCGCGATCGAGCTGGCTCGTTCGGGCGAGGACCGGGAGCACATGCTGGACCGCATCCAGAAGGAAGCCGATCGTCTTAACGAACTGGTCGCGGAACTCCTGCAAGTCACGCGCGTAGAGGGCGATCCTTCAACGCAGCGGATGGAACCCGTCCGTCTGGACGAACTTCTCGGCGATCTGGTGTATGACTCCTTGCTCGAAGCCAAAGCGAAGGACGTTACACTGCTACTCGACGCTCCCATGCCCGCGACGCTGACTGGCGACGAGGAGTTGATCCGCCGCGCCGTCGAGAACGTCATCCGCAACGCCATTCGTTATGCGCCGCGAAACACCGCCGTCGATATCAACCTGCGCAAGGTAGGAGATAGCGCCCAAGTGTGCGTGCGAGACTATGGCCCCGGAGTTCCCGAAGATGCGCTGCCGAGAATCTTCGATCCGTTCTACCGCGTGGATTCGGACCGCAACCGCGTGAGCGGCGGACTGGGCCTGGGTCTGGCGATCGCCCGCAGGTCCGTCGAGTTGCACAAAGGAAAACTGACCGCGCAAAACGCGAATCCAGGCCTTCTTGTCACCGTGGAGTTTCCGCTTACCAAAGAAGCTCCTCGAACGGAAGTTCCCAAGCGGCAGGTCCCCGAGAGCGCCCCTACTGGTCGGGCTTAAGGACCTTGACGCCGGACGGCAGTTCGAAGAGGTCCGGGCGCATCTTAGCATCGTTGATCTTCACGTTAGCCGAAAAGATCTCATAGACCTTCTCGCCGTTCCGCTCGCGTTCGATCGCGAACGGCCATTGAACACCTCCGCCGGCATCACGATATTTTGTGAAGAGGGTGATCTCCTCGTCCCTTTCTTTCGTGACTGCATTGCGGCGATAGAAAACCTGGCGAACCGGAAGCTTCGTGATCTGGTGGAAGTTGACGGTCGTCGTACGATTGTCGGCGTCGGTAATGTCCACAATCTCGACGGGGACATTGTCGAGAACGTCGGAGCCGCGAGACTCGAAGGTCATTCCCGGTTCTTTCACGCGCATGCGCAGAATGTAAAAAATGTCCCGGATGGTTGTTTCCTTGTAGCGGTCGAAGCGATCGTTGGTCAATGGGCGCGCTCCACGGAAGGTGATTTCGTACGCTGCCTTCTCTAGGAAGACCACGCCATAGTCTTCCTTCTTGCCGAAGTTTTCCCGTTCGCGGACCGCGAGTTCGTGTGCTGTATCGGAAACATTCGAGTAATACCGCGTGTAAATGGTAGCGATGCTGAGACCGCTCAGCCTCTCGTGATAGAACGAATAGACGCGTCCGGATTCTTCCCGAGTCTCCATGCTCAGATAACGGTTGCCGCCGAGCGCTTCGAGACACTCGTTGACGACGCGTTTCCCGCGTTCCATGGCGGTCTCCGCCTGCAACGCGAAACCGGCAAGCAACAGCGCCGGCCCTACCGAGAGCAGCTTCATGGCTTCTTACTCATGACCTCCTGGGTCAAGCCCGAGTTGATTTTGTAATCGTCGACGGTAACGGTTGCGAACTTCTTGCCGCCTTGCGTAACGACCCATTGAAAGGGCAGCTTGATACCATCGACAGCCCGCCAGTCGGAATACTCCTGCACCACAGTTCCCTGTCCGCCGTCTTGCGCATAAGTGATATTCGAAGGAAGGCTGGTCTTCTCGTCAAGTTGGAGCTGCACCTCTTCGCCTTGTGTCGAAAAGATTCGGAGCCCTCCGTTGCCTTCATCGTTGATGGTGCGATTCGAATCACGATCACTCAAAGCCAGGTTCACAATCTGACGGAAGATTTCGCCTCGAACCTGCTTCACCACCGCCGGATTCAGAGCTTGCATGCCCTGAATGCTGGCGAGCCAGCCGCCTGTGCCGTCGAAGTACACCGATTGCTTTCCAAAAGGCAGCTCAATATCTTGACGTAGCGAAGACGGAGCAAGGTACGAGTTCGTTTGTTTGACTTTCATGACCGCGCCTGGGGTCTCGATCGCTACCTGTGCGTGGTATTGAAGATCCTTCACACCCGCAAGCTTGTCTGCGCCACCAAGCGACTCCTGCATACGTTCCAGCACGGCTTTGCCTCGCTTGGCACTGACCGTTGTGACCGCCTTAATCGGTTTTTTCGGCTCCGGAATGGTCAAATCTATCGGTTCAACTTTCAGTCCCAGGGCATCGAGCGGCGTTCCGAAATCCTTTGGATTACCCACCGCCACGAAAGTCAGATCTTGTTGCCGGAAGTGCTCTTTCGCCACCCGCAAAATGTCCGCCTTAGTCACCGCAGCGATCGCTTTCTGGTACTGGAAGATGAAGTCCTTCGGATAACCGTGGTATTGATACACCAAGAGCCGATTCAAAGTCTTGCTGGGCCGGTCGAAGTGGAAAACGAAGCCGTTGAGGACCGTGTCCTTGGCGGTCTGGAGTTCCTGATCCGTCACCTCGGCGGTTCGAATCCGATCCAACTCCTCTCGCACCGCTTTGAGTGTGTCGACTGTGTGCGCCGACTGCGTGCTACCGGTGATCAAGAATGTCCCTGGGTGTTCATAATCAGCCTGCCAACCAGCTCCGATGTTGTAAGCCCAGCCGTGCGCTGTGCGGACATTGCGGATTAAGCGGCTGGAAAATCCGCCGCCGAGAATCTCTGCCGCCACTTCGAGCGCAGGGTAATCCTTGTCCCGTAGCTCCCCCCCAAGATGACCGACGTGGAAGAAGGTCTGTGTCACATCGCTCTTCGATGCCAGGAACACGCCGTGAGCCGATTTCGCGGTCGGTTCGACTTTCGGAAACGCCGGGACAGCCGGCTGCGTGTATTTCCAATCGCCGAACAATTGTTCGAGCTGCGCCTTCATTTCTGCAGCTGAGAAATCGCCGTAGACTTCCAGCATGATGTTGGCCGGGAAGTAGTAACGATGGTAGAAGTCCACCAGGTCTTGACGCTGGATGTTATCGACGTCGGCATACTCGATATCCCATCCGTACGGCGTGTTGCGGCCGTAGACGATACTGGCGAACTCGCGCTCGGCGATGGAGCCGGGATCGTCATTCCGGCGGGAGATTCCGCTGCGCATCTGAGTTTTCGACAGGTCTACCTTCTCGGCGCGAAACTCTGCAGAAGTCAGCAGATCCTTGAAGGTTTGGAGCACTTGCGCGGTGTTCTCCTTGAGACACGAAAAGGACATCGTGCCGTTAGATTCACCGATCTGGCTTTCCACGGATGCGGCCACATTTTCCAACTGTTCGTCGATTTGATCGCCGGTCTTGGTCTTCGTGCCGCCCGATCGCAGCACCTCACCGGTAAGCTGCGCGACTCCATGCTTGCCATCGGGATCGAAGAGATTCCCGGTACGGATCAATGCTGCTCCGCTAACGAGCGGCAGTTCGTGATCTTCGAGCAGGAAGATCTTCATCCCGTTCGAAAGGGTGAACTCCAACGGTTGCGGAATCTTCAGCGGAGGAAGGGGAGGGTATTTCAGATCCTTGTACGAAGGCAGCGCCACGCCGCGTCGAACTTCGGTTTGCGCCATCGCCATACTGGCGGCAGCGAGCGTCAGAATGAGGAGCCGTCTCACTTTCCCTCTCCTTGTGCCTTTGCCGGCGGAACCGTGTAAGCCACCGTGCGGGTTTCTTTGATCAAATACTGCTTTGCTACGCGCTGCACATCGTCGGCGGTGACTTTGGCGATGTCATCGATGCCCGTAAACATCTTGCGCCAGTCTCCATAATTCACGTGGTAAAAAGAGAGCGCCTCCGCCAGGCCTGAGTTGCTGTCCAGCCTGCGAATGACCCCGGCACGAACTTTGGTCTTGATCCGGTTGAGCGTCGCTTCATCGACCTTTTCCTTCTTCAGGCGTTCGATGATTTCGTAGCAGGCTTTTTCGTTTTCCTCAATCGTATGTCCCATGTTCGGAACCAGGAAAAACAGGAACAGATTGGGATACTTGCCGCCCGGAAACGTGGCCTGCGAAAAAGCGCCGAGTGAAATCTTCCTGTCGCGGACGAGTTCCTTATACAGAAGCCCAGTGCGTTCGCCCGCGAGAACCTCGTTGAGCACATCGAACACCGGGTCGTCTTTGTCGAGCTGGTCCGGCCGCTTATACGCGATCGCGATGAAGGGCTGGGCCGGGGATGTTACCTCGGCGCGCCTCTCACCCTTCTGTTCCGGCTCGATGGTACGGACTGGGGCGGGCAGCGGTCCGGATGGAAGAATCGAGAAATATTTGTCGGCCATCCGTTTACATTCCTTCGGATCGACGTCGCCGGCAATCGCAATCGTGATGTTGCCTGGGACGTAATACTTCTTGTAAAACTCGACGGCTTCCGGAAGACGGAAATTCTCGATATCGCTGGCCCAACCACCGGGCATCACGTGATAAGGATGAGCCGCAAATGCGCTGGAGACCAGGCTCTCGACCAGGAGCCCTTGCGGGTTCGACTCGACGCGCATGCGGCGCTCTTCGCGCACTACGTCGCGCTCCTTATAAAACTCGCGAAAGACCGGATCGTAGAAACGCTGCGATTCGAGCAGGAACCAAAGCTCCAGGCGATTGCGCGGGAAATTGTAGAAGTAGTTGGTGGAATCCTCGCCCGTGCCGGCGTTCAGTCCCACACCGCCGCTGGCTTCGATGAGTTCGGTGTAAGCATTCGGAACCACGTAGCTATTCGCCTTCTCCATCGCGGCTTTGAGCTCCTGCTGGATGGCTTCGATTTTTTTCGGGTCCGCTTTTGGTCCCTTATTCCGCTCGGCGTCATAACGGTCATAGATCTTCTCGACGGCGTCCATGGCCTGTTTTTCGAGCGCATAGTTCTTGGTCCCGATCGTCTCGGTTCCCTTGAACGCCATGTGTTCGAACATGTGCGCGATTCCGGTTTCGCCTTTCGGGTCGTCGACTGAGCCGGCATTTACGTAGGAATGAAACGAAACGACGGGCGCTTCGTGACGTTCAATGACGATGAAATGCAGGCCGTTGGCGAGGTTGAACTCGGTAACGCGTTTTTCAAATTCTTTGAGGTTCTGGGCTGCAAGGAGCAGCGGGCACAAGAGCAGAACGGTTAGTTTCATGGGTCCCTGATGCTTCTATTGTAGCGGTGCCTTGCAACGACATTGCTGTAGCCGCGGACGTCGGACAAACCTCCGGTTTGTCCTGAACAAGCCGGAGGCATGTTCAACGAGGTGCCCCGAGCGCTCGATGTCACGAGGATTATGCTGGTGTGATGACCTTGGCCGCTATCGATGCGTGGGCTCAGCTTCCCCTCGAGAATGCGCGAAAAATGCTGCCGGAAGCTGTCCGATTGTTTGAGAAGTCCGGCGCCGCGCACATGTTGGATCGAACGCTGACAGTCGATGAAATCGTCGCGGCGATGGACGCCGGCGGCGTGGAACGTGTCATGCTCTGTGCCTGGTGCGGTCCTCGCGGTTGGATGACAACGAACGAGCAGATCGCCGAGGTGGTCCGCGAGAGGCCGCATCGCTTCAGCGGCGTTGCTTCGGTGAATCTCGCCAATCCGCTGGAGGCGGTGCACGAACTCCGCCGCGCCGTTACTGAGTTGGGTTTCAAAGCGCTGCGGATTGTTCCCTGGCTCTGGAATCTTCCACCCAACGATAAGCATTACTATCCGCTTTATGTCGCCTGCATCGAACTCGGCATCCCCTTCTGCACCCAAGTCGGACACACCGGACCGCTGATGCCTTCTGAGACGGGACGTCCGATACCGTACTTGGACGAGGTCGCGCTCACGTTTCCGGAGTTGACCATCGTCGGTGGACATATTGGACATCCCTGGACCCAGGAGATGATCGGTCTTGCGTGGAAACATGACAACGTCCATATTGATACGTCTGCGTACTTGCCGAAATACTATCCGCCCGAGCTGATTCATTTCATGAAGACCTACGGCCAGGACAAGGTGCTGTTCGGAACGAACTTTCCGCACTTGCCCTTCGATCGCTGCCGGTCGCAGATCGGAGGGCTGGAGCTGGGAGCCGCGATTGAAGAGAAGTTTCTCAGAACGAACGCGCTGCGAGTGTTCAACCTGGAAAGATAGTGCGGCGTTAAGTGCGAGCGCGCAAGAGGCGAAGATCATCGCGACGGAACTCTTCGGCCTGACGGACAATCTCGTCCACGTGGTCGCCGACCGAAAAGAGCCGGCCGCTCAGGCCATCCGCGACACCTGACGCCAACTTCAACACCAAATCCGCCACCACGTCAGTGGTATTCTCCCACCCGGCGTCGAACATCTCCTGGATAAAGGGCAAGCGCGGAAGCGCCGATTCCACCATCGCTGTCCGGACCAGGCCCGGCCGGATCGGAAAAACGCTAACATTTTCAGACGCAAGCTCGAGCGCGAGTTGTTCGCTGAAGCGGACCAACGCGGTCTTGCTGACTACGTAAGCGGACATGTCCGGATAAGCCTGTGTTCCTGCCCCGCTGACAACGTTGATGATGCATCCGGCACGCGCCGCGATCATCCGCGGCAACACTTCGCGGCAGCAGAGCATAGGGCCGCGCAGGTTTACTTCCTGGCAATGCCACCACTCTTCTGGATCGTTCTCCCAGAATTTACCGAACGGACCGCTAGTACCCGCGTTGTTCACCAGCAATTTCACGGGTCCAAGCTTTTCTTCGACTTCCCGGACCATCGTCGACACCGACACGGGATTCGCGACGTCGGCAACTATCGCGATCAACGGCCCGTCCGAGAGCTTTACTGTTTCTGCAAGCTGGTCGGCGGAGCGCGCTGCGACCGCGACTGTGTGGCCCTCTTTGGCCAATCGTAACGCAATCCCCTGTCCAATCCCGCGCCCGCCGCCAGTCACCAAGGCAACCATGGCCGTCAGTATAGCGGGCTTATCATAAGAAACGATGCAGATCGATCCGGAAGATTTTCGACGGCTTTACGCGAGCCTGTCGGACGAAGCACTGCTTGCCGTAAAGCGAGAGGATCTCACCGACCTCGCTCGGCAATACTACGATCAGGAGCTTGGGCAACGCGGGCTCAAAAACGAAGCCACCACGGAGGAGAGTCCCGGCAGCGCGTCACCACCCTCGGAAGAGCTGGTCTCGGTGGGATTCTTCCAATCCATGGAGGAGTTGAGCTTTGCGAAGGGGTTGCTACGGCTCGCCGGGATTCCTGCATTCTCACAAAACGAAGCCAGATCGGCTGGTAAGTTGTTTGGACTCAGTGGGCAACTTCAGCTTTTTGTCCCCACAGACATGGCCGAGCAAGCCCACGAGGTCCTTAATGCGGACGAGCTTACTGACGAAGAACTGGCCGCTCAGGCGGAGGCTGCAGCAATGTCTGAACCCGAACCCGACAAACCTGAGTAGGCTGGGCGACGGTGGTCGATCCAATACGCCCAAACAACCATCAGCGAAAAGAAGATTAGACCCCCGACTCCGGCTCGCACCGGATTGGGGTCCATGCCGCCCTTGATATTTCCATACCAGGCGAATGTGAGGAAGACGACAGCGATCCAGAAAACGATCCTGCGGACACGCGTGACTAGCGGCGTGAATCGAACATAAAGGATCAAGGCGATCAGCCACAGGCCGCCTTCGACGGCGAGCGTGGCCGGAATCGAATTCCAGAGCCCTAAACCGATGGTCGTGGAGACTCCAGGCGCGATCGGCATGTCCGGCCGGTGGCTCACGACGTCCAGCACCCAGTGGCTGAGGACTGCGGCGAATAGCAGCCAGGCTCCGCGAAAATAGCGCTGGTAGAGGTAATAAGCCAACGCGAAGAGCACGCCCCAAAGCACGTCCATCAACAGGCTGTGACTGTACGCGATATTCACGCCCACCACTCGATTCGTCGTAACGCCGGGCTGGAGGGTGACTCGTTCGACACCCGCGATGAGCAAGGGAAACAAGAGTAGGTCGGCGAGCATTGCTGCCAGCATCCAGGTGCCGAGCGAGATCTTGGGCTCGATGCGTTTGGCGGCGAATCCGACTGCCAGGTGTCCGGTGAACATGCTATTCACTGACTGCGACGTTGGACAAACCTCCGGTTTGTCCTGAACAAGCCGGAGGCATGTTCAACGAGATGCCCTTAGCGCTCGTCGCAAAAGAGGAAGAGTTGTTTGAAAGCTCGTCGGGGAAGTTTCCGGCGTAGTGGGTCTTCCAACAGACGCCGGGAGGGCGCATCAGCATCCGGTCGGGGAGCGTGCGTCCGCGGATGGCGCTATCGGTGGTGAGTTTTGCTACCCACTCCGCCAGGGCTCCCATCAGCAGTCCACCGAATTCGGTAAAACAAAAGCGAAGGTAAGCGTTTCTAGAAAGTTCTTCGGCCGCTGCTTGGAATGCGATCTGCATCTCGCGAGCTAAAAGCGCGCGGTAATCTCTCGGATAAAGTCGGAGCAGGACATAGTAAGCGCGCTTCATCGTTGTCACACCTCGCTTGTTCTGAGGCGAGTTGATGCCGCCTGCGTCAGTTGCTTCATTCGCTCCAACTCCAGTTCGAGTTGTTCACGTCCGGCGGCAGTGATCCGATAGGCTTGCTTCTCGCGCGACGTATCTTCTTGTTCGAACCTTTCGATCCAGGAGTCTTCGAGCAACCGTCGGAGTGCTCCGTATAGCGTGCCCGTGCTCAACCGGACCCGGCCATTGCTCAGCGCCTGAATGTCCTTGATCAACGCATAGCCATGGCGCGGCTGACCGGCGAGGCTGGTCAGAATCAACAGCACAGGCTCGGTGACATGTCGCATATCGACATGTTATCAAGCGGCGTATCCGCTGTCAATGGCAGATTATGAAAGTTAAGAATAGGTGCTTGACAAATTGAATAAATGAAGTTATAAATTGAATATATAAAGTGAAGGACTGGCAAGAACTCACGAAACTTACTCAAGGCGAACCGGTCCAGGTGGAGCGGGTGCGGATCTTTGGGAAGGACATTGTCATCGAAGGGGCGTTCGAACTACCTCAACTGGCCCGCTTGAGTTCAGAAGATCAGGTGTTCATCACGGCGTTCGTCCGTTGCCACGGATCGATCAAGGAGATGGAACAAATCTTCGGCGTGAGTTACCCGACGATCAAGGCAAGACTGAACCGGATTGGAAAGAGCCTGGAATTCGTGGACACCAATCCGACACCCTCGCGGGCAGAGATTCTGGACCGGCTGCAGCGCGGGGAAATCAGCGCGGAGGACGCAATCAAAGAATTGGAGACGTTATCATGATCCCTCTTAGAGGCACAATCCAGATCGAGAACCGGCCGCACAGGCGGTTCTTCACCTGCATCATTCCACTTTTTCTGGTGTGGCTCCTGCTCTTACCTCTGGCGCTGTTGTTGTTACCTGTCTTCCTGACCGCTTGTTTGGTGGTCCACATCAATCCTTTTCCTTTGCTCTCCGCGCTCTGGAGGGTCATCACCGCGTTGAAGGGTACAACCGTCGAATTCGACGATGGCCAGCACGCCGTGCTCGTAAACATTCCTTAGGAGCTTTTTATGAACGATAGCCGTCGCAAAATTTTAGATATGTTAGCCACGGGTCAGATCACCGCCGATGAAGCCGAGCGCTTAATTCTGGCTTTGGAAAAAGAACCGCCCACGCCGGGAGCGGCGAACGGTACGGAACCGCGCCCAAAGCAAAAACCGAAGTACCTGCGCGTTGTGGTGGAAGACAACGGCAGTGGGAACACGCCGAAAGTCAATGTTCGCGTGCCCATGCAACTTTTGCGCTCGGGTGTAAAGCTGGCAGCCTTGATACCTGATCAGGCGTTCGTTCAGGTTAACGAGGCCTTGCATAAGGAAGGCGTGCGGATCGACCTGCGGCAGATCAAGCCCGAGAATTTGGAAGAGCTCATCGATCAACTGGATGAACTGACCGTCGACGTTGACGATAAGGACGCCAAAGTCCGGGTGTTCTGTGAATAGGGTCGCGATTCGCCGATGCAGCACCGCCGTTCGCCGAACTTCCATCGCGCCGGGCGTGTAGGACTGCTAGAGTTCGGCTATGCTGAAAGACTTCAGGTACGCGTTTCGCGCCCTACGGCAGAATCCGGGGTTCGCGGCGACGGCAATTGTCTCCATAGCGCTCGGAATCGGCGCGAATTCAGCGATTTTCAGCTTCGCTGATGGATTGTTCTTCCGTCCGCTGCCTGTGCCGCACTCTTCCGGCGTGGTGACGGTGTCCTCGCGAACGCCCAGCGGAACATTCGGGAATCTCTCGTATCGGGATTTTTCCGATTTCCGGCGCCACAACCAGTCCTTTGAAGGCATGGTGGCATACCATCTGGAACCGTTCGGTTTTGCCAGAGACGCGAGGTCGCAGCCGCAGCTTCGCATGGGGTTTCTCACCAGCGCGAATTTCTTTCAGCTTCTCGGCGTAGTGCCGCGGATCGGACGTGGCTTCCGCCCGGACGAAGACGAAGTCCCGGGGCGCGATGCCGTGATTGTACTTTCATACGATTTCTGGAAGACCGAGTTTGAGGCAAATCCCGCGGTCATCGGCCAGCAAATCAGGCTGAATGCAAGAGACTATACGGTGATCGGTGTCGCGCCGGAGTCCTTCACGGGGCTCGACCAGTATGTTCGTCCGGCCTTCTTCGTGCCTCTGACGATGGGGACCAGTGATCTGCTGACCGATCGGGCGAATCGCGTGTTTCAGGTGAAGGGCCGATTGAAGCCGGGCATGTCGATTCTTGCTTCCGCAGCGGAAATCGATGCGATGGCTCAGAAATTACAGTCATGGTATCCGGACACGAACCGAAGTTTCGGCGCCGCCGTGCGAACCGAACTTCAAACGCGCACCGACGACGATCCGGTGACGCCGCTGCTTCTTGGATTGTTCTTCATTGCGGTGATGATCGCTTTAGCGATTGCTTGCGCGAATGTCGCAAATCTGGTGCTGAGCAGGGGCCGGGCACGCGCGCGGGAGATCGCCGTGCGCCTTGCGGTTGGAGCAAGCCGGGGGCAGCTCATTCGCCAGCTTATGGCCGAGAGCCTGCTGATTGCGACCGCCGGTGGAGCCCTCGGTCTGGTGATCGCAGAATTCGCGGTTCGTGTTTTTTCGACAATGCAGGTTCCAGGCGATGTCCCGGTGCAGCTCAGTTTTCAATTGGATACTCGCGTGGTCTGGTTCACGGCTTTGATTGCAGCAGGGAGCGCGATCTTGTTAGGACTTTTCCCGGCGCTTCGCTCCACCAGGGTCGATTTGATTCCCGCACTCAAGACCGGAGAAGCGGATCAAGCGCGCAGGCGTTTTTTTGGCAGAAGTGCCCTGGTTGTAGTGCAGGTAGCGGGTTCTCTGGTACTGCTCGTGGCTGCGGCGCAACTGTATCGCGCTTTCAGCCACATGCTTGCAGCGAGCCCTGGCTTTCGAACCAGCAACATGCTGCTGATGCGCTTCGATCCAGGTCTGATCGGCTACAATTCCACGCAAACGGAGCAGTTTTACAATACGTTGCGCGATCGCTCGCGCGAAGTGCCCGGCATCAAGTGGGTGGGTCTGACTTATGCCGTCCCCATGACTAGCGAGTGGGGGCGTTCGGAGACCGTGATTCCCGAGGGTTACCAATTCCCCCGTGGGAAGGAGACGGTGTCGCTCTTGTCGAATGTTGTGGACTATAACTATTTCGCGACGTTCGCTGTGCCAATCGTTGCCGGGCGTGGATTCCTGCCGACAGACCGCGCGGATTCACCGCGAGTCGTGGTCGTGAACCAGGCGTTCGCACAGCACTATCTGGGAGAGCATCCCGTCGGCAAACGTCTGCGGCTGCACGACCGGAACGGTCCGTGGATGGAGGTTGTGGGTGTAACGGCGACGGGCAAATATGTTTCGCTGCTGGAGCCGACCATCGAATACATATACCTGCCACTCAGCCAGAATCCGCAAACACGGATGACCATGATCGCTCAGACGTCTGGCGATCCATTGGGGCAAGTCGGTCCATTGCGCGAGGTGATCCGTTCCATCGATTCGAATCTGCCGGTGTTCGGTGTGCGAACGATGGAAGATCTTTTTGATCAGCGGTCGGTGAAAGTGCTGCACCTGGTGAACGCGGTTGTTGGCGTGGTTGGGCTGATTGGATTTGGGCTCGCGCTGGTTGGACTGTATGCTGTCGTCTCGTACCAGGTGGCGCTTCGCCGTCGTGAGATTGGCATTCGCATGGCGCTCGGAGCGCACCAACCGCAGGTGATGCGGATGATTCTGAAACAGGCGGCGATGATGGGCGGCGCCGGAGTATCTGTCGGGCTGGTGTTGAGTGTGCTTTACGTCCGGGCGATAGGCGCTGCACTCTCGGTGCCCGCTTTCGATCCGCTGCTGTTCAGCCTGGTGCCTGTTGGCTTGCTTCTGACAACGCTGGTGGCGGCGTCGATTCCGGCGCGTCGAGCGGCGCGGCTGGATCCGATGAGCGCGCTGAGGCAGGAATAGGGTTGTGGGGTGTGGGTTGTAGGTGGTGGGGGCGCGCGCTGGCGCTACGGGCGGAGG
>Ga0335082_10004431_pt1 | contig 15306 bp, 10 predicted proteins | sample Lox_Sample_41_FD_206718 | JGI IMG/M metagenome (GOLD analysis project Ga0335082, IMG submission 206718) | Soil microbial communities from Loxahatchee National Wildlife Refuge, Florida, United States - Lox_Sample_4.1 | ecosystem: Environmental > Terrestrial > Soil > Wetlands | place: USA...
ACGACCTCACTGCCCTGCTGCAGCGGCTGGAGAAATCCCGCCTGGACAAGGAAATGCGGATGGCGGCCGACGTCCAGCGGGCGCTGCTGGCTCAGACCCGGCATTCGACCCCCTTCTGCGACGCGATTGCGGATTCGGTCCCGTGCCGCGCCATCGGAGGGGACTTTTTCGAACTCGGGCAGTTGCCTTCAGGCGACTTCGCGGTGGCTTTGGGCGATGTTGCCGGCAAAGGACCGGCGTCGGCGCTGCTCGCGGCGATGATCCAGGGCATGCTGGCCACCGAACTGGAGACGGAACACCGGCCCTCAGCGGTGCTCGAGCGCCTGAACCGGCTGTTGCTGCGAAGAGGGCTGGAGCCGCGGTTCTCTACGCTCGTCTTTGGCAAGCTGTCGCCCGACGGGCGCTTCGTCTACTCCAATGCCGGGCACAATCCACCCGTACTGTTGACACGGGACGGCATTCGCCGTCTGACCACGGGCGGCCCTGTGCTGGGAGCATTGACCACATCCACCTTTGAGGAGGAGACCCTGTCTCTCCGCCCTCAGGATACGGTCGTGCTGTTCTCCGATGGAGTGACCGAGGCGCGCGACTCCCAGGACGGTGACTTTGGCGAGGAGCGCTTGATCTCTTGCATCCACGCTCTATCGGCCCGACCGGCGCCGGAGATGCTGCACGGGATCCTGACCGCGGTGCAGGACTTCTCCCGCGGGACAGTCCCGAGCGATGACATGACCGTGGCCATCGCCAGGTTCCGGACGTGACATTGCTTGGTGGACCGAGCAGCGGATTTGAGGGAACCTGGTCCGGACGAACTGCGTATCAGAGGCAGCCATGAAGACTGATGCCAAAACGACCTTGATCGCGAGCCTGATCGGGAGCGCCGCCGGGACCGCGGCGTGGTTTTACGGCGTCGCCGACCGGGTGTGGCCCCAACACCCGCAGGTGGCGGTGTTCCTGCTCACCATCCTCTCCACCGTGCTGGCTATGGTCATGTGGCCGAGCGATCGCCCGACCAGCACGACTCCCCGGAAAAACGTGTGAAAGAACGCCCGGCCGGGTTTGGCCGGGCTCGCGAGACGAAAAAATCGGGAGGCGCTCGCAACGCCTCCCGCTCCTGACAACATGGCCCTGGGCCGAACTCGTCGGCGAGGCTGCGCCTCGCCTTCGCCGGCCGGGACGCCCGGCGCTACGTGATTCTTTCTAGTGCACGCCGTCGACGAAGCGGACCGTGCGCACACTCTCGTCCTGGTCCTTGCTCTGGCCGCAGTTGATGCCGTAGTCGAAGCCCTTGTCGAAGGCCTTGGCGTTCAGCTCACGGAAGCTGGGCGGAACGGAGTCGAGCACCGCTTCGCGCAGCGCCTTGGGCTCGATCAAGTTGGTGACGGCGGCGAAGAAGCCGACCATCACGATGTTCAGCACCATGCGCTTGCCGAGTTCTTCGGCCAGACGGGTGGCGGGAACGCTGAACAGTCGCACGCCCGGCTTCACGCTATCGACGCGAACCAGGTCCTGCTCCACGATAAGGATGCCGCCATCTTTGATGTCGCCGGAGAACTTGGTGTAGGCCTCCTGCGACATGATGACCAGGATGTCGGGCTGGGTGACGTAGGGATAGAGGATGGGCTCCTGGTCGAGAATGACCTGAGCGGCGCAGGCGCCGCCGCGGGCCTCCGGCCCGAAGCTCTGGGTCATGGTGGCATAGCCGCCCTGGTTGATGCTGGCGGCCCTGCCGATCACGATGGCGGAAAGGATGACGCCCTGTCCTCCGAAGCCGGCGAGGCGGATCTCAGTGAGTCTCATTGTTCGCTGCAACCTCCGTCCTGGGCTTCCTCGGCCCTCTGTTCTTCCACGGCGTACCAGTCGATGTACTGCGGACAGGCCTGCGCCAGATGCTGGCGCATGAGCTCGAGGTAGTCGGGCTTCTCCTTGTCCACGAACTTGCCGACGATGAGTTCGCCCTGCTTGCTGATAGCGCACTCGCCGGTGGGAGCGCCGTGGCGGATCTTCGACTTCTCCTTGTAGTACTTCATGGTGTCGAGACCGTCGCCCAGCTTGTTGCGGCGCTGGTAGAGCGTCGGGCATGGGGAAAGGATCTCGATGAAGCCAAAGCCCTTCTTGGCGAACATCTCCTGCATGGACTTGGCGATCTGGCGGACGTGGAAGGTGGTCCAACGGGCGACGTAGACGGCGCCCGCGGCCTCGACTAGCGCCGGAAGATTGAAGGCCGGATCGAAGCTGCCGTAGGGCGCGGTGGCGGTGATGACGTTGCCCGGAGTGGTGGGCGCGGTCTGACCGCCGGTCATGGCATAGATCAGGTTATTGACGCAGATGACCTTGATGTCCACGTTGCGGCGAGCGGCGTGGATCAGGTGATTGCCGCCGATGGCGAACAGGTCGCCATCCCCGGCGTAGACCACCACGTTCAGCTTGGGGTTCGCCAGCTTCAGGCCGGTGGCGAAGGGGATGGCGCGCCCGTGCGTGGTGTGGAACGAATCCAGCTTCACGTACCCGGCGACGCGGCCGGTGCAACCGATGCCGCTGACCAGCGCCAGGTTCTTCAGGTCGATCTTGGAATCGATCAGGGCGCGGGTGAAGCAGTTGACGGTGGTGCCGATGCCGCATCCGGGACACCAGATGTGAGGCATCCGGTCCATGCGCAGGAAGGGCTCGACCGGGTTGATGGGGGCCTTGGGTTCGGGAACGGTGGTCGCGCTCATCGGATGGCCTCCTCGATGACTTTCAGGATGTCTTCAGGATCATGGACGCCGCCGCCGGCGTGGGGCACGTGCACGACCTTGCAGGCGCCGTGCGCGGCACGCTCGACCTCGCGCGACATCTGCCCCAGGTTCAGCTCGGGGACGATGATCGCCTTGGCGGTCTTGGCGATCTGGGCGATCTTGGAGTCGGGAAAGGGCCAGGCGGTGATCAGGCGGAACTTGCCGACCTTCAGTCCCTTGGCGTGCGCCAGCTCGATGGCGCGCTGGGCGACGCGGGAGGTGATGCCGTAGCTGACCACGACCGCTTCGGCGCCGTCGAGGTCGGCGGCTTCGAACAGAGTGATCTTGTCGATGGCGTTGGTGATCTTGGTCTGCAGGCGCCTGACCAGCTTGTCCTGCGCCTTCACGGTCATGGCGGGATAGCCGCGCTCGTCGTGGGTGAGGCCGGTCATGTGGAACTTGTGGCCTTCGCCGGCGTGCGCCATGTCGGGGACGCCGTCGCCATTGGTCTTGTAGGGCAGGTAGTCGCCGTTCTTGGCGGCGGTCCTGCGGCGCGGGTAAACACTGATCTTGTCGGCCTCCGGGATGACGACCTTTTCGGTCATGTGGCCGACGCACTCGTCGAGCATCACCATCACCGGCACGCGATACTGTTCGGCAAAATTGAAGGCCTGGATGGTGAGGTCGAAGGCTTCCTGGGGAGAATTCGGACAGACGGCAATGATCTCGTAATCGCCGTGCGAGCCCCAGCGGCACTGCATCATGTCGGCTTGCGCGGGCAGAGTGGGAAGGCCGGTGGAGGGTCCGCCGCGCTGCACGTCGACGAAGACCACCGGGGTCTCAGTCATGGCGGCGTACCCGATGTGCTCCATCATCAGGGAAAAGCCGGGGCCGGAGGTGACGGTGAAAGCCTTGGCGCCGCCCCAGACCGCGCCCTGGATGGCGATGGAGGCGGCAAGCTCGTCTTCCATCTGGATGAAGACGCCGCCGACGGTGGGAACGCGCATGGCAAAGCGCTCGACCACCTCGGTGGAGGGTGTGATGGGATATCCGGCGGCGAAACGAGCGCCGGCGGCGAGAGCGCCCTCGCAGCAGGCATGATCGCCGTCGAGGAAATGGACGCCGGTGAGAACACCTTTCGGGTCAGCGTGCATCGGGGGCGGCCTCCTTGGCCTCGTTCTTGTAGCCATGAATGGCGAAATCGGGACAGTACATGCCACAGAGGTCGCAGCCGGAGCACTTCTCGGGCGTGACCAGGATGGGCGGGTGATATCCCTTGGAATTGAAAGCGGAGGAAAGAGCCAGCACCTTGGTGGGACAGAACTCGACGCAGAAACCGCACGCCTTGCAGCGTTCCACGACGATGGAGACGGTACCTTTGGCCATCGGATCCTCGGATCTCGCGCCCTACCCCACAGCAGAGCCGGGTGCGGAGAGCATGTCGTTCTGATTCTGAACCTCCTCTACTCTCCGCGTAGTGACGTGTGTCACATGTGGACGTGACGAGTGACGCAGGGGTCCGTCCAGGGGCCGGCACCGTAGGCGGTGACTGCTATCACTGCGGAGGCCGGGGCGGGGGCATAGGCTGCGAAGGAACGCGGAGGTGCCGCATGCGCGTCAGCGACGTGATGAGCCGCCATCCTGCGGTCTGCACGGTCTCCAGCTCTGCCCAGACCGCCGCCGCCATGATGAAGGAGCACGACACCGGGATCGTGCCCGTGGTCGAAGACACTTACAGCAACCGGCTGGCCGGCGTGATCACCGACCGCGACCTTTGCCTGACCGTGGTCGCGGGGGGACGCGATCCCAACCACACCTGGATCGAGGACTGCATGACCCTCGACCCGGTGTTCTGCGTGGCGGAGGACACGGCCGAGACCGTACTGGAGATCATGAAGCGGCACCAGGTCCGGCGGGTGCCGGTGGTGGACAACGGGAAGGTGCTGGTGGGGATGGTTTCGCTCAGCGACCTGGTGCGGCACAACGCGGTGGACGGCCGCGAACTGCTGGCGGCGATGAAGAAGATCTTTGCCCCCAAGGCGCGGGTCAAGAAAGTCGCGTAGAAGTTCTCGGTTCTAAGAAAGAGAAGAGCCCCTGGAGTGCCCAGGGGCTTTGTTGCCTGGAGACGCAGCAAGCTACGTCTCTACGTTATTTTGCCAGTGCGGTGGTGGCGTGCATGCCGCGGCGCTGGTTCTCGGGCAGGTGGCGCTCGTCGTGGCCGGTGTAGACCTGCCGCGGACGGGCGATCTTGGTATCGGGATCGCGCAGCATCTCCTCCCAGTGCGCCAGCCACCCGGCGACGCGGGGGATGGCAAAGAGCACGGTGAACATGTTGGGTCGGAATCCCATGGCCTGGTAGATGATGCCGCTGTAGAAATCCACGTTGGGATAGAGGCGGCGCTTGACGAAGTACTCGTCCTCGAGGGCAATCTTCTCCAGGGTAAGGGCGATGTCAAGCCTGGAGTTGCGTCCGGTGATGAGGAATACTTCCTCGGCGATCTGCTTGATGATCTTGGCACGCGGGTCGTAGTTCTTGTAGACCCGGTGACCGAAGCCCATCAGCTTGCGCTTCCCGTCCTTGACCTGCTTGATGAAGTCGCCAATCTTGTCGGCCGTACCGATCTCGTCGAGCATCTTGAGGACTTCCTCGTTGGCCCCGCCGTGCAGGGGGCCGTAGAGAGCGGCGGCGGCGGCGGAAGCGGAAACGTAGGGGTCGGCCTGCGAGCTGCCCACCTGGCGCATGGTGCTGGTGGAACAGTTCTGCTCGTGGTCGGCGTGCAGGATGAACAGGATGTCGAGGGCGCGGGCCAGCACCGGGTTCGCCAGATACTTCAGCTCGGTCTTCTTCCAGAGCATGTTCATGAAGTTCTCGGCGAAGGTGAGGTCGTTGTCGGGGTAGACGTAGGGCAGGCCCAGGCTGTGGCGGTAGGCGAAGGCGGCGATGGTGGCCGCCTTGGCGATCAGGCGCTGCTCCTGGAGCTTGCGGTTGGCCGGGTCGCCGATGTTGTGGGCCTCGGGATAGAAGGTGGAGAGCGCGGCCAGGGTGGAGACCATGATGCCCATGGGGTGCGCGTCGTAGTGGAAGCCGTCGATGAACTTCTTGATGTTCTCGTGGATCATGGTGTGCTGCTTGACCTCGTAGATCCACTGGTCCTTCTCGCTGGGGGAGGGCAACTCGCCGTACATCAGAAGGTAAGCGATCTGGAGGAAGCTGCAGTGCTCGGCCAGTTCCTGGATGGGATAGCCGCGGTAGCGCAGGATGCCCTTGTCGCCGTCGATGAAGGTGATGGCACTCTTGCAGGCGGCGGTGTTGGTGTAAGCAGGATCGAAGGTCATCATCCCGAAATCCTCGGGATTGGTCTTGATCTGGCGAAGGTCCATCGCCTTGATGGTCTCGTCCTGGATGGGCAGCTTGTATTCCTTGCCGTTGCGGTCATCACGGACAGTGAGGGTCTTGTTGCCGTTCGAGCTCATGCGGTCTCTCCATCGGCCGGCCGGCGGCCGGGAACAGTGCGGGTCAACACACGACGGGCTCTGGCCCGCCAAGCTGATTCTGATGGCCCGTCGAACATGAATCTGTGATTCAAGTCACCGGGGCCCGTGAGGTCTGGCCGAACTCAAGAGTGTAACGCCGGACGGCGGGGAAAACCAACGTCCCAAGGGGGGAGGGCAGCCGAGTCACCGGGGCATGGGGGCGGCAGTGACGCTGGTGTTCGGGTAGTAGTGACCGAGGATCTGGCGAAAGGTCTTGCCGTCGCGGGCCATGGCGGAGGCGCCGGTCTGGCAAAGGCCAAGGCCGTGTCCCTGGCCGGAGCCTTCGACCAGGGTCCTACCGCCCGCCCTCTGCACGCGGTAGTGGTTCCCGGGTAGGGCGCTCCATCCGAATTCGCGTCCGATCCCGAGGCGGCTGCGCTCGCCGTCGGAGTCGCGCGGAAGCTCGCGCGTCCAGGTCTCGGAGTGGTCACGGCAGTAGGGACAATCGACGGCGTAATAAGGGTAGTCGCGGACCGGCAGGCCGAGGCCGGCCAGAGAGTTGGTGCGACCGCCGCAGGAACGGCTGTACATGGCGGCGAGCGTGGCCTCGCGATAGATGAGCACCAACCCGCGGGTCTGCAAGGTCGCGCGGGCGGCAAGCGAGGCATCGGGCGGGGGTTCGCGCAGGAACTGGCAGTGCGTGGTGTCGCAGAAGTCGAAGCTGCTGTGTCCGCTGCCATGCGCCACCAGGAACGAGCGCGAGGCCACCGCCTGCGCTTTCAGAGCTTCCAGGGGCGCGCCGGGCGGGCTCTCGGCGGCCACCACGGAGGCGACCGCGACTTCGAGATCCATCGTCACCACGGCGGCCAGTTCCCTGCCCTGGGGCGCGATCTCCAGGACGCCGCGATACGCCCGATGGATCTTGCCGGGGACGGCGAGCACCAAGCCGGTCGCCTGGCCGTTGCGAGCGTGGACTTGGAGGCGATCGATGTCCCAGGCGCGCGCACCGACGGCGAGGTGAATGCGGCCATTCGATAGGTGAACGGAGGCGGATCCGCGATCGAGGACGACGGCTTCCCTGCCGAAGTCCAGAGTGATCGGCGAGGACTCGGGAGCGACGGTCAGGTCAGTGGGATGGAACAGCCCAAGGACGCCGATACGAACGGTCTGAGCGCAGGCGGCGGTGGTGAGGAACAGAACGGCCGCGATGATCCGAAGTTTCGTCATTCGCCAGCAGCGGAAGACCGAGGGCGGGGAGCCCTCGGGACAGCCGGGGGGACGCCGGCGGTACGTTGTGAAAGGCGCTCCAGCATCTGGCCGGCGGTGACTGCGGCGCGCGATCCGGGAACGCTGTGGACCCGCACCATCAGCAGGAGCGTTGGCGCTTCGGCGGGGACAAGCGCGACCACGAAACCGTCGCCGGGAGCTCCACCGTGCGTGCAGGCGGCGGTGCCGGTCTTGGCGAGTGCCTGGCCGGCCAGCCGACGATCCACGCCGGCTCCGGTACCGGCGCGGGCCGATTCGCTCATCCCGGAAAGGATCTGGCGGATGCCGGGATCGGCCCGGCGGGAGGCCAGATCGAGGTACGCGCGTGCGAGCTGGAGCGGAGCAATGGTCCAGGTCTCGTCGAGGCCGACCAACTGCTCGGGCATCGCTCCCGAGGCGGGGGTATCCAGACCATAGGTGTGAAAGACGGCGGCGGCTTGCCCGGCGCGCACGTCCGATGCTAGGGCGCGGAAGTAGGAGTTACAGGAATAGGCGAGCGCGTGCTTGAGATCGAGGTGTCCATGGCCGCGAGGCAGCCAGCAGGTGGCGCCACCGGCGCATTCGTGATCCGGAAAGCGATAGTGGTGGGCGGCGCCGTAGGCGGCGGCGGTGAACGGTTTCACCAGCGATCCGACCGGGATAGGCCGCTCGGGATGGTCCCATTGCTGGGCGAGGACGCGCCCGGAGCCTGCGTCGAGCAGCAGATAGGAGATGTCCCGGTCGGCGAAATCGCGGTGCAGCATGGCGGACGCGGACTGCTCGAACAGTGAAGACGGCGCTCCGTCGGCTGCGCTTGCCCAGACCAGCAAACCCGGCTTGCCTGGGGCGCCCACCAGGCAGATGGCCAGAGCGAGAAGGGCGACACGCTTCATTTCGACCACTCGTACATCACGGTCTGACGCACGCGACTGGCGGACTCGTGGACGATGATGGATTGCGACCTGACATCCTTCAAAGTCGTGCTCAGGCCGGCGATGTTCTCGGAGAAGAATTCGGGCTCGCGGGGCGCCGGATCGCCAACCGGCTGCATCGCTGGTTCGTCCGCACGCATTGCCGCTGCGCCGTAGGCCGGTCTTTCCGGCGCAGAGCGGTCGATGAGTCCGGTGAGGCGGAGGAAGTTATCGCGTTCAGTGGCATGGCTAAAGCCGGCGGCGTAGGTGGCGGAGCGCACGCTGGAGGTCGAACCGCCGCGCGCGAGAACGGCTTCGAGGGCGGTCGCGTCGTCGGACAGGAAGAGGTACCTCCCCTGGGTGGCGACGGCCAGGGGCATGAGCCCGTCGAGCCGGTAGGTGGCGCCCGACTGACGCCACTGCACGCCCAGCTGCGCGGCGGTGAGTCCGGGGCGGATGGCGGTCTGGATGGCGGTGCGCACCGCGTCTCCGTTCCAATCGGACGACGATGCGAGCACGAGCACGCTGCGCGGGCCGATGAAGACGCCGTTGGGAGCGCGCTGCGTCGATGCGACTTGCAGGACAGCCTCCAGCCCGGCCTGGGTGAGAACGCTCTCGAGTTGATCAACGGAGCGCTCGTTCTGGTAGCGGGAGACGGGCTGCTGGTCGATGCGGGTCTCCAGGTCGGACTCGCTGCCGACCTGGCCGCCGCTGAGGGCGACCTGGGGCGCGAGACGCTGCACCGGCGCAGGCCCGATGTGCGGGGTCAGGATCTTCACCAGCATGAGGCGCAGAGCTTCTTTGGGCGTGGGATTCGCCATGGCGCGATAAACGCCTGCGCCGTCCGGCACGAACTTCAACAAGTCGGCAGCCGACCTGGCACCCTCGGTGGTCACCGCGCCGTGAGGCATATCCTCGGAGGTGGACGCCTCGGCTTCCTGGTCGCCGGCGCGCAGCAGGACGCGCTCCTCGCGGTATTGGGTCGCGCCGCGGTACAGGTCGACGACCCCAGCCTGGTACTGGCGGGTCTCAGTGATGTTCTGCTGGATCCAATAGGTACGAAACTGCGGAGTCTGCGCGATGTCGGCCAGATCGAGCACCATGCGCAGGTCTCCCCTCTCCCTGGGGGCAGCGGCGATGGACTTCGCGTACCACTCGGACTGGGCGAGGTTGCGCGCCTTTTGGCCGGAGAGCAGCGCGACAGCAGCCGCCACCAGGTCCTCCCGCGTGCCGAGCACAAGGTAATCGTCAGTAGTGGCAAAGGCGACGACGCGCTTCGATTCCGGGTCGGTGCGGACGAAGAAGCCGGCGCCGCCGGAGCTGCGCGGCTCGAACTTGCTGCGCGATTGCCAGAGGGCGGTCTGCATCGCCTTCGCGGAAGGCAGGTACGTGACGTACACGAATTCTAGTTTGCCGATGTCGTAGATGGCGAGCGCGCTTTCCCTGCCCGCAACCTGGGCGGCGAAGTTCATGTCGGGAGGCAGGCCGCCCGCGGCGGCAAACTCCTTCTGCGCCTGCTGGAGGCGCAGGAACAGGCGGGAGCGGGAGAACGCGGAGTAGTTGTCGCTCTTCAGCCACGAGGCCTTCTGCGGAGAGGCATTCCATTCCGAGAGCAGGCCTGCGAAGTCCTTGGCCTCCAGATAAAGCAGAGCATCGGGAGGCATGAAGCGGGCCAGCGGCGGTGGGGCAGGCTTGGCGGCCTGATAGGCCGCCCATGCGCCGGCGGCGATGGCGACGATGGCAAGCGAGGTCAGCAGCCGCTTCATGGCGTCCTCCTTTCGTTCGAGCCGCTACTGGGCGGCGCGGTGCGGGATACCACCATGGGACGGACGATGCGGTCCTGCTCTAGCGCCGGATGGATGATGGGGCGGCGAGCTTCGTTCTGCTGCCGCCTAAGAAGACGCGCCCGCACATCGGAGAGTTGTTTTTGAAGAGCAGTCTTGCGCTCGGGCGCCGTTTCAAGGCGCGCAGAGATCTGCAAGAAGCGAACCGCATCGTCGAGGCGGTCCACGTGGTCGAATGCAGTGCTGAGCGAAGCGGCGAGGGCGGCACGCTCGGCCGCCGGGACAGCCCCCCAGGCGTAGTTGTCGCCGGCCGCGGATTCGGCGGCCGCGTCGGCGGCTTCGTCGGTTGCAGGGGCGCGCTGCGCCTGCGAAAGCAGGTAGCCCATCATCGGCTGAACGATGGCGATGGCGAGCTGGTCCTGGTTCGCGGCCAGCGCGGCGCGGAACACGGGGATGCGGGCAGCGTCCCGGTTGGGGAAATCCTCGAGGGCGGCTCGCAGCAGTTTCAGACGCGTGTCATTGGAGGCGTTCTGTTGGGCCGCGGTGAGGCGGGCCTGGTAGAAGAACGGCTGGCTGACGTCCACGGTCGCGACGCCGGTGGCCAGGTAACGCAGCTCGTTGGAGCCCCAAATACGCTCGGTGCTGGGGGCAAGGGCGATGGCGGAGTCGACGCGGGTGGCATACAGCATCTCGGAGCTGCGAGCGACACTGAGCAGCAAGGCGCGGGCGCCGGCAGCGTCCTTGCCGGCCTTGAGCTGCGCCTGCGCCAGCTTCACGCGGGCTTCGGCATTCCACGGCTCTGCCTTGACGAGCTGGTCGAGGAACTCCGTTGCTTCGGCGGGATGATCCTTCTTGATCAGGAGAGAAGCAGCCGCGTCGAGGTTCCGGAATGGCTCGCCGACCACCAGCGTGGCGCGGTGTAGCAGGTCGAGAGCGCCCTTGAGGTCACCGGAGTCGAGACGGATCTCGGCCAAGCCCATCAGGTTCGCAGCCGTAAGCTTGTGCTCGGCTATCTCGCGGCTGAAGACGAGTTCCAGGATCTTGCGGACGGAGGCCTGGTCCTTGTTCTTCTGGAGCGTCGCGGCGACCTGGCGCAGGGTCTCGAGCGGCGGGGCAGTGTCGGGATTGGCGCGATAGCTGTCGAGACGAGCATCGAGTGCGCCGAGCGCGGCTGCGACCTGAAGGCGCAGCGACTCGACGTTGTACACCTGCGCCTCCGATCTAGTGAGCTGCTCCAGCTCGGTGTTGGCGCGATCGTACTGCTTGACGTCGATGAGATAGGAGATCCACTGGGATCGCCAGCTGCCCAACTCTTGCTGGGCATAGTCGCGCTCCAGGCCCTGCGAGCGCGAGAGGGCGTCCTGCTTGTACTGGAGCATGCGCTGATAGATCGGCTCCTTGCGTGACTGCGGGATCCAGCGGTCGTTCACAAACTCGGCGACCACGGAGGGCGGAGTGGGCGCGACGGAGGCCAGGTCCAGCAGCCAGATGACGCCTTCGGTGTCGTTGGCGAGGGCGCGATAGGCGTCGCGCAGGAGGACGGTGTTGCGCCAGGTCCCGTTCTTGCGCATGTAAGCGCGCAGCACGGCATCAACGTCGTGGCGGAACTCTGGGAAGATCTTGCGCGAGCCGAGATGGTCCATCAGGCTGCCAAAATCGCGCCAGAAGGTCTCGGGGACCTGGCGGCGGCCGACCTGGCGGTGCAGGATGGCGAGCGAATCGCGCCAGTGGACCTTCGCTTCGGCGCGGTCGTTCTGCTTCCAGTAGATCACGGCAAGGGTGTCGTGGATATCGGCACGCTCGGGGTTGAGTTCGAGTGAATGCTTGTAATCGGTGATGGCTTTGGCGGGATCTCCGGCATCGTTGTAGTACCCGGCCAGGGTCTCGTAGACGTCGGCACGGCCGGGAGCCTGCTCCAGCGGCGCGGGCAGGAAGTCGTCGGCGTCGCCTTTCTTCGCGACGGTGCCTAAATATTCCCCGTAACGCCCGCCGTAGTAGAACCAGATGTCACCGGCGAGCTGCCGGTCGCGGTCGACGGGCTTGCCCACACGCTCGCCGATGGTCGCATCGCCGAGTGCGGAGACGAACGCATCGTCGATGGCGGGAGAAGAGTCGCGGAAGTAGAGGCCGACGAGCGCGGAGTAGGCCGGAGCCCACACCGGGGGGAGGCCGCGTGCGCGCATGGCGATCGCCTGCTGCGCGATCCGGGCATCGCCGTTCGCGATCATGTAGTTGGCGGCCAAGTCACGCTGTCCCCATGCGTTCACCGCGGCGATCGCGACGAGCTCCTTCGGCTGATGGGCCAGCAACAGCGCGTAGTACCGTTCCAGCTCCTGTCCGCCAAGATGGCGATCCGACTGCAACGCGCCCAGCACACGGAATTCCGACTGCCAGTCGCCCGAGATGCGATAGGCCGCCGCGGCCTGGAACCGGTAGTTCGTGGTCTGAGACTCGGGCACATGCGGGTTGAAGTTCTCCAGCTTCTCGCCGAGCTCCTGGAAGCGCAGCCGTTTCTTCTCGAGCTCGCTGAAGCTCGCGAGCTGCTGGCCCGAGGTGTTGGGAAGGCTGGACATCAATTCGTATCGCCAGCGCACCTCGAGCTCGGGTACACCGGCGGACTGGGCGAGGGGCACGAGGAAGTCGTTCACGTCATCCGGCGTCCGACCGTCGTGCTTCTGCGCGAGAGCGGCCGCGAATGAAGCACGCTCCTCCGGCACGAAGTATTTGTCGACGGTCGAGCCCATGTCGCGCAGGCAGGAGGTCATGCCCTGGCGCGAGGCGCGCAGACGTCCTTCTTCGTGGGCGCGCTTCAGCATGTCTTCATCGGAGCCCCGGACAGGAGGCTTGGCCAGCGCGGCCTTAGTGGTCGCGGTGACCGAGCGCACGATTCCGTCCAGGCGCTGCCAGGCTTCGTCCTGCTTGCGCTGGCGGGTCAGTATACGGGTCCAGAGCTGCGCGCCCGCGTGGTTCTGGGGATCGGCGAGGGCATTATCGCCGGCGGCCGTCATGCCCTGGTCGGCGAAGTCGCGCGCCTTGGCGAGCATGCCCCAGCGCTCCAAGCGCTGCCCCACGTTGAAGTAGTTCTGCGGCTGCTCGGGACGGCCCTCGATGAGCGCGATCTTGAGCGCCTGGACCACCTGGTCGGTCTTGCCCTGGCGGGCGCGAAGCTCGGCGATCTTCTCCATCCAGCTCGGAGCCTTGTAGCTGAGCTCGTAGACCTTCTCGTAGTCGGCAGTGGCATCGTCGAAGCGCATGAGTCGCTCCAGCAGGCCGGCGCGGGCGGTGAGCAGGTCCACACGCTCGGGGCGGATGACGATGGCGCGGGAGTAGGCGTCGATGGAGCCGGGGTAGTCCTCAAAATCCGTCAGCAACCGTGCCAGTACGACCGGCCAGCGGATGTCGCGCGGGGAGTCCTGCACAGCCTTGCGGTAGAAATCGAGCAGACGCGGCTTGAGGCCGTAGCGCTCGGCGTAGAAGGCAGCTTCGGTGGTCACGGCGCCGTCTTCGGGGTAGTTGTTGATGAGCCAGATGTATTGCTCCACGGCGCCAGCGTAGTCCTTGAGGCGAGTGAGCGCGGGAATGAGCGAGCGGCGCAGGCCAGCGATGAGATTGGTGCGCGCACTGGGATCCAGGTTCGGCGCGTTGGCGAAGATCACGATCTCATCGGTGTAGAAGGTACGCAGGCCCTGGTCGTCGCCGGCGCGGGCGAAGGCTTCGGCGGTGGCGGCGACGTACTCCATGTTGTACGGCTCCGCCTTCAGCAGTGAGGCAAGGATCTGGCGGGCTTGGGAGTATTGGCCTGCCTCGGTCATCTTGCGCGCGGCCTCGAACTGGAACTGACGCGAGAGATCCGGGTAGGAATCCTTCGACGCTTGAAGCAGCACTTCGATGGCGCGCGGGCGCTGCCTGGTGCGCCAATAGAAGTCCACGGTCGCGCGCACCACGCCAAGGATCTTCGGGTGCTCCGAGTACAGCGCCTCGATGTTGCGCTGGGCGGAGGCGAGGTCCTTCTTGTCTTCGTAGAAACGCACCAGTTGGTAGCGCAGCTCCAGGCGGTGGATAGGGTCGGTGGTCAGCTCGGCCTGGCGTTCCAGGGCCCGCTGGCGCACCGACTCGATCGATTTCTGCTGGGCGACGACCTCCAGGTTCTCTACCAGCTCGAGCGTGGTAGCGCGCTGGACCAGCCCCATGAGGAACTTCTCGAGGTCGTCCTTGCGGCCCCCGGCCTCGAGCAGGGCAATGCGGAGGTTGATCGCCTCGGGAGCGGGGCTGGCCTGGTCGGCGAGTTTGACGGTGGCTTGCTCGACCAGGTCCTGGCACTTCGGGCGGGTAGCCAGTTGGAGCAAACGGGTCTGCGCGGGAGATGGGCCGTCCTGCGCGAGCGCTCCCTTCATGTATTCGGAGACGGCCTGCGGGTACTCGCGCTTCCCTTCGTAGATGGCGCCGGCTTCGTAGGCGTAGAGCTCGGGGCGGCCCAGCTTCGCGCGCCCGTCGTTCAGCAGACGCAGGGCGTTGTCGAAGTCGAAGTAGTCCCAGTAGATGGACGCGGCATCGAGATAACCCGCCTGGCTGCCGGGCTCGATCTGCGCCATCTTGTTCCAGTAAGGCGCAGCCTTGGCGAAGAGTTCGCGGTCGGCGTAGATGTCGCCGATGCGAGCAAGAGTGTCGCGATTGCCGGGGTCGGCCTTCAGCAGGTTCTGCTCGATGGTGGCCGCGATCTCGGTGTAGTCGGGGTTGAAGAAGGCGAGAGAGCGGTAGACGGCGGAGGCGCGGCGTCCGGTGGCGACATCCGCGGGGAACAGGCGCGCGACGGCCAAAATGGGGCCGGTGACATCCTCGAAATGCGAGCGCCAGAGATAAGTTTCGGCGATGAAGCGAACGCCCACCTGGTCCTTGTTCGCGGCGCCATCCCAACTGCCGATGGCGAGCAGGCTGCGCTCGGTCTCGCGCAGCTCGGCGTCGAGCCTGGGGCCGGAAAGCATTCGGAAGAACTGGCCGCGGAGGTCGTCGGCTTCCATCCAATGCTCGCGGAGAAGACGCTCGTGTTCAGCAGAGTTGTAGGTCTCCTTGCGAGAGTAGGCGTACAGCAGATTTCGAACGAACGTAAGGTTGTGCGGGAAGCGCCGGTGGGCGTAAAGGTTGAGCTGGAGGTACATCTGGGGGCCGATCTGAGAA
>Ga0335082_10004432_pt1 | contig 15306 bp, 14 predicted proteins | sample Lox_Sample_41_FD_206718 | JGI IMG/M metagenome (GOLD analysis project Ga0335082, IMG submission 206718) | Soil microbial communities from Loxahatchee National Wildlife Refuge, Florida, United States - Lox_Sample_4.1 | ecosystem: Environmental > Terrestrial > Soil > Wetlands | place: USA...
GAACCCGATCGTGAAAGCTCCTGCGCCGGAGACTGCAGCGGAGGCCAACGAACCGCCGCCCGTCACGCCGCAGAAGCCTCCGATGGACGTGACCTACAGCAGTGGAATGCTCCGCATCCACGTGGAGCGCGCCACACTGGCACAGGTGCTCTACGAAGTGCAGCGGCAGACCGGCGCCGAGATCGCTATCCCGGCGGGAGCTGAAAGCGAAGAAATCGCCGCCGAACTGGGCCCCGCGCCCGTGCGCGACGTGCTGGCGGCGCTTCTCAATGGCTCTCGTTACAACTTCATCTTCGTCGGCAACAATCGCGGACGCTCCCTGCAGAAAGCCATCCTGACCGTGCGGTAGGGAAGTCCCCAAATCTTGGTTCCCTGAAACATGACGATTGCAAGAGCCCACAGTCTGGCACGACGCTTTCTGAGCTAAGAGCTAAGAGCTGACAGCTGGTTTACTACGGTGTGACCAGTCGTACCGCTACGGGAGACGCACCGTTGCCGAGCACCGGTTGGTCGGTGGTCGAGGCGTTCGTGCCACATCCGACGAGATTGACAACGGCAGTCTTGATCGGGGGTGGAGGGCCGCCGAACCCGGCGGTCGGTGCTGCATTTCCGTCCGGGTTCATGAAAAGCTGAACGAAACCGACAATCTGGACAGTGGTCCCGGGTGCGACGCCGCTGCTGTTGTATACCGGGACCGTGACCAGTGAGTTGCTGACCATGACTTCCTGGTTGTCCAAGGCCGCGATCGGGTTCCCATCTCCACCGACAAACCGGAAAGCCCGCCCCGGCGGTGCGGTGCTGACCTGATCGCCGCCATTTGTTGCAGCGTGCGTCAAGCAGTTAACGGCGATCGCAGTCTTACGGGTCCGCTGAAAGTACGGACCTGTGTCCAAACGCACCGTGCTGTTGCAGGAAATTGGGGTTGAGACACACCCGGCAATGCTTTCCTGATAGGAGTCCAAGCCTCCGCAATTGGGCAACGCTTGCGTTGGAGCCGGGAAGTCCAGCTGACTTCCGGGGTAGTAGTGCCAGGCCTGCGGCGCTCCGCCGGTCGCCGAACGAAAGCGCCCCGTGGGCTGAGCCGCGTCTGACCACCCCAGCACGCCACTGGCGTTGATCGCCGCTCCCGTCGTCGCGTTGAACAATGGATTCCCGTTCGGATCCAGATTCGGGAGCACCCAGGGCTTGACGCAGATTGGTGCGACCGTCGGATACCTCCCTGGCGAACCGTTCAACCCTGAGGGGTTGTATGCCTCAGCCGTCGCCGACGCGGACAGCGATAACTGCGTCCTCCCCCAGATGCGTGCGAAGAATGTCGGCAGGTCAGTCCTGCTGATCTGCACCGTGATGCGCGGATTCGGCCCCAGTCCTCCGCCACCGCCGCTGGACGCCGTCGAAAGTGTGACCACTACCTCGGTGCCAACCAGGTTTCTGCCGCCGACTTTGTTGCTCATCGCCACTTGGCGGGCGACGTTTTCCGCGAGAGTCTGCGCTGCAGAATTGAGCCCGCTGTCGGAAGGATTCGATGTCACGCCGGAATTCGCCATCATCCGTGCCCCCGCCAAGGCAGCGCTGTCGGCAGCCAACTGCGCCTCACTGCGGGCGGTATAGAACGTTACGAAGTCGACCGCCAGGGCCGCCATCGCGCCCACCACGAATAGCAACACGATCGCCACCAGCAGGATGACTACGCCACGTTCGCCCTTGCGCCGGGAAATGGATTGCCTGCGATACACAATGCCCTCACGTTTGATTGTGGACGATGGACGTCTCGCGCAGATCGGTGGTCGCCGCATACGTGGAACCCGGGAGCAAAAGCTGGATCGCGCTGTTGAAGCGCCAATGATACGGATAACTGACCGTCACCGAAGTGCTAACGATGCTGGGTTGGCCAACTGCGACGACTCCCCGGTCAATCGTGATCACGAGATCCCCGGGTACGCTGGAGCAGCCGGAAATTGTATACGTCCACGCCAGGTTGCTATGGACCACCGTCGCTGCAACCGGAGTACACGTTGCCGGGTTTGCCACGGGAAGCACGCTGTCGGCGACCAGCGAGTTGAAAATTACTGTCACCACAGCCTGCAGCGAGTCCGGCTTGGCAACGGAGGAATTCATGTCACTGGTGGGTTGGGCGCCCGCTACAATCGCGCCCACTTGCGCCGCATGTTCGATCTTCTGCTTCTGGTTGTAGGCCCCGCTGAAGTCGTAAATGCCGACAACGAAGACCACGAGCAGAGGCAGCACGATCGCGAACTCGATCAATGCCGAGCCTTGGGTCTGCCGGACAAGGTTGAGCAGTCGCCAGTGCATTTCAGTTCTCCATCCGGCTCTGCGCTTGCGCCTTCAGCATGATCTGCTGGCCCAGAGATGTGAAAGGCACGTTGAGCTGGAACGGGTACTGGAAACTGACGATCACCCCACAATGCGGTGGTGGAGGGGGATCGGCAGCCGACGGGTTCAACCACACCGACCGGCAAATCGCGATGTTGTTCCCCGTATAGTGAGGGCACTCGATCGGGGGAGCATTCGGGCATTGCTGCATGCCCGTCGGCGCATACTGCGAAATCTGCCCGGGATCCAAACTCGATGCAGTCATCACGCCCAAGACGGAGTTTTCCACTGTGGCATTGTCCGGGAAACCAGTGCCAGCCCACCCCGTGCCCGGGCACGTGGCGCACAAGGGGCGTGCCGCAATCGTTGCGCCACGTTCGGCCGCTTGCGTGATCGTCGAGTAGATCTGAAACGCCCTTCCAAACCAGACAATACCCAGCAGGAACGTGAACACGATCGGCAACACCAGAGCTGCCTCGGCGATTTCAGCGCCGTCGCTGCTTCTGAGTTGGCGAATCCTTTTCAACATTGCCGATTCACAACTTGCCGAGTGCGTGTGCTGCTCCCAGAACTAACACCGTCGCCGCCATCGCCACGCCAAAAGGAATCTTGGTGGATTGCGGGCTATCCAGCGAAAACTCGGCGCCAGGCATCCGGAAATGGAAGAACGCCGCAAGAATGTGGACGATATTCCGCAGCGTGAGCCACAGCCGCCGCTTCCAGATCACCACTCCCAGTGCCATGATACCCGCGACCAGGATCGTCCCCACCAGTACCGCGAGCAAATCGCGCGGTCCCAGACATGCGCCCAAAGCGCCCGCCAGTTTCCAATCACCGGCGCCCAGGGCCCTGATCAGGACAAACGGCAAGAGGATTCCCAGCCCCAGCGCCGCCCCCAGCCATGATGCTTTCAGGCCCGACCATCCGAAGATCGCGGAGTTCACCGCGATGCCCGCAGCCAGTCCTGAGACGGTCAGCCAGTTGGGGATCCGTCGATAGCGCCAATCCAGACTCCCCGCAACCACAGCCGTCAGTACCGCCGGCATCCATGGACCAAGTTGGGGGATGGTGGCTGAGGGCAGACCGGCGCCTCCGCGACGCTAGCTGCGAATACTTTAGGGCTTTTGGGAAGAGTACTCAAGGGGGGAATGCAGAATGAGGATGTAGAAGGGAAGACTCGGGCCTAGAGGGTTTCACTTCTGCATTTTGACTTCTGCATTCCGACTTCTATCTCGACACCGGCATCGCCGAGTTTCGCTCGGCAATGATCTTGCGCGCGTTCTCCGCCAGCGCTCTTGCCTGCGGCAGCAGTTCCAGAGCCTTCGTCACTTCCGGATCGGTTTCAGCCCGGACTTTCAGACCCTCTTCCTGGCCAAAGGCATCGACGAACAGTTCGCTCTTGATGTTGGACCGCAGCCAATCGTGGTTCTCGATCAGTTCTCCCTCAGTGAACGGAATCTTCTCTTCGTCGAGGAATTTGCGGAAGTCCTGCATGACCACCTCATCGACATCGAAGTCATGCCCGACCTTGTGCGACACCACGTACCGTTTGGCGAAGTTGAAGAACGCATAGTGCTGCAGAAGCGAATCCTGGAACTTGTTCGACTTGATCGCGGGCAGCTTCACATCGGGCGTAATCCCGCCGCCGCCATAGACGGTGCGTCCGCTGTCGGTGAGTTTGACCTCGTGGCTGGCGTTGTTTTCTTCCTTTTCGCGGTTGTAGTAGTAGTCGTACAGCGAGAGATTCGAATAGTCGCGTTGGATCAGCCGCCCACTCGGCGTGTAGTAGCGCGCGGTGGTCAGGGCCAACCCGGTGTTCTCCGCCAGCGGATACACGGTCTGAACCAGGCCCTTGCCAAAAGTTGTTTCGCCGACGATCAGGCCGCGATCGTGGTCCTGAATGGCGCCCGCAACAATCTCGGCCGCCGAAGCCGTCCCTCGATTCACGAGCACGACCAGCGGATAATCCTTGCCGCCGTTGCCGTGTGCAGCCGTGTAACGCTTTTCCGGTGACGAGCGGCCATGATGAGAGACGATGAGCTGCCCCTTCTTAAGGAACTTGTCCGCCACGCCCACGCCTTCGCTCAGCAACCCGCCCGGATTTTGCCGCAGATCGAGAATCAAGCCCTTCAGATCCCCCATCTCATCGAGCGCCTGGGCGACTTCGTGTTCCGTCGTCTCCTGGAAACCCGAGACATGCATGTAGCCGACGCCGGGCTTGATCATGAAATGCAGATCGACGCTATAGCGCGGAATCTCGTCGCGCACCACGCTGAACTCCAGCGGATGGTCCGCGCCTTCGCGCAACACGGTAATCCGAACCGTCGTTCCCTTGGGCCCCTTGAGCAGGTCCGCGACATCCGAGGTGCTCATGTTGTCGGTGTTCTTGCCGTCGACAGCCACAATGATGTCGCCCGGATGAATGCCCGCGCGGTACGCCGGCGTACCGACAAACGGAGCGATCACGATCACTTTGTTGTTGCGTGGCCCGACCGTCATGCCCACGCCGTAATACTTGCCACGCTGCTCTTCGCGGAGCAGCGAATAGGACTTCGGATCGAAGAAATTCGAGTGCGGATCGAGCGAATGCAGCATGCCTGGAATGGCGCCGTTGTAAATTGCCTTGTCGGCGTTCACCGGCTCGGCGTAGTTCTCCTCCACAGTCTCATAGACCGTTGTGAACTGCTTGTAGCTGTCCCGGACGTCCGAATCACTACTGGGAGTAGCCGCAGGGTTGATTCGCTGCGCGAACACCATTCCCAGCAAGCCGAATAATGCGAGCACAAAAACTACCAGGAAGAGAGAGCGACGAGAACTACCGGCCATGTTGTAAATTCCTCAGGCAGTGCAATGTGGAGGGATCCTGCCACCGCATCTGAGCGCAGTATAGCATGTAATCCCCTGCTTTTAATGAGATGCAGGATTCCGCGCCTGGTTACCGCAGTTCAGCCGATTGAGGCTTTTGGTCATTGATTCATGAGGTCTCGGTGGGTGCTCAAGCCGACGATTTTTGCGGTGATATGAGAGGGTCGTCTGGCACACACAAAATATGATGACTCAATCACCCGATGACTCAATGATCCGATGCCTCAATTGATTCAAGGGATTCCAATCGGGCCGGTCAGAAGAACCGCGTGACCCCTTCTTCCAGCACAACCACCCGGTCCTTGACCCCGGCCGCCTCTGCTTCCCGAGCCAGCAACTGCAGAGGCTCATCAATGGGCTCGTGCGACAGCCGGAACGTCCCATAGTGCATGGGGACCATCCATTTCGAATTTAAGTCCAGGAAGGCTCGTGTCGCATCGGCCGGGCTGGTATGGACGTTTCTGAACTGCGGAGGGTTGTACGCCCCAATCGGCAACAGCGCCAGTTCAGGCTCCAGCCTCCTTCCGATGTCGCGGAATCCGGAAAAATATGCCGTGTCGCCGGCGTGATAAACGGAGTGCTTTGTCGAGCGCAACACGTATCCACCGTAGCCGCGATGCGAATCCTTGATGATGCGCGCTCCCCAGTGCCGCGACGGTACATGGGTGATATCCAAGCCGCGGTGGCGATAGGTGTTCCACCACTCCAACTCAACGATGTCCTGGAACCCGAGATCAGAGACGAGGTCGAAGACGTGGTGTGGAATCACCAGCGTCGGCGAAGATCCGGATTGCCGGCGCGTTTGCCGCGCGATCGAGCGCAGCGACTGCCGGTGCAAGTGGTCGAAGTGCGCGTGCGTGACCAGAATCACGTCGACCGGCGGCAGGTCGCCAATGTGCAAGCCCGGCTGTCGCAACCGCTTTAAAAGAAACAACCAGCGCGCAAAATTGGGATCGATCAGGACGCTCTGTCCCCCGATTTGCAGGAAGAAACTGGAATGCCCGATGAATGTGACGCCGAGCTCCCCGTTGGTGACCAGGCGCGGTTTGTGGGTTTGCCCGGTGCGTGGTGTGACCGCAGAATGCCGCACCAAGCGCGTGAACTGGCTGGCACGCTTGCGCAGCGCCGGATTCTTCCAGGAGGCCCTTAACATCGATTCCAAACCATCTCAATTGCCGGAGACGGAATACACTCGTTCCCCATCGGCCGCCGCGTCGCTGCGCACAGGCTGCGAGCCGCGTCCCCACCTACGCTTTCCATTGCGTTCGTTCTAGTGTAAAGCATATCGGTTTCGCTTGACCGTGACTTTCGTGGTCATATCTAATCCAAAGTTTGGAGGACACAAGCCGGATGCGCGTTGCCTTTTTGGGGATGGGAATTATGGGACGGCCGATGGCGGCCAATCTCGTGAAAGCCGGCCACGACGTTGCCATTTGGAACCGGACGCCGGGCAAGGACGTCGAAGGCGCACGCAGCGCCTCGTCTCCTGCCGACGCCGCATCAGGCGTCGAAGTCGTCTGGATGTGCGTCTCCGACACCAACGCCGTCGAAGCCCTGCTTTTTGGCCCGGACGGAGCAGAACCGTCGCTTGCGCCCGGCATGATCGTAGCCGACTCCAGTACCATTTCGCCGTCCGCCACGTTGCGCTTTGCCGGACGTGTGAAGGCGCGCGGGGCGGATTACGTTGATGCTCCCGTTACAGGCTCCAAGATCGCCGCCGAAAATGGCAGTCTCATCTTCATGGCAGGTGCGGACAACGCTTCTCTCAGCCGCCTGCAGCCACTCTTGCAAGCCATGGGCAAACAAGTGTTCCACATGGGAGAAACAGGGAAGGGCCAGGCGACCAAGCTCGCTATGAACCTCCAGATCGCACTCATTTACGAAGGCTTCGCCGAAGCGCTGACACTGGCCACCAAGTTAGGCGTGGACATCAATCGGCTCATGCCGCTCGTTCAAGCCTCGATGGTTCGCTCAGGCGTCGTGGACTACAAGACCCCGTTCATTCTGAAACGTGATTTCTCCCCTAATTTTCCTCTTCGCCTCATGCTGAAAGACATCCACCTGACGCTCGATGCCGCCAAGGAAGCCCGCGTTCGCCTGCCTGGACTGGAGGCCGTCGAAGAAGTGTATGACCTGGCAGCGGAAGAAGGTCAGAAGGATCTCGACTACGCCGCAACTCTAACTCTCCTGGAGAAGTGGGCTGGAGTCGAAGTAAAGGCAGCGAGTTAGTCGAGAGATTGCATCTCACAGACTGTTCCTGCAACTCATGCTATCGTGCTCGTTCTCATAAGTCGGGTACGGATTCGTCCCGGGCGGTAGTTGGGCCCCTGTTCTCTCCGAGGCCGGAATGCACGCTCGCTTTGCCGCCTTCCTGATTGCTTGCTCTGTCTGGGCTCATGCCGCCGAGATCCGCGGCAAGGTGGTCACCGTTGATGGTGGCGAGGCTCTGGCGCGAGTACAAGTAACACTCCTTGAGACCAGCGCACAAGCGGTCACCGACGGAGACGGGGCGTTCGTTATCTCGGGACTCGCTGCCGGCAACTTCACGCTCCGCTTCAATGCGATTGGCTACCGCCTCGTAACGGTTCCGTTTACCCTCCCTTCCGACGAATCAGTGAAGGAATTCGACGTTACCCTGGTTCCCGATAACTTCCGCCGCACCGAAAAAGTCGAAGTGAAGGGCGATATCTTTCACGGGCCCGATTCTCCCGCCGTCATCGAGGCCAACCTTACGAGTTCCGAACTGCGCGAGACTTCGACCGTGCTCGCCGACGATCCGTTTCGTTCTATCCAAACTCTGCCGGGAGTCTCTGCGTCGGGGAATAACGACTTCTATGCACAGTTCTCGGTGATGGGTGTGCCCTTCGAAAATACGGGTACCTATCTTGACGGGATTCTCGTTCCCCAACCCTTTCATGGCCTGACCAACATCAGTGAAGGCGCCACCCTCAGCATTCTTACCAGCGAAACGATTGAAGACCTAAAGCTGCTTCCGGTGGCCTACCCGCAGAAATTTGGCGACACGGTCGGCGCGGCTCTGGACGTCCATACTCGAGATGGCAGTCGCACCGCCCCAATTTTCCGCGCGTCTGTTGGCCTGGTGGATAGCGATATCCTCGGCGAGGGTAGGCTGGGTCGCAGCGGCCGGGGCTCCTGGCTGGCTTCCGCACGAAAGAGTTACTTGGGCTACCTGCTCCGAAACCGCTTGCACGACAACTACACCGACGTGTCGTTCTACGATGGAAGCTTGAAACTTACCTATGACGTGCGGCCAAATCACACGTTGACCTTCTACGGGGTCGGTGGACACACCTTCGCCGATTTGGTTAACGCCCCGGAGGGCGCCGATCCCAACAACTTTCAGCGGGGAACCAATGACTTCGTCATGGCCCGGACAGGATGGCGCTGGACCGTCAGTCCGCGACTCTCGCTCGCGACTCGCGCTGCCTACCTGCATACGCCCGACGAAACTTGGAACGTGCTTCGTCAGATGCTCAGTCATGATCATCACGCCGAATGGGTCGCGGGAGCCGACCTGAGCTGGACTTGGCGCTCGAACCAGGTAGTCGAGGCGGGATGGATGGTGCGACGGGTCAGCGATCGCACTCAATCCGTCTTCTACAACCCGGATGATACAGTGAACGGCTTCTTTGATCGGAGCAACCGGGGCTGGAAGAACGACGCCTATGTGCAAAACGGAGGAAGCTACTTCCACAATCGTCTTCATGTGGCGGGCAGCGTGCGTGTCGATGCTGCTGAGCAGTTCCCGATCCACCCTCTCTCACCGCAGCTGTCGACTTCGTTGCAGGTCAGCTCTTCAACCCAACTACAGTTCGGTATCGGGCGCTATAACCAGTTTCAGCTTCCCGCGACGCCCCTGACAGATCTGGGCGGCGGGTTATGTTATCCGGCCTCCGAGGTCCTGCAAACAGCCAATCATTATTCCGCCGGGGTGGAGCATCGCTTCGGAGAAACCACGCGCATCCGCGCGCTATTCTTTGATCGCGAAGGCGACACGTCTTCGGCCGCGAACCGTCCTGGTGGCTGCAATCCGGTTTTCCCTCCCCATGCCTTCAACGCTTTCCAGCACAGCTACTCCCGCGGCGTGCAATTCACGCTGCAAAGCAGGACGGCAAGTCGGCTATCGGGCTGGATTGCATATACATTCACCTATGCGAGCGAAAGTGACTTGATCGGTCCTCTCGGGGATGCCCACTTCACCCCGTATTTTCCAAGTCTGGCCGATCAACGCCACACGCTGAACCTTTTTGCCAGCTACAGGGTGAGCCCGACGGTGCGTATCGGCGGCAAGTGGTTGTACGGCTCGGGCTTCCCCATCCCGAGCGAAAACAATGACACGCGGTTGGGCGACTATCAGCGCCTCGATCTACGCGGCGAGAAGGATTGGGCGTTCACCCGATGGAAACTCACCCTGTATGGAGAAGTGCTCAACCTGACTGACCATGCGAATCGACGCTACTTTTACTCCGCCTTTAATCCCGACGGAACGGCCACGGTAGTGACTGGGCAAGGCCTGCCCGTTACGCCCTCCGCGGGCCTGGCTTTTGAATTTTGAGATTCTCCAAAAACCAATTGCTTGCAGAACAGGACCTATGGGAGAAGGCGGGATTGTGAGCCGGGTTGCCAAACCTCACTTCTGCAATCTGACTTCTGCCTTCTTCAGTCGCCCGTCGTCCTACTTCTTTGCAAACGCGCGGATGTAGTTCACTAGACTCCACACGTCGGCGTCCTTCGCGCGGTCGCCCTCCGGTGGCATGTCGCCTTTGCCTTTGCGAATGATGTAGAACAGTTCGCCGTCGGTGCGGCTCTTCAGGGCATCGGGCTTGGTAAAGTCGGTGACATTTTTCATGTCGGCGGCCATATCCCCTTTGCCGTCCCCTTCTTCGCCATGGCACATGGCGCAGTCGATGGCGTAGGTTTTCTTGGCTTTGGCCATCAACTCGGGCGTGGGCTTTACCGGATTATCTTTTTGCGCCGCATCCGCTGGAATCTTGTACTCGGGACTCGGCTTGGCGGGAGTCTGCGCTGGCTGCGCCTGTTGTGTCGGTTGCGTCTGTTGCTCCTGTTGCGCAATTACTACGCAGGCCAGAATCAGCAATCCGAGAAGGACCGGGATACCTCGTCTCAACACAGCCACCTCCTCGACACAGAGATCGGTTGAAACTCTGCCTACATTCTACGACTTGCGCAGAAGCACGGAAAGCGCGCTAGATCACACAGGCGTGTGTCGCGAACCACATGAGCAACCCTCCCCCAAACCGGTCTCCGCGCGGGTTGCCATTACGCGCGTAACCTCTTGAGTCCTCGGGATTACACAACTATTACAAAGACTGTGCGATCTTCCCTGATATCGTCACTCACGACCAGCTTCCAACCATTTGTGGGGAGAACCTAATTTCATGCACGATCTCAGCCTGCGCAAAGAGCGGGCCAGCAAGGACGGTATTAACTGGGGCACGGCGACGGCCATGGGCCTCTTTCACATCGGTGCCATCGCCGCGCTTTTCTTCTTCACCTGGCCGGCGTTATTCGTCTCGGCATTTCTCTGGTGGGTGTCCGGCAGCCTCGGCATCGGCATGAGCTACCACCGCCTGCTCACGCATCGCGGCTACAAGACGCCAAAGTGGGTCGAATATTTCCTGACCTGGTGCGCCACGCTGGCGCTCGAGGGCGGGCCGATCTTCTGGGTGGCTACACACCGCATCCATCACCAGTTCTCCGACGAGGATGGTGACCCGCATTCCCCGATCGACGGCAAGTGGTGGTCACACATGGGTTGGATCCTGATGGGCAAGTCCATGCATCACGACACTACGACGCTTGCCCGCTACGTCCCTGATCTGACCAAAGACAAGGTGCATGTCTGGCTGACCAAGTATCACTACACCTCGAACATTCTCGTGGGCGCGATCTTGTTTGCCATCGGCGGCCTGCCTTGGCTGCTGTGGGGTGCCTTCCTTCGTGTCGTTGTCGGACTGCACGCCACCTGGGCCGTGAACTCCGTCACCCACTTGTGGGGCTCGCGCCGCTTTGCCACCAAGGACCTCTCCACCAACAACTGGCTCGTCGCGATCTTCACCTTTGGCGAGGGTTGGCACAACAATCACCATGCCCATCCGGTCTCGGCTCGCCATGGCATCGCCTGGTACGAAGTCGATCTGAACTGGTACGGAATCTGGATCCTCAAGAAGCTTGGTCTGGCGCGGCATGTTTACAAGGTCTCGCTCGACAATTTGCCTCCCAAGCCGGCCCTGACCCGCGATCTGAAAGCGGCTGCGCTGGCGACTGCCGCGGGAAACGACTGACGAGTTCAGGTCTCAGGTATTGGGTGTCAGGGTCTTGACGCAGGTGTTGGTATGTCCACCTCTCTCGCTGAGAGCTGACACCTGACACCCGAGACCTGCTCTTCTACAATCGCTAGGTGCGCATCATTAGCCGCCGCCGCGCGATCTACCTGGTGATCGCACTTGGCGTCTGCATTGTTGCCGCCGCCATCGCGCTGAACGTCAGTTGGGTGATTCTCAACTGGCGCCAGGAGATCAAGTTGTTTTTGGGCGCGATACTCTTTCTCGCCATCATCGCCGGCGTGTTGCTCAACACCATCTTCCTGGTGCGCGAGATCCGGCGCAACGAGCAGCATGACAGCTTCATCAACGCCGTCACGCACGAACTGAAGACACCGATCACTTCCATCCGCCTTTACCTGCAAACACTCGAACGGCGCGAAGTCGAGGAATTGCAGCGCCGCGAGTTTTACCAGCACATGCTGCAGGATACCGAGCGCTTGCTCCACACCGTAGAGCAGGTCCTCAAAGCCGGAGAAGCTGCGCAGAAGAAAGCCTTCCAGCGTGTAACCCTCGATTTTGATCAGCTCGTCCACGAAAGCGTCGACCTCGCGCGCATCCGGCATCACCTGCAGGACACAGCCCTCGAGTACCGCGAGTCGCTCCATGGAAATGGGTCTGCGGCCGTAACTGGGGATCCTGATCAACTCCGTACCGCGCTTGCTAACCTGCTCGACAACGCCGTGAAGTATTCACCGGCGGGCGTGCATATTTCCGTCGAACTGGACGTGCCCGACAAAGAGCACGTCGTGTTGCGCGTTCGGGATCAGGGGGTGGGTATCCCGCAACCCGAACTTAAGCGCATCTTCAAGCGCTTCTACCGTGTTGCGCATCGCTCGCTGACGGGAGTCAAAGGAACGGGACTTGGCCTTTTCATCGTGCGTTCCATCGCGCGGAAGCACGGCGGCCGCGTATTCGCGCATAGCGAGGGTGTGGGGAAGGGAACTACGGTTACGCTCGAGCTACCCAGGAGAGTGGCATGAGCCGCGTTCTGATCGTCGAGGATGAGGCTCACTTGGCCCAGGGCCTGCGCTTCAATCTCGAAGCCGAAGGCCATGCCGTGACTGTGGCTGGAGACGGCGAAGCAGCGCTCGAACGCCTCCTGCACAGAAAAGAATCCTTCGATGCCATCGTTCTCGACGTCATGCTGCCCGGGAAGAACGGATTCCATGTTGCCTCGGAGTTGCGCGAAAACAAGAACTACGTCCCCATCCTCATGTTGACCGCGCGCGGCCGTGCCGAGGACGTCCTCAAAGGCTTTGCTTCTGGCGCCGACGACTACCTCCCCAAGCCGTTTGAGTTGCCCATCCTCATCGCCCGCCTGGATGGCCTGCTTCGGCGCAGCGCCTGGATGAAAGAAATCGCTTCACGCCAGCCGTCCGAGAGTGGCCTGCGTCCATCAGTGTCCGTGCCTCCGGAACCCCACACCTACACGTTCTGCGGGAAGACCATGGATTTTTCGGAACTAGAACTCCGCAGTCTGGGCAACACCATTCACCTCACCGTAATGGAAGCTCAGTTCCTCCGCCACCTCATCCGCAACAATGGCCGCGTGGTTTCTCGCAAGTCGATCCTCGAAGAGGTCTGGGGACTGCACGAAGATACCGATACGCGCGCGATCGACAACTTTGTCGTGCGATTGCGCCGCTACATTGAGGAAGACCCCGCCGAGCCAAAGCACCTGCAAACGGTGCGGGGAGTGGGGTATCGCTTTGTCGCGGAACCAGAGTAGGCATGGGATTGTTGATTTATTGATTCTTGAATGTTGATTCGCCAACGGTAGGCACAAGCAACCGACAATCAAAAATCCGCAATCATCAATGTTGCTTGGCGGAGGAACTCATCGCCAGTTCCCGGAACAGGCCCAGCAGTGCTGCGGCAGTATTCTCGTCGCTCAGGTTCTCCAGCGGAACGGTCGCCGTAAAGTGCGGCGACGTGGGATTGAAGCGCACACTCAGAAAGTCCTTGTCGTGCCAGGACGTCAGCGCATTGATCAGCGGAGTCAGTTCCAGCGGCCAATCTTCCTTTGTCGTAAGGATCACGGGGCCGGGTCGGCTGATTGTCCAGACGCTCGTTGCCGATGAGTTCCGTTTCAGCGAATGGCCCGACCAGCGGCGCCGGATTACATCCAGGCTGAAAGTCGGCGGGAATCCCAGGTCGGCTTCGAAGGTCAGCGTCTCGCCCTGCTTGCGCCAGCGGCTCAGCAGCCACTGCATCGGCAATGCTCGCGGCAGCAGCCGGATGGTGAGATGGATGTCCTCAAACCACCTCGAAGAAAGCCGTAGGCTTGCTCGGAGCTGGGAACTGCTCGCCCGCCATTCGGAGGTAAGGATGCGGCCCTTTCCCAGGCAGGCGCCTTGCACCCATTCCAGCAGCGCCGTTCCCCGGCGCCGGTTGTAGTGGACAAAACAGGCATACCACAAGGCGAGAAGGACACCAACCGCCGCCGCGTCGATGAGGATCAGTCGCCCCACGTTCCCTCTGATGCGAAATCGTACGTCCGGGAATGCAACTTCGCAAGGGGTAGAGAATGGAAAATTGGGAGCGTCCATTGCATGCCGCTCCGGCTAGAATGCGGATGTGTCCTTTCGTATCCGGGCATTCCAAAAAACGGATTTTGAGTCCCTGTGGAGGATCGACCAGATCTGTTTCGACCCTCTGCTCGCCTATTCCCGCCCCGAGCTGGCGTTCTACATGCGTAGGCCGGGTGCGTTCACTCTGGTGGCGGAACCGCTGACCGGGAAGGTTGGCGACGGAGACTTCGGAGGGATTGTCGGCTTCATCGTGGCCGAGGTGCGCCGCCGCGCTGGCCACATCATCACCATCGACGTGATCCCGGCATCGCGCCGAGGCGGTATCGGCTCGGCGTTGCTCCAGGCGGCGGAAGATCATTTGCGGGCCGCGGGCGCTGCCACCGTCGAACTTGAGACCGCCGTCGACAATTCCGGAGCCATCCACTTCTACAGGCAAAAAGGCTATTTCGTGGAAAAGACCGTCCCCGGTTACTATTCCAATCACCTCGATGCACTGGTCATGCGGAAAGATCTGGCTGCAACTTCTGTTGCATCAGGCACGTGAGAGGCTCCAGGCCAAGAGCTGGAGGGAAGAGCTGCTTTCATGAAACTCGCGATCCAGGGAGAACTCGGTTCCTTCAGCCATCAGGCGGCGGAAGCGATGGTGCGCTCCGCCAAGGTTGTCACGTGCGCACGATCCTCGGAGGTGTTCGACCGCGTCGGGCGGGGAACGGTTGACTGCGCCGTAATTCCTATCGAGAACTCGCTGGCCGGCTCGGTCGCGGAGCACTTCGATCTTTTGTTGAGCCGCGACGTCCACATCGTGCGGGAGTTCCGTTTGCGCATCGTGCACAACCTGATCGCGCCTCCGGGAGTCAGGTTCCGCGATGTGCGGCACGTATTTTCGCACCCGGTGGCGCTCGATCAGTGCCGCGATCTGTTCTCGAAATATCCCCAGCTTCAGGCCGAGCCTTTTTACGACACTGCCGGCAGCGTAAAGCACGTCGTCGGGAGCCGGCTGCGCGATGCGGCGGGCATAGCCAGCCGCCGCGCTGCCGAGGTATACGGAGGCAACATTCTTAAGAGTGGCATCGAAGACGACAAGAAAAACTTTACCCGCTTCTTCCTGATTCAGCGGGGCCAAGCTCAGGCGGCACCGCGCGCTTCCAAAACCTCGCTGGCTTTCAGTGTGCGCAATCTCCCGGGAGCCCTGTTCAAGGCGCTCAGCG
>Ga0335082_10004434_pt1 | contig 15299 bp, 15 predicted proteins | sample Lox_Sample_41_FD_206718 | JGI IMG/M metagenome (GOLD analysis project Ga0335082, IMG submission 206718) | Soil microbial communities from Loxahatchee National Wildlife Refuge, Florida, United States - Lox_Sample_4.1 | ecosystem: Environmental > Terrestrial > Soil > Wetlands | place: USA...
TCGTCAGCAACGCGTGGTAGAGATCGCGCGCGGTCGGACGCGTGCCGCCGAGCCGCAATATTGGCGGCGGCGCCGGAGGCGGCTTCGCGCGCGGCCTTCTGACGCGCCGCGCGTGCCGCCTTTCCGTCATGCGTCCCCGCTATTCCGCCGCCCGGCGCTCGCCCGGTTTCGGGCGCCAGCGTAGCACCGGCTTCCGCGCGGCAAGCGTCTCGTCGAGGCGCCGGCGCGGCGTGAGCCGGGGCGCTGCCTGGAAATATCCGACCTCGCCCGCCTTGGCGCGCCGTGCGAGCCCTTTTATCACCGCGATGAAGCGATCGAGCGAGTCCTTGCTCTCCGTCTCCGTGGGCTCCATCAGCAGCGCACCGTGCACGATCAGCGGGAAATACATCGTCATGGGATGGTAGCCCTCGTCCGTCATCGCCTTCGCGAAGTCGAGCGTGGTGATGCCGGTGCCCTCGAGAAAGCGGTCATCGAAAAGCGCCTCGTGCATGCAGGTGCCAGGGAAAGCTGGCGTGAGCTCGTCCTTGAGCGATGCCAGCAGATAGTTGGCATTGAGCACCGCGTCCTCCGCGACTTGCCGAAGCCCGTCGGAGCCGTGGCTCATCATGTAGGAGAGCGCGCGGACGAACATGCCCATCTGCCCGTGGTTTCCCTTGATGCGCCCGAGCGACGTCTTCGCCTCTCCATCCTTGTGCTCGACGAGACGGAGGCCTTGGGCATCGTGCACGACCCACGGGAGTGGCGCATAGGGTGCGAGGCTCTTGGCCAGCACCACCGGCCCGCTGCCGGGTCCGCCGCCGCCGTGCGGAGTGGAGAAGGTCTTGTGCAAATTGAGATGCATCACGTCGATGCCGAGCTCGGCGCAGTTCACGCGGCCCACGATCGCATTGAAATTGGCGCCGTCACAGTAAAAATAGGCGCCGGCGCCGTGGACCATATCGGCGATCTCCCGGACGTCGCGCTCGAAGAGGCCGCAGGTGCTGGGATTGGTGAGCATGAAGGCCGCGACGTCTTGCCCGAGCTTCTCCCGCAGCGAGGCGAGGTCGACCCGGCCGCCGGCATCGGCCTTGATGGGATCGACGGAATAGCCGCAGGCGGCGGCGGTCGCGGGGTTGGTGCCGTGCGCCGATTCCGGCACCAGCACGCGCTTGCGGTGCTCACCGCGATGATCGAGCGCCGCGCGGATGCACATCATGCCGCAGAGCTCGCCATGCGCACCCGCGCCCGGCGAGAGCGCGACCGCCGGCATCCCTGTCAGCGTCTTGATCCAGTGCGCGATCTCGTCCATGAGCTCGAGCGCGCCCTGCACGGTCGATACCGGCTGCAGCGGATGGATGTCCGCGAATCCCGGCAGCCGCGCGATTTTCTCGTTGAGGCGCGGGTTGTGCTTCATCGTGCAGGATCCCAGCGGATAGATCCCGGTATCGATCGCGTAGTTCTTCTGCGAGATCCGCATGTAGTGCCGGATCACCTGCGGCTCGCTGAGGCCCGGCAATCCGATCGCCCCTTGCCGTGCCATGCCGCCGAGACGGCTCTTGACGGCGGGTGGGTCCGGTAGATCGACGCCGCAGCGCCCGGGCGCGTCCTGCTCGAAGAGCGGCGGCTCCTCCTCCTGAAGGCCGCGACTGCCGCTGAGGGTCGGCGTTTCCTTGTCCTCGCTCTTGAAGCCGCTCACGGCCTTGCTCCACTCGCTCATCGCAGCACCTCCGTGAGCGCCGCGGCGAAGGCGCCCATGTCAGCGTTCGTGTTCGTCTCGTTCGCGGCGACCAGCAGCAGGTTCTCGAGCTCGGCATGTCCGGGATGAAGTCGGCTCACCGGCACGCCCCCGAGGATGCGGCGCTGCGCCAGCGCCTCGACCACCGGTGCCGCAGCCCTCGGCAGGCGCAGGGTGAACTCGTTGAAGAAGCTGTCGGTGACGACAGAGCAGTCGGGTACCGCCGCGAGACGCTCGGCCAACTGCACGGCCTTGCCGTGATTGATCGCCGCGAGCCGCGTGAGGCCCGCCTCGCCGAGCAGCGCCAGATGGATCGAGAAAGCGAGCGCGCAGAGGTTCGAGTTCGTGCAGATGTTGCTAGTGGCCTTCTCGCGGCGGATGTGCTGCTCGCGCGCGGAGAGCGTCAGCACGTAGCCGCGCCTGCCGTCGACGTCGACGGTCTCGCCGCAGAGGCGACCCGGCACTTGCCGCACGAAGCGGTCGCGGGTCGCGAACAGTCCCAGATGCGGGCCACCGAAGACGAGGCCCATGCCGAGCGCCTGCCCTTCGCCGGCGACGATGTCGGCGCCCATCGCACCAGGCGGCTTGACCGCGCCAAGGGAGACGGGCTCGGTCACGATCACGATCAGCAGCGCACCCGCCTTGTGGCAGGCTTCGCCGAGTGCGGTGTGATCGCGGAGCTCTCCGAAGAAGCCGGGATTCTGGACGACGACGCAGGAGGTGGCGGCGTCGATTCGGCTTGCGAGCGTCTCTTTGCCCGCGGGATCGGGCCCAGCGAGCACGGTCTCGAAGCCCACGAAGCGGCCGTAGGTCTCGACGGTATCGCGGTAGTGCGGATGGAGGCTTCCGGAGAGGATCGCTTTCTTTCGTTGCGTCAGGCGGTTCGCCATCATCACGGCCTCCGCGCAAGCGGTGGCACCGTCATAGAGCGAGGCGTTCGCGAGCTCCATCCCCGTGATGAGCGCGACCTGTGTCTGAAACTCGAACAGCACCTGGAGCGTGCCTTGCGAGATCTCCGGCTGATAGGGCGTGTAGGAGGTCAGGAACTCGCCGCGTTGGATCAGGTGATCGACCGCGGCGGGAACGTGGTGGCGATAGACACCGGCGCCGAGGAAGCTCGGCACCGAGCCCATGGCCACGTTCTTCGCGGCCATGGCGCCGAGTGCGCGCTCGACCTCGAGCTCGCCCTGATGGCGCGGAAGATCGAGGAGCCCCCCGATCCGCGCGGCTTTGGGCACGTCCTTGAAGAGCGCGTCGATCGACTCTACGCCGATCGTCGCGAGCATCGCCTTGCGATCGGTATCCGTGAGCGGGAGGTAGCGCATCAGCCGAGCCCCTCCACATAGGCTTGGTACTGCGTCTCATCCATGAGCCCCTCGAGCTCCTTGGGATTGGCGACGGTCATCTTGAAGAACCAGCCGCCGCCCATGGCATCGCTGTTGACCCGCGCAGGCTCGCCCGCGAGCTCGCCGTTTGCCGCCGTCACTTGGCCGGTGATCGGCGCATAGACCTCGCTCGCGGCCTTCACGGATTCGACGACCGCCGCTTCCTTCCCTTGTTCGAGCTTTCGCCCGACGTCCGGCACCTCGACATAGACGACGTCGCCGAGCTGGCCCTGGGCATAATCCGTGATCCCCACGGTCGCGGTGCCGCCCTCTACGCGCACCCACTCGTGGTCCTTGGTGTATTTGACGGTCATGGCGTTTCCTCGTTTCTGATTGGCGCGGTTTCTCAGCCGCGGTAGTAGCGATGCGGAGCGAAGGGGAGCGTGACGACGCGGGCAGGCCGGGGCGTGCCCCGCACCATGAGCGAGAGGACGCTCCCCGGTAGGGCGTGCGCGGTCGCGACGTAGCCCATGGCAATGGGGCCGTCGACGCTGGGTCCGAAGCCGCCGCTCGTGATCTTGCCGATGACGGCGCCTCCAGCATCGAGGATCTCCGTCCCGTCGCGCGCGGGCGCGCGGCCGTCGGGCTTGATGCCGACGCGCTTCCGCGCGACGCCCTCGCGGAGCTCGCGCAGGATGGTCTCGGCGCCGAGGAATCCGCCTTGCTCGCGCCGCCGCTTGCCGAGCGCGAAGCCGAGATCGGCCTCGACGGGCGTCGTGCTGCGGTCGATGTCGTGACCATAGAGACAGAGTCCTGCCTCGAGCCGGAGCGTGTCGCGCGCTCCGAGCCCGATGGGCTTAACCTCGCTCTCGCGAAGCAGCCGCCGCGCGAGCCGCTCCGCGTCCCCGGCCGGCACGGAAATCTCGTACCCGTCCTCGCCGGTGTAGCCGGAGCGCGAGACGAGGCAGGCGGCACCTTCGAGCGTCTCCGCCTGCATGCTCATGAAGGGCATGCTCGCAACCGCCGGCGCAAGCCGCACCAATACCGCTGCGGCCTTCGGCCCCTGGAGCGCGATGAGCGCGCGCTCCGGCAGCGACGTCACTTTGATCGCGGGCTCAAGGGCGCGCTTTATATGCGCGGTGTCGTCGGCTTTGCAGGCGGCATTCACCACCACGAAGAGATGGTCTCCCATATTCGTGACCATGAGGTCGTCGAGAATGCCGCCCTTCTCGTCCGTCAGGAGCGTGTAGCGCATCCGCTGCGGCTTCAGCGCCTGGATCTCGCCCGGCACCAGCCGCTCCAGCGCCGCCGCCGCACCCGCGCCGTCGAGGCGGAGCTGGCCCATATGCGAGACATCGAAGAGCCCCGCCGCGGCTCGCGTGTGCAGATGCTCTGCGACGATGCCCGTCGGATACTGTACGGGCATGTCGTAGCCTGCGAAGGGCACCATGCGCGCTCCCAGCGCGACATGCAGCGAATGGAGCGGGGTCTTGAGAAGCGGCTGGTCGCCCATGAGGTCCCTGACGGCGGTCGGCTTCGCGCGTCGCGGCGGGATGCCGCAACGGAAGCCCCCTCTGTCACGGGACCTGAAAGATTCGCCGGCGAGATCACTCGCGCCGGTTTACCTCTTCGGTGAGACGCGCGCGCGGGCCCGCGTCTGCTTTCCAGAGTGCCCTTCCCCCAACGGTCCTTTTGCCTGAGAGTTTCCGGGGCGGTTGCTCCTTCGGCGCCGAACGCTCTGCCTCGTCGGCCGCGTCCGATCTCTCCCATCGGGGTGCTCTACGGCACGCGCGGAGGTTAGCACCGTGCGCCGCGGAAGGCCAGTCTTAGCCGCCCCCGTGCTGCGCATGCGCGCGGTTGTATTCGAGTTCGTCCGGGGTCAGGCGGAAGCCGAAGACGATTCCGTAGTCTTCGCCGACCCGACCTTTCGCCAAGGGGATGATGGTCGTGTGCTCCTCCGTGACCTCGAGGCGGCGCTGGTTGCTGGGGAAGTCGAGGTCGATGACGAAATCGCGCTCGGCCAGGATCTGCGAGCCGCGATCGACAACCGCGACGAGATAGGTGACCTCGGCCGCCTTCACATCGGTCGTGGTGCGCAGGGCGAGGATCCCGAGCTTGGTCGTGACGTTTACCGCATTCTGCTTCTTGTCGAGCACACAGCTGACAGTGCTCGCGAGCATGCGCGCGCCATAGGTAACGTTCGAGTCCTGCCTGCTGGGACCGGGTCCGAATTTGGCGATGGCCTGTAGGTCCGGCATGATCGCGACATGGGGGCAGCGCGTCGGCTCCGAGCTTCCGAGGCCGAGGCTCGAGCAGCCCACAGCTAGGAACGTCGAGGCGAGCGCCCCCGCCCGAGCAATCGCACGCACAGATGGCATCGTCTTCAAAGGCGCTTGTGGGAGCCGTCGCAGAGCGGCTTCGCCGCGGAATGCTTGCAGCCGCAGAACCAGAGCTCCTGCGACTGGTTGGCCGTGTATTGCATCGGGGAAAGTCCGGTACCCTTGTGCGAGCCGTCGCAGAAAGGCTGCGACTTGCTGCGGCCGCAGGCACACCACCAGTATTCGCGGCCCGCTTCGACAGTGACGCCGTAAGGTGCTTTCTGAGCGGGAATCGGCTCGGCCATGGTCCCTCGTCCGTGGGTGCTATGCGTGCGCGCGAGCGAACTCTATGCGAGGGCGCCCGGCGGCACAAGGCCCGGAGCCGCGACGTTGCGCGCCGCCGCGGCCTCCACCAGAATGCCGCGGTCGCCCATGAGCCTTCCCCTCGCTGCCCCCATTTCCGCTGCGCCTTTACCGGGCGCGGCGGCCGCCTGAGTCGCCGCCGGTCATGGCCGTCTATACCGATGTCGGCGACGAGGACCTCACGGCTTTCGTCGCGCAATACGACATCGGCGCGGTCCTTTCCTGCAAGGGGATCGCCGAGGGCGTCGAGAACTCCAACTACCTCCTGCAGACGGAGCGGGGCAGCTTCATCCTGACGCTCTACGAGAAGCGCGTGGCGCCGCAGGACCTGCCCTTCTTCATCGCGCTAATGGAGCATCTCGCAGCGCAGGGGATCGCCTGCCCGACGCCGGTGAAGGCGCGGGACGGCGTCGCGCTCCGCCGGCTCTGCAACCGCCCCGCCGCGATCGTGACCTTCCTCGAGGGCATGTGGCCGCGCCGCATCCACCCCTTCCATTGCGCGGGGGTCGGCGGGGCGCTCGCATCGCTCCATCTCGCGGGGGCGGGCTTCGGCATGGCGCGTCCCAACAACCTCTCGGTCGCGGGCTGGCGTACGCTCTTCGAGGCCTGCCGGGAGCGCGCGCACGAGGTGAGGCCCGGACTCGCGGAGGAGTTGGGTCAGGAACTCGAGGAGCTCGAGCGGCGCTGGCCCAAGGACCTTCCCCACGGCACCATCCACGCGGATCTCTTTCCCGACAACGTGTTCTTCCGCGCCGAGGCGGTTTCGGGACTGATCGACTTCTATTTCGCCTGCACCGACTTCCTCGCTTACGACGTCGCCATCTGCCTGAACGCCTGGTGCTTCGAGGCCGATGGCGACTTCAACGTGACGAAGGCGCGGCTGCTGCTGGGGGGCTATCGCGCGCGGCGCGCGCTCTCGGCAGCGGAGCTCGAGGCGCTGCCGCTGCTGGCGCGAGGGAGCGCGCTGCGTTTCCTGCTGACGCGCCTTTACGATCTTCTCAATCACCCCGCGGGCGCGCTGGTGCGGCCCAAGGACCCGATCGAGTATCTGCGCAAGCTGCGCTTCCATCGAGGCATCGTCCGTGCCAGCGCCTACGGCATCGACGGATGAGCCGTGCCGATAGCGATGTCGTCGACATTTTTTCCGACGGTGCCTGCAGCGGAAATCCCGGTCCCGGCGGCTGGGGAGCGGTCCTGCGCTTCCGCGAGCGCGAGCGGGAACTCTCGGGTTTCGAGGCCGCGACCACCAACAACCGCATGGAGATGATTGCAGCGATTGCGGCGCTCGAGGCGCTGAAGCGTCCCTGCTCCGTTCGCATCCACACCGACAGCCGCTATCTCCATGACGGTGTGACGCGCTGGCTCGCGGATTGGAAGCGCCGCGGATGGCGCACCGCCGACAAGAAGCCCGTCAAGAACGTCGATCTCTGGCAGCGCCTCGAGGCGGCACTCGCGCCGCACCGGGTCGACTGGGTCTGGGTGCGCGGCCATGCCGGCCATCCCGAGAACGAGCGCGCCGACGCCCTCGCGCGCGGGGCAATCGCCGCCAATCGGAATGCCGAAGCCTGACGCGCAACCGCCGCCCCGAGGGGCGGCGGCCGGAGGATTATGTGGGAAGGGTCAGAGCGTCTTCAGGATTGCTTCGGCGCTCGAGACTTCGAAGGCGCCGGGGTTCTCGACGTTGAGCGTCTTGACGACGCCGTCCTGGACGACCATCGCATAACGGCGCGAACGCTTGCCGAGGCCATAGCCACTGCCGTCCATCTCGAGGTCGATCGCGCGGGTGAAGTCGCCGTTGCCGTCTGCGAGCATCAGTACCTTGTCCTCGACCTTCTGGTCCTTGCCCCAGGCATTCATGACGAAGGCATCATTGACCGAGAGGCAGGCGATGGTATCGACGCCCTTCCCCTTGATCTCCGCTGCCTTCTGCACGAAGCCCGGGAGATGCTTCGCCGAGCAGGTCGGTGTGAAGGCGCCGGGGAGCGCGAACAGCACGACTTTCTTGCCCTTGAAGATCTCGTCCGTGGTGATGTCCTTGATACCCTCTGCCGTCATGTGCTTGAGCTTCACCGACGGGATCTTTTCGCCGACCTTGATCATTGGCCTTCCCCTCTCCTGATACGAATTTCGATCTGCGGGGCGAGCCCCGCGTCGGCGCTACAATAGTGGGTCGATCCGCGAAAATCACCCCCCAGGGCGTGGGGTTATGTTGTCAGCGGCGCGTGACGATCCCTGCGCCTTCTCGATTGCCCGCAGCACGTCCTCCGCGCTCAGCAACTCCGAGAGCGCGATCCCGCTGGGGGCGCCCGGCCCATAGACGGCGTTGAAGGGAATGCCGTAGCGACCGTAGCTCATGAGATAGGCCGAGATCGCCGCGTCCGGTCGCGTCCAATCCGCGATCATTGCAACCGTGCCCGGCGCCGCGAGGCGCTCGCGCACCGGCGAGCGGTCGAGAACCAGCCACCGGTTGAACTTGCAGTTGACGCACCAATCCGCGGTCACGTCGACGAAGACGACCTTGCCCTCGCGGACGAGCCCCGCGATCTGCGTACGGTCGAAGGGCCGCCAGAGCGTGTCCGCGAGCCTGCTCGGCGCCGCCTGCGGCGACGGCAAAATCATGACCGCGCCGAACGCCGCGGCAATCGCGAGGAGTACTCCGGTAGTGCGCCAGCGCGATGCGCGCGCGAAACCCAGAAAGAGCAGCAGAGCCACAAGGAACGCCGCGACCAGCGCCGCCGCAGGGAGCCCGGCCTCGGCTACCAGGACGAAGACGAGCCATGCGGAAGTGCCCAAGAGAGCGAGGCCGAGAATGCGGCGGAGCGTCAGCATCCAATGCCCGGGCCGAGGCAGAAGATGCGCCAATGCCGGCACGACCGCGACGGCGAGATAGGGCAGCGCGAGGCCGAGCCCCAATGCCGCGAAGACGGCGAGGATGTCGAGGCTCGAACCCGCGAGCGCGAATCCCACGGCCGTGCCGAGAAGCGGCGCCGAGCAGGGCGTGGCGAGCAGGGTCGCAAGCGCGCCCGCGGCGACGCTTCCGAGCATCGAGGGGCGACCGGGCGCGAGGCTCGCGCGGTCCGCGATGGCGCGCGGCAAGGAAATCTCGAACCAGCCCCAGAGATTGGCGGCGAAGAGCGTGGTGAGCACCGCCATCGCCGCGAGGAAGGCCGGCTGCTGGAACTGTGCCCCCCATCCCACCGCCATGCCCGCGCTCCGCACCGCGAGCATCGCGCCCGCGAGCACGAGGAATGAAAGCAGGATGCCCAGGGCCGTCGCGAGGAAGCTACGCCGAAGCTCCGCGCTGCTCTCGCCGTGCCCGACCGCTGCCAGCAGCTTCAGCGACAGCACGGGCAGCACGCAGGGCATGAAATTCAGGATGAAGCCGCCGAGAAGCGCCAGCAGCAGCACGCGCAGCAATGACGGAAGCGCTGCCGGCGGCGCTTCCTCCGAGGGCACCGCCACTGCCTCGAGCGCACGCAAGCCATCGACGACGGTGACGGTGAGAGGCTTCGCAGAAAGCATCGCGAGCGTCTTGCCATCGCCATAGACGGGAATGCGCAGCTCTGGATGCGCGGGGTCGCCTGCGAGCACGGGCGCGCCGAACCCCACGCCCTCGGGCCCTTCGACGAACGCATCGGGGCGTGCGAGCGGGGGATCGGCGTTGAGGCGCAGGAGCAAGTGCGGCTTGTCGCCGGACTCAATTCCCGCGGAGACGAGATGAAGCCCCGCCGCCTTGCCGTCGCCAGGCACCTTGGCTTGGTATTCCGCGATGACTTCGGCGAAGCCTCCACTTGCCGCGGGGCCCGCGGGGAGGTCGAGCGTCAGCGTGGTCTCGTAGGGAATGCAGATCTTCTCGCAGGTGAGATAGTTGAGCGCGACGACGGCGTGGAGCGGCGCACCCGGCTTTGCGAGCGTTACCGCGATCGGGAGCACCACCGTGCCTTCGTAGCCAACGGTCTCGAGCCCGAGCACGCTGAAGCGCTCAGGAGCGGGCCAAGCGATGCCGGCGCTCGCGATATTCTCCGACCCCGCCCAATCGAGCTGCGGCGGGAAGCCCGCATCGCCCGGCGAGCGCCAGTAGATCTTCCAGCCCCCGGCGAGCTCGAATTGCAGGCCGAGCGTTGTCTGTGCTGCGCTCCCGACGCTGGGCTCCGCGGCAATGAGGCGCACCCGGCCCTGCTGGGTCGTGAACCACGAGGAGGCCGGCTCCGTTGCGCCGGCAGCGATGGACGCGCCCAGCAGCAGGCAAGCGGCAAGGCAGAGCAGGCCGAGGGGACGGAGCACCGAGCGGGGCATGACGGCTTCCAGGGCCCTTATATAGGGCTTCCCGCCCGCACGATAGGGCCGCCCATGCCGAGGACGCTTGCACTGCGACGGGCTCGGGCCTATTTCCAATTCCGGCTTATGCAAGGAGATCGGCGCGTGAGTACGCTTGCGGGACAGCTCTTGATCGCGATGCCGCAGATGCAGGACCAGCGATTCGCACGGTCCGTGATCTACGTCTGCGCTCATGGCAATGAGGGCGCCATGGGAATCGTTGTCAACAAGCTCGTGGACAACCCGCCGGTCAAGATGTCGGAGCTGCTGGCGAAGCTCGGCATCGAGGCAGCGGGCTTGCGCGGGGATGGCCGCGTCCATTTCGGCGGCCCCGTCGAGTCGGGCTTGGGCTTCGTCCTTCATTCGGCCGATTACACCGAGCAGGGAACGCTGGTGGTGGGCGACAACATGGCCTTGACCGCGACGCTCGACATTCTCCGCGCGATCGGGCGCGGCGAGGGTCCGAAGAAGCGCCTTTTGGCCCTCGGCTATTCCGGCTGGGGTCCCGGTCAGCTCGATTCGGAGATCCAGGCGAATGGCTGGCTCCATGTCGCCGCCGACGAGGGCCTCGTCTTCGACCGCGACCTCAAGGACAAGTGGCGACAGGCTCTCGCCAAGATCGGCGTCAATCTCTCTGCCCTCTCGGGCGACGCAGGGCACGCATGAGCGCAGAGCGTTATCTCGAGGACTTCACGCCCGGGCAAAAATTTGCCTCAGGCCGTCTCAGCATCGACAAGGACAGCATCAAGCGCTTCGCGCTGGAATTCGATCCGCAGCCCTTCCATCTCGACGAGGCCGCCGCCGCGAAAACCATCTTCGCGGGCCTGGCCGCGAGCGGCTGGCACACGGCAGCGCTCACCATGCGTCTCCTCGTCGAGAGCGAGCTCCAGCCCATGGGCGGCATCGTCGGCGCCGGCTTCGATGAGTTCCGCTGGCCTCGCCCCGTCCGCCCCGGCGACGAACTCCATCTGGAGATCGAGGTACTGGAAGTGCGCCCGTCGAAATCGCGCCCCGACCAGGGCCTCATCAAGGTCCGCACCACCACGCTCAACCAGAAGGGCGAGCCGGTACAGGTGAATGTCGGGAACCTGATCGTGCCGCGCAGACCAGCGTGACCCTTCTCCCTCCGGGGGAAGGGTTGAGGTGAGGGGGGCTTACCGTCCAGTCCATTCCTCGCGGAGCAGCGCAAAGAGGACGTGGTCCTGCCATTTGCCGTCGATGCAGAGGTATTTCCGCGCGTAGCCTTCCTCGCGGAAGCCGCAGCGCAGGAGGAGGTGGCGGCTCTTCGCGTTGTGCGGCAGGCAGGCGGCTTCGACGCGGTGGAGATGCAGGCGATCGAATGCGAAGCCCAGCATGAGCCGGAGCGCCTCCTTCATATAGCCGCGGCCGGCATAGCGCTCGCCCATCCAATAGCCGAGGCTCCCGGTCTCGGCGACACCTCGGCGGATGTTGGTGAGGCCGATCCCACCCATGAGCTTTCCGCTGTCGCGCGAGAAGACGAATAGGCTGTAGCCCTGATCTTGCCGCCAATCCGCGGCGTAGCGCGCAAGGCGGCGACGGAAGGAGCTGCGCGTCAGCGCATCGGCGCTCCAGCTCGGCTCCCAGGGCGTGAGGAATCCGCGCGACTCCGCGCGGACCTCTGCCCAATTGTCAAAATCCGTGCGCTCCGCCGGACGCAACACCACCTGCTCGCCGAGCAGCCGTAGCGCCGGCGGCGAGCCCGCAAAGATACGCGGCAGGCGGAGGATGTCGGTCGCCATCGCCTCTCTTCCTCAGGCCGCGAGCCGCTCGGTCACGCGGCCGTAGTCCTCGAGCTGCCCGATGGGCCCGAGCGCCGTCAGCGTGAGCGCGCCCGCGCCGACGGCGCGCGCCGCGCGGACGATCGCCGCGGCATCGACGGCGTCGATCTTGCGCACGATCTCCTGCGGATCGAAGGGGCGGCCGTGGACGAGCATGTAATGAGCCTGCTGCTCTGCCCGCGCCGAGGTGCTCTCGAGCGACATCAGGAGGCCGGATTTGAGCTGCGCGCGGGCGCGCTGGATCTCCTCGGCATCGAAGCCCTGCGGCAAGCGCCGCATCTCCTCGCAGAGCACGGGCACGAGCTCCGCGACCTCGCTCTCGCCCGTGCCGGCGTAGATGCCGAAGAGCCCGGCATCGCTGTAGCCGTGGACGAAGGAGTAGATCGAATAGACGAGCCCGCGCTTCTCGCGAATTTCCTGGAAGAGCCGCGAGGACATGCCGCCGCCGAGCGCGGAGGAGAGAAGCTGCAACGCGTAGTAATCGGGATGTCCATAGGGCAGGCCCGGAAAGCCCAGCAGCACATGCACCTGCTCGAGGTCGCGAGGCTTGCGCAGGTCTCCGCCGCGGTAGCGCGGCGCCTCGGTTCGCGCCTCGCCCTTGAGCGGCAATCCACTGAAGGCGCGCTCGGCGAAGGCGACGACCACCTCATGCTCGACCTTCCCGGCCGCCACCAGCACCATCCCCGCCGCGCCGTAGTTGCGCCTGAGATAGCCCGCGACGGTGTCGCGGTCGAGGCGGCGAATGATCTCGGCCCGCCCAAGCACCGGGCGACCCATCGCCTGATCGGGAAATGCGCATTCCTGGAAATAATCGAAGACGATGTCGTCGGGCGTGTCCTCGGCCTGTCCGATCTCCTGCAGGATCACCTGCCGCTCGCGCTCGAGCTCGACGGGGTCGAAGATCGAGCGCTGAAGGATGTCCGCGAGAATGTCGAGCGCGAGTGCCTGGTCGCCCGCGAGCACCTTCGCGTAATAGGCGGTCTGCTCGCGCGAGGTATAGGCGTTCAAATGTCCGCCCACGGCCTCGATCTCGCGCGCGATCGCGAGCGCCGAGCGTCGCTCGGTGCCCTTGAAGGCCATGTGCTCGAGCACATGTGCGACGCCGTTGATCTCCGCGGGCTCGTGCCGCGTGCCCACATCGACCCAGACGCCGATCGAGGCTGTCTCGACCGTGTCCATGGCGTCGGTGACGACGCGAAGCCCATTCGAAAGACGCGAGACCCGAACCGACATTGCCTAGCCTCCTGCAGCGCCCGCGGGCAACGCCGCGGGTCGCGCCCGTTCCGCGATGAAATGCTCGACCGCCGCCAGCTCGTTGGGGAGCACCGCCATGCGCTCGGGGCGGTCGAGGAGATCGGCCATGCGCATGGGAAGCCGCGGCCGAATGCCGGTTGCACGCTCGACCGCCTCCGGAAACTTGGCGGGATGCGCAGTTGCGAGCGCGACCACGGCGGCTTGGGGATCGCGCCCGGCGGCGCGAGCGGAGCGGACGGCGATCGCGCTGTGGGGATCGAGCAGCTCGCCCGTCATTCGATAGGTCATGGCGATCTCGGTCACGGTCTCCTCGTCGTCGACGCGATGAGCGGAGAAGAGCTCGCGGGCGTGGCGCCATTCCTCCGTGCTCGCAGGCAGCGTGCCTGTCGAGCGGAAGGTCTTGAAGGCCGCGGCGACCTTGGCTCCGTCGCGCGCCTCGAGCTCGAAATAGAGTCGCTCGAAATTGCTGGAGACCTGGATGTCCATGCTGGGGCTCAGGCTCGGCTCGACGCCTGCGATGGTCATGGCGCCTTCGTTCAGGAACCGCGCGAGAATGTCGTTGCGGTTGGTGCCGATGACGAGCTCCGAGATCGGCAGGCCCATCTTGCGCGCGACGTGAGCGGCGTAGACGTTGCCGAAGTTCCCGGTCGGCACCGCGAAGGAGACGGGACGGTCGGGAGCACCCAGCGCCACCGCGGCGGCGACGTAGTAAACAACCTGCGCCATCACGCGCGCCCAATTGATCGAATTGACCGCGGAAAGGTTGTGCCGAGCGCGGAAGCGCGCGTCCGCGAACATCGCCTTCACGAGATCCTGGCAGTCGTCGAAAGTGCCCTCGATCGCGATAGCGTGCACGTTCGCGGAGGGCACGGTCGTCATCTGGCGCCGCTGCACCTCGGAGACGCGGTCTTTCGGAAAAAGGACGAAGATGTCGACGGCGTCGCGATCGCGGCAGGCCTCGATGGCTGCCGAGCCGGTGTCTCCGGAGGTCGCTCCGATGATCGTGACGCGCTCGCGGCGGCGCGCGAGCACGTGGTCGAAGAGCGGCCCCACGAGTTGGAGCGCGTAGTCCTTGAAGGCGAGCGTCGGTCCGTGGAAGAGCTCGAGGAGCCAGAGATTGCTCTGCAGCTGCTTCAGCGGCGCGACCGCGGCGTGGCCGAAATTCCGGTAAGCGTTCTCGACGAGACGCTTGAAGGCCGCGGGCTCGATCGCGTCGCCCACGAACGGCGTCATCACCGACACCGCGATCTCCGCATAGGATTTTCCGCGCAGCGCGCGCAAGGCCGAGGGGCCGAGCACGGGCCAGCTCTCGGGCACGTAGAGCCCGCCGTCCGGCGCAAGGCCCGCGAGCAGCACCGCCTCGAAAGCGAGGCGCTCCGGCGGCCGTCGGGCATCGCGGGTGCTGAGATAGCGCAAGGGACCGGCTCCTGACCGCCCGGAGGAGGATCCCCGGGCCAAAGCGGGCTGAGCCTATCAAGTGGCATCCCGCCGCCGCAACCCAAGGGAATCGAGGGGCGGAAATTCTGCCGCAGGAGAATGCGGCAGGCGGATGACATTCAGTTGATGCTCTGTAAGGCGTTGAATAGGCGTGGTTTTTCCTCTCTTTTTAGCGGCGCGGCCGGGACAAGCACGGGCCATGACGTTTCAACGGTGTATGGGCCATGCGGCGATGTGGACCAGCCATGACGCCTCAGGGCTACCGCCCCCCGTGCGGCTCGGGCACAAACTCTGCATGGCCGCGCCCAATCAGCCCAGCGCTTCCGACGCCTTCACCGCGGGAGTTCTGCGCTCTCTGCCGGTCGGGCTTGGCGTGCTGGTCTACGGCTTGGTGTTCGGCGCCCTCACGGCGCAGAAGGGCCTGAGCCTCGCCGAGGCGAGCGCGATGAGCGGCATCGTCTTCGCGGGCTCAGCGCAATTCGTTGCGCTCGGCCTGTGGACGATACCGCCGCCGGTGCTGGCGCTCGTGCTCGCGACCTTCCTCGTCAACTTTCGCTTCTTCCTGATGGCCGCGACGATGGATCGCGTCATCGGCGACTGGCCGAAGCCGCGCGCGCTCCTCGCGCTCTTCTTCGTCACCGACGAGAACTGGGCGGTAACGATCGCCGCGGGCGAACAACCGCATTGGGGAGCGTTCTTCCTCGGCACCGGCGTCGTCGTCTACCTGAGCTGGCTGACCGCGACGATCCTCGGCTACGTCGTCGGCAGCGTC